>Ga0116171_10004955_pt1 | contig 11819 bp, 10 predicted proteins | sample AD_JPNHW2_MetaG_FD_89798 | JGI IMG/M metagenome (GOLD analysis project Ga0116171, IMG submission 89798) | Active sludge microbial communities of municipal wastewater-treating anaerobic digesters from Japan - AD_JPNHW2_MetaG | ecosystem: Engineered > Bioreactor > Anaerobic > Digestate | place...
CGCCTCTGTGGTTGGCCAGGCCGACAATTAAGCCTAATGCTACTGAACAAAACCACAGAGGCACAGAGGCACAGAGATGAGAATAAGCCTGTTAGACAGATTAACTCAGTTTAGCCACAGGAATATAGCGAAGAACCAAACAAATCTTAATTGAATACACATGCACTTCATCCCTATGCAAACATAAGGGTATTGCGACAAAAATGGAATTCTCTCTTATCCCTGGATAGCATTCAAAGTCCCTTTCATATTCTGTTTTATCATATATTCCAAGTTTGATTGAAGAGTCTGACGGTAGGATCGTAAAGGCAAAGATTAATCCCTTTGTCCTTCATTTGGGGCAGCCAATGACCGTTTGCTCCCCCACGGACCTTAGAAGATGTGCCCTTGTGATCGCCACCATGACCTCATTCGTCCCACCCTTTCTCGCCTCCTCCATCAACATCGCTCTGCCGGCCATCGGCTCCGAGTTCTCCATGGACGCCGTCCTGCTGGGCTGGATTGCGACCAGCTATCTGCTCACCGCCGCCGTCTTTATGGTTCCCTTCGGAAAGTTCGCGGACATCTACGGCATGAAGAAGATCTTCCTGATCGGCCTTTTCATATTCACCCTCTCCTCCCTGCTGGCTTATCTCGCCCCCAGCACAGAAATTCTCATGGCCTCGCGGGTGCTACAGGGCATTGGCAGCGCCATGATCTTCGGCACGGGAACGGCCATACTGGTCAACGTCTATCCCATGCAGGAGAGGGGCAAGATCCTGGGGATCAATGCCGCCACCGTCTATCTGGGCCTGACGCTGGGGCCGTACATCGGGGGCCTGCTCACCCACTACTTCGGCTGGCGGAGCCTCTTTCTGGTCAACGTGGCCCTGGGGCTGATTCCTCTGCTAATCGGCCTGTGGAAGCTCAAGGGGGAGTGGGCCGGGGCCGGTGATGAGAGCTTCGACCTGACCGGCTCAGTCATCTACAGCCTGATGCTGGTCGCCCTGATGTACGGCCTGACACTCCTGCCCGGCTGGCAGGGTGGGGCACTGGTCCTCCTGGGAGTGGCCACATTTTTTGCCCTCATTCGCTGGGAGTCGGGCGTAAAGTGCCCGGTGCTGGATGTGCTGCTCTTCAGAAACAACCGGGTCTTTGCCTTCTCCAATCTGGCCGCCCTGATCAGCTATGCCTCCACCTTCGCCATAACCTTCCTCTTAAGCCTCTACCTTCAGTACATCAAGGGCCTGGAGCCGGACCAGGCAGGAATGGTGCTGCTCGCCCAGCCCCTGGTGATGACCGTCCTGTCTCCCTACACAGGAAAGCTCTCCGACCGCATCGAGCCCCGGGTGGTGTCCTCGGCGGGAATGGCCGTCACCACCGCCGCCGTGCTGGCCCTCACCTTGCTCGGAGAGGAGACGGGCCTGGTGTTCGTGGCCGGCTGCCTGGCTGTGCTCGGCCTGGGCCTGGCCCTCTTCACCTCCCCCAACACCAATGCCATAATGTCCTCCATCGACCCCCGCCACTACGGCGTGGGATCGGCGACCCTTGGGACCATGCGCCTGGTGGGCCAGGTCTCCAGCATGAGCTTTGCCATGATGGTCTTCTCCCTTTACCTGGGGGCGGTGGAGATCACTCCCCAGTACTACCCCCAGTTTCTGGCGGCGGTGAAGATGGCCTTCGCCGTCTTCTCGGCGCTGTGCCTGGTCGGGATCTTCGCATCCCTGGCCAGGGGGAGGCTGAGGAGCTGAAAGATGCAGCCGCAGTTGTTTCGGCCATTGAAAGCAATTGGCTCTTCGATATTTGACGTTCATAATTTGCGCATCCATCTCTGAGAGAACTCTGCGCGTCCTCAAGCATGTATGTTGGCAGTCTGTGGGCATTTGGCCATTACCAGTGACTAACGACGTTTTTCACCACAGAGACACAGAGGACACAGAGTACGCACAGAGAGAGCCAAAACCGAAAAAAAATTAGGATAAAAAAATTCTAGGATCCAATTCTCTACTCTGTTCCCCCTGTGCCTACGTGTAGTACGAAAAAGCCATCTTTGTGAGTTCTTTGTGCGCTTTGTGTCCTTTGTGGTTATTAGTAGACTATTAAATTAATAATAACTTAAAAATTTAACCACAACGAACACAAAGACCACAAAGGACGCACAAAGAACGGATGCTCGTTTTCATGGACAAGGGGACAGGGAGCAATAATCGTTTCTCCATCGCCAATGAGCAAACCCAACAGTTTTATTGCCGGAAAGGGGAGCCATTGCATCATGTACCTGTCCCGTGATGAGGAAGCCGTTTATCAGGGTGAGAGGGGCGAGACCCTAGCCCGCATGATGCAGATACTGGTGGCGCTGGGAGACATCTACGGCGCGGAGAGGCTGGTGACCGTCAAATCGGTGCAGATCGCCGGCGTCTCCTACAAGAACATCGGCCCGGCGGGGCTGGAGTGGATCTCCCGTCTGCAGGGCCGGGTGGCTGTGCCCAGCATCCTCAATCCGGCGGGAATGGACCTGGTTCGCTGGAGGGAGATGGGAATAGATGAGGCATTTGCCGAGAGGCAGAGGGCGGTGGTGCAGGCCTACGAGAGGCTGGGCGTCTGCATCGACTGCACCTGCACTCCCTATCAGATCTATGACAGCCTGGCTGGCCGCGGCGATCACCTGGCCTGGAGCGAGTCGTCTGCCGTATCCTATGCCAACTCGGTCATAGGAGCCCGCAGCAACCGGGAGGGCGGCCCCTCTGCCCTGGCCGCCGCCCTGGTGGGCAAGACGGCGCTGTACGGCTATCATCTGGATGAAAACCGCATGCCGACCCACCTGATCGACGTGCAGGCCGACCTCATGGGCTCAGACTTCGGGGCGCTGGGCTTTCTGGCGGGGGGGATGGTCAAAGACGGAGTGCCCTTCTTCCGGCTGCGCTCGGCTCCTGGCAGGGACGATCTCAAGGCCCTGGGGGCCGCCATGGCCGCCAGCGGCTCGGTGGCCCTCTACTACGTACAGGACGCAACGGCTGCGCCCCCTGGCAGCAACAACCTGCATCCGCAAGAGAAGATCACTCTCGGCAGGGCGGAGATCGACCAGGTCTATGAGCAGCACCCGGCGGAAGGCTGCGATGCTGTGGCCATCGGCTGCCCCCACTGCTCCGGAGAAGAGCTGGAGAGAGTTGCCCGGCTGATTGGAGGCCGAAAGGTGAAGGCGAAAATGAAGCTATGGATCTGCACCGCCCGAAAGGTAGCAGACGCCCATCCGGCTCTGGTGGCGGCCATCGAGGAGAGCGGAGCGCGGGTCTTCTGCGATACCTGCATGGTGGTCTCCCCGGCCACGGAGAGGTTCTCCAAAATGCTGACCTGCTCCGGAAAGGCTTTGGCCTACCTGCCCGGCCTGGCGGGGGTCAAAGCGGGCTACTGCAGCCTGGAGGATTGCATAGAAGCGGCTCTGGTGGAGGAGAGGCAGTGATGATGAATATGGAGATAAAATGCCATCGAGTGGCCCCCGGCTGCGCCGGAGGAGAGGCTCTGGTGACAAAAGAGGCCATTTCTTTTCTGGGCAATGTCGATCCGCTGACTGGAAGGGTGGTCGACCCGGCCCACGAGCTTTTCGGCCAGTGCGTGGCCGGCAAAGTCCTCATCTTTCCGGGCGGCAAGGGCTCGACGGTGGGCTCGTATGTCATCTACCAGCTCAAGAAGCTGAATCTCGCTCCGGCGGCCATGATCAACCTGCGCTCCGAGCCCATTGTGGCTGTGGGGGCCATCATCAGCGGCATTCCCTTGGTGGATCGGGTGCTTGAGGCGGTCATGAAAGTCAGGAGCGGCACCTGGATTGAGGTGGATGCGGACGGGGAGTGGGTGAGAGTGCATGAGGAGAAAGGAGAATGATCGACTATGAAATTGTGCTATCTGAATTGTCAGACAAGGACATGGAAAACGCAGTCGAATTCCTCTTCAAAAGGCTCCCTGATTTGTGGTGCGAAAAATATTTGGAGATGACTCCGACCTCAGCAAACATTCTCCAGTTTAATGAGGGCGGTTTCGAGTATCTTTTCGACCTGTCATCAGAATTGACTGCGAATGGAATTATTCCCGAAGACCAGGCTGTTGAAGACCGCCTGGTTGTAGCTTTCGGCAGATCACGCCCACGATGCATAAAACGCGACAGAAATAGAATGAGAGGATTCCTCGGCTCATCCACAGAGGCGTTTGGAGACGGCTATGATAAAGGGCACTTTATAGCTCATTGCATCGGCGGCAATCTGGATGTTAATCTCTTCCCTCAGCGAAGGGAGATAAATCAGGGTTTATCCGATCGCGGAAAAGTATTCAGGGAAATGGAAGAGTATTGCCTGGAAAATCCGGGAACATTCTGTTTCCATCGCCCAATCTATTGCGATCGGTCCTGGCGGCCATGCCAAACCGAATTTGGCCTGTTGACCGCGGAAAAGACTTTTTGGATCGAGAGATTTGAAAATTAGCAAAATAGCCTCTCTAAGTCACTCCGGCAGGATGATGTTGCAGCGTCTGGCAATCTCCCCGGCCAACTGGGCAAAGTTGTCTCTGGCTTCGCTCACAACTTTCTGGTGCGATCCGATGGCGCCATCTGCAGCCTTCAAATGAAATATCGGCTTTCTCGCCTCCTGTGCCATGGGAATCAGGCTTCGATAGTGCTTGATCAATCCCAATTGATTTTCATCTTTGCCGTTTTTCCAGGGCACTGCTTTTTCTCCTGCGATCTGCTCCGCATAAACCGGAGGTATTTGTTCAACCCAGCGCTTATATGGCCCTACGGGCAGGCCTATCCTCTCAGGCTTCTGCATTGCCACATAGCCCATGGGCAGCATTTTCCCTTTAGCCAGCTTCAGAGCACGGCTCTTATTCTTCGTCAGCCGCTGCTGCCATTCGACTCGCCATTCTCTGAGGCAAGGGCCCGAAGTCCTCAGCCCCTGCAAAGAGAAAAGGCCCGGCGCTAATGGAGCGACCAGAAAATCCGCCGCCAGAAGAGCTGATCGATTGAGCGCCCCCAAATTAGGCCCAAGGTCGATTAACGCTAGATCAACTTCGCATTTATCTGCAGCAGTAGAGATGGCGCTCCAGAGGGCAGACTCCACCAGAAATGCCCGCTCTTCTCCCTGCAGGCAAAGCTGCCACTGGCGGGAGAATTCATCTTCAAAGAGAGATATCGCCGGATCTCCTGGGATGAGATGGATTCTATCATCTATTCTCTCGACAAATGGGCCGCTTGCCACTTCTCCCTCTCCGCTAAGCATGGGCTTTATCCTTGCATAGATCGTCCGGCGGTCCCCCTCGTCCGCCCAGAGGCCCTCAAGCTGCTCCTCATCCAGAAAGGATGCCGTGAGACTTGCCTGAGGATCGAAGTCAGAAGCGAGGACTTTTAGCCCCAGGTTCGCGTACATCCAGGAGAGATGATAGACCAGAGAGGTCGAGCCCACACCGGCCATGCTGCTGAAAAATGCAATTATAGTGGCGGTCATGGCTGTCGCCTCACAGTTGCCAGGATGTAACTGTCATCAATGGTGAACTCAAGGGGAGGATTTCCGTTATCGAAAAGCTGCTTTCTGGCAATCTGGATTCCCATGCCGAACCTCTGCACATAGCCCAGGATGTACATGGCCTCTGCAAGATGAGGATTTCGGTAATCCGTGATGCCGGGCCGCCCGAAGTTATCTCTGGTGACCTGGCCGAAGGGTCCACCCGGATTATGAATTTCAATGCGGTCCGAGAACCAGTAGATGCGGACAGGAGCATTCGTTCCTTCATAGGTTCTGTGAAGGATCGCATTGCGTATCAACTGCTGTAGAGCCGGGATGGGATACTCGGGCCTTTTCACCTCCACAGGCTGGGAGACGATGGAAGTTGAAATCGAATTATTGGCTTCGATTATCTCGTCAATTTTCCTGATGAGGTCGGCAAGTGGTCCGGAGACCTCCTTTCGGTCTCTAATGGGATCGGTGAAGTCCGCTCCCTCAAGCCTCAGGAATTGCACATAAGCACCTGGTAGAAAGCGGAGAATATCCTTGCCTGAGACGAGAATTCCGAGGACAGTGGGCTCGCCTTCCGGTGTCAGAAATCGCAGAGCTTTGAGCTTGTCTTCTGTCGAGCGGCTGTTCTGCTCCAGAACAGAAGGAGCGATGGCATGAGGTAGGTATCCATGCTCGAAAATTTCGAGGTCCAGGTCGTCGATGGTGGCAATTGGGACCGGTTGGAGGTCATAAGGTAGATCCCGAGAGCGCCTGCGCTCAGACAGACGTTTTTCTTCTTCGATGGTCGCCCTGGCCCTGCGGGGGCCGACTCTAATCCAGGTTACCCCATTAAGCCTTACGGGCGGTGAATTCGACGGCTCAACTTTGACTACAGCCATCTCGCAGTTGTTTAATGTCATCTTATCTACTGCTATCGATGGAAATGGCTGGATCTTTCCATCGTCTTTCATGTAGGATAGATCCAATAATAGTTTGTCGTTGATTTCAAGATGTGAGCAAGAGCCGTCATCATTTGCGCCAATGAAGATAAATCCAGGCTTGCGGTGATTGGGCAGATCATTGGCATAAGCGCAGATCGCCTGGCGAACTCTATCGGGATCTGAGAGAGATGCCTTCCTCTCAACGAGGTCTGATTCTAAATCTCTGAGCATTGATTCGAACTCTTGGCTGTTCATGCAAATCACCAGGACTTCATTGCTGTGCATTCGTAATGCTATTTAAGCTAGAGAACGGATTGTATCATCCTTGCGAAATATCTTTCGCCCCTCAATCACCTTCAAATCGACTGATTTAGCCCTGCTGCCATGATCAGTCTGCGCTCCAAGCCCATTGTGGCCGTGGGGGCCATCATCAGCGGCATTGCTCCGGCGGACAGATGCCGAAGGCGGTCATGAAAGTTAGGAGTAGCACCTGGATAGAGGTGGATGCGGACGGGGAGAGCGCACAAAGCAATTCATAGAGATAGAATGCAAGCGTCAATTGCCCACATAAAAAAAAGAGAAAAGCCAAGAGAAAAGGCAACTTAGAGCAGTAGCACGGCAATCAGTCCGGAGAGAAAGACGCCGTCGAATGTCCCGGCTCCGCCGATGCTGGCCACCGGAGCGCCCAGATTTCTGATTTTATTCAGGTTGAGGATGTCGGCTCCGATCAGTGTGCCCAGGGTTCCCCCGGCATAGGCCAGCACAAAGATGACATCATGCGGGGCGGAGAAGAGATAGACCAGAATCAGGGCGGCTATGGCCGCGCTGAGCGGCGGCAGGAGGGCGGGGGTGACGATGCCCAGGCCCCGCACCGGCTTTGCCACCATGTGGGTGATGAGAGCCACCAGGGCCACCGCCGCCAGGGCGTAAGGGAGGGATTGGGGAAAGCGGTAGATCAGCGCCAGGGAGATGGTGGTGGGAATCACCGCGCCACCGAAATTGACCGCCAGCAGTGTGCTACAGCTCACATTGCTCACCACCGGCACCCTGTAGGCCATGCCGAAGGCCCGCACATACCTCTCCTGCACCAGGGGCACGGTGCACTCCAGGTTTGTCACCGGTATGTTGATGCTGCTTCCCAGGAGAGAGGCAAGCAGCACGAAGAGAGCCTCGCTCCAGGAAAAGCCGATCCTGGTAAAGGCCGTCCTGGCCAGATCCAGAAACAGGAAACCTACCACTGCCAGGAGCAAAAAACCGAACACGAGCATGAGTAGCATGCCTACCGGGCTGTAGAACAGGCGATTATCCATATTCACTGCCCTTCGCTGACTGCATAGATCCCGGAGCCCAAAAACCAGGTTCCATCAACGTTTTCCACGAAGCTGAGCTTTAATTTTTCCGTCATATTCGCTGCCGGGTCGGGATAGATGTAGTAGTCAAAGCCCAATCCCATTTCGGCAACATCTATGATCTGGCGGATGAATTCGACTCCGTTAGGATCTTTCTCATCAATCCTGTTCACGGCGATCAGCTCCGGCTGATGGGGAAGGGCCAGGACAGTCCCATTGTAATCATAGGCAAAGATGTAGCGCCCATCTCTGGTGAAATTGCCTTCCGGATCATTGAATACTTCCAGAGCCTTCTCTTTGCCGCTCTCGATGGCAAAATTTAGCGCCTCATCGACATAGGCCATAAGCTCATCTCTATCCGCCTGGTCGAAGGAAGCAGGAACGCTGGATAAGTATCTCCCGGTGCCAATATACAGGCTGTCATTGACATTTTTGATATAGAGTTGCTTTAGCTCCTCTTTGCCCTGGTGAATCGGATTAGCAAACACGATATACATGGTGCCCATGCCCTCGCCGCTCCTTTTTGCCAGGGCGATCTCCCGACCTATCACATCCACACCGTTGACATCCAACAGTCCGGTCTGGCCCACCAGGCCGGGATTGATGGGATGGGCGAGACAGGTTCCATTGAAGTCGTAGGCGAAGATATAGAGGTCTCCCCTTACGAAAGAGCCTGAGGGGTTATTGAACTCCAACAAGGCTTTTTCCACGCCGTTATCGTTTACGTAAGCCTCTGCCTCATTCAAAAAGGCAGTGACCTCATCCTCCGAATCCATCTCTTCAGAGGCCAGGCACACAATTGCATTGGATAGGACTGCTAAAATGGCCGATACAGCCATGAACGCTGCTGCATAACATCTCATGACAATCTTCCTCCCGCTAAATTGCCAATGGTTATGCTCTCATCAATTTTAAAGTTATCCGGCATGGCATCGAAATTCTCCATTCCCAAAGCCAATTGCCACCTCTACTTCTCCAATCAAAAGGCATTTGTAAGACAATGTCATATGCTAACTCATGAAAGAGAAGTGGCTCATGGCCCAGGGAGCGTGGGAGCAGATCAAGCCAAAAATCACCACCGCCCTTGAGTCGGGATTCGACTGCGTGCTGGTGGACAGAGAGAACATCGACCGGGTGAAGGAGCTGGGCAAGATTGTCGTAGCCTGTTTTGGCGGCGAGAGGGGCAGCGAAGACATCACAGTCATCGGCCGGGGCGGCGAAGGCGACGGCACCCTTCCCCTTCCAGCCTCCGGAAAGGCGAGCCTTGACAAAGCCCTGGCGGAGGGAATATCAGGCAGCACTGCCGCGTATGTGGTGATCGCCGGCAAGGATTACGAGCAGTTCGCAGTGGAGATGGGCCGGGCTGCGGAGTACCTGCTGGTCATAGGCACCGACTGGAAGGTGATTCCCCTGGAGAATATGATCGCCGGGCTTCAGGGCGCGACGGTGAAGATCATCAGCGGAGTCAAGGATGCGCAGGAGGCTCGCCTGGCCCTGTCCACCCTGGAGAAGGGCGCGGACGGCGTCCTGCTGGACAGCGCCGACCCGTCTGAGATCAAGAGGCTCATGGAGGCGGTGGATCAGGCCGATAAGGGCAGGATCGAGCTGGTGGCAGCGAAGGTCACCGCCGTAAAGCCGGTGGGCATGGGCGACCGGGTCTGCGTGGATACGGCCAGCATGATGACCCTTGGAGAGGGAATGCTCATCGGATCGCAGGCAAAGGGCCTGTTCCTGGTGCACAGCGAGTCCGAGGACAGCCCCTACGTGGCTGCACGCCCCTTCCGGGTCAACGCCGGAGCGGTTCATGCCTACATCAAAGTGGGCGAAAAGACGCGCTATCTCTCCGAGCTTAAATCGGGCGATGAGGTCACGGTCATCAGCAAGGACGGATCAGCTCGAAGCGCCATCGTAGGCCGGTCCAAGATCGAAAAGAGGCCCATGATGCTCATCGAGGCGGAAGCGGAGGGGGCACAGATCAGCACCCTGCTGCAGAATGCCGAGACCATAAAGCTGGTCGGCTCCGACGGACTGCCCCGACCGGTGACCGACCTCAAAGCCGGGGACGAGGTGCTGGTGCATCTGGAAAAGAGCGCCCGCCACTTCGGAATGAAGATTGAGGAGAGCATTGTGGAGAAATAGCAGAGACAGCAAAGATAGCTCAGATAGAAAAGACAGCTCAGGTAGCAAAGACCGCACAGGGGAGAGTTCAGCCATGACAGGGATGCCAACACCACAATGCAGATCCAAGATCGTCGCCGTACTGGGAAGGAACTGGCATAAGGACCTGTCGGCGGCAGGCAGGCAGGCGGATATGATTGAGCTGCGGCTGGATCTGGTCGAAGAGGTCGATCCCATCCGGGCTCTTCAGGCGGTCAGAGAGTCCTGCCCCGCCAGGCCCATCATTGCCACTGCCAGGATCAGATCTGAGGGCGGGGGCTATGCGGGCAGCGAGGAGGAGAGGATAAGGCTTCTGCTCAGAGCAGAGCCCTATTCTGATTACCTGGACATTGAGCTCTTCGCTCCGGGGAGTGGCGAATTGCTTTCCAGGGCGAGCAGCCCTGTCATAGTGTCCTATCACGACTTTCAGGGCATGCCCGACCAGGAAGAGATGGCGGAGATCTTCTCGGCAATGAAAAGGGCCGGAGCGGCCATTGCCAAGATAGCCGTGACCCCGGAGAGCCTCCAGGACAATCTTCGAATTTTGCAGTTCTTGCTGGCCGCGGAAACGCCCCTCTGCATGATTGCTATGGGGATTTTGGGCAGGCACCTTCGCGCAGTGGCACCAATTTACGGCTCTGCCCTGACCTACGGCTACATCACCGATTGCACCGCACCGGGTCAGATGAGCCTGCAAGAACTCTGTCTGGCCAGAGAGTTACTTAAAAAATAATAATACTATCATCCACAGTATTTTGGATAAGATTTAATAGCTCTTATCATTAATCAGTAACTATGAACTTGACTGTGGATGTTGGAGGGAGGCCCGGTCTGGACTGCAAGGGTTTTTGCGAATTCTGCTATTATAAGGGCGTGAAGAGTGTTGTACCCACCGGGTGCAGACACTGCAAACCTCATCAAAAAGGCTGCGATTACTGCTCCCGGCAGGTGGTGGAGATCGAGCCGGGCTACAAGCCGATGGAGCAGCTCCTCTTTGAGGTGTCTCAGAAGAGCGGCCCGGCTGATCCGGATATGATCATCATCAAAGGAAACGGAGACCTGAGCTGCTATCCCAATCTGGCTGAGCTTGTCGAGAGGGTGAGCGGCGGCAGAATTCCCGTCTTCCTTGACTACACCAGCGGCAAGGGCTTTACGGGAGAAGATGATGCGAACCGGCTCGTCGACGCCGGATTGAGCAGGATAAGCTTTTCCATATTCTCCACAAACCCGCATCTCCGTCGCCGTTATGTGAATGATAAAAATCCGGAGACCGTCCTCCAGAACTTTAGAATTTTCTGTGAAAGGTGTGACGTCTATGCCATGATCGTCCTCATACCGGGAATAAACGATGGTGCCGAGCTGGAAAAGACCTGCAGCGACATCGAAGAGATGGGGGCTAAGGGCCTGATGCTCATGTCGTTTGCCAATTCTCGTAAGCAGGGCCTCATCTTCGGCAATGAGCCGGTGATGCCGGGAGTCAAGCCCTACGATGTCCGGGACATTCGCCGCATCGCCACAGAGGTCTCTGAAACCTACCGCATGAGGGTTATCGGAACACCGCTCTGGGACCCGCTTACCGGAGCACCCTTTGCACTGGCTCACAATAGAGGTCATTTGAAGAAGCTTCCGGACATAGAGAGAAGTGCGACCATCATCACCAGCTCAGTGGCCTATCCTTTTCTCTCTTCCATATTCGAGGACCTCGGCGGAGAGGTGAATGTGGTGGCGACGGGAAAGGAGATAGGAAGTCTGATCACTCTGGAGGACTTTGAGAGGCTCAGGCTGGCGAATATTAAAGACCGGGTGATAATTCCTGGCATGGCGCTGGCTCATGACAGGGAAATTCACAGGGCTTTACGCCGGGATGGGAAGAGAAGGCTGGTATTCCGGGGGCCGCATGAGTTGACGGTGGTCTC
>Ga0116171_10004964_pt1 | contig 11805 bp, 8 predicted proteins | sample AD_JPNHW2_MetaG_FD_89798 | JGI IMG/M metagenome (GOLD analysis project Ga0116171, IMG submission 89798) | Active sludge microbial communities of municipal wastewater-treating anaerobic digesters from Japan - AD_JPNHW2_MetaG | ecosystem: Engineered > Bioreactor > Anaerobic > Digestate | place...
CCTAACGATGTACTTGATAAAATAAATTCTCCTGATTTTAATGAATGGTTAATAATAAAAAATCATCCTGTGCATTCGTACAACATTCTGAAGCATATTTACCTGATGAGTGAAATCGCGGATATTACCAGGCAGCACCATGAAAGACTGGATGGTTCAGGATACCCGGGCGGATATAGTGAAAATAACATAGGGCTTCTTGCGCAGGTTATCGCGGTTTCGGATTCTTTTGATGCGATGACCAGTAATCGTGCTTACAGGAAAATGCGTAATACGGAAGCAGCTTACAGGGAAATTTCAAATGGTGCCGGGAGGCTTTATAACAAAGAGTTCTCCAGGATTCTGACAGACACTCCGCCTTATTACCTCAAAGCGCTTTTTGATATGCATATTGAGTAATTTACTTTAAATTTAATTACCGGGATTGAGAATCTTTTTTAAATAAAGGCAAATACATCAGATGTTAAGCAGAAATAAAAAAAGCTCTGATAAAATCAGAGCTTTTTCTTATTCGGGGCGAGAGGATTTGAACCTCCGACCACTTGAACCCCATTCTCAAAAAGGGGTGAAATTGCTTTTGACCGTTTTTGCTTGTTATGTGTTGCTAATAACTGCTGATTGAATCAGGAGTTACGGGCAGTATTCAAAATTGAGTTTGCTATACTTTGCTTTTCTTTGCTATAACTCCGAAGTTTGGTCAATATATGGTCAACGGAAAACGTTAGGTGTTATACGGTTTTTGTTAATTTTCAATTATTAGTTTTAATAATTATCAGCACCGATAAAATTAACTACTAACTTTCCTAACATTGTTATTTGTGGTATGCTTTGCTTTATTTCTCCACTTGCTTTATCAATAATTATAGTATTAAGTTCTCTATGAACTTCAGGTCTTCTTTTTATTAATCCATATTGCTCTAAATTTTTTTTATATAAATCATGAAACTCGTTATCTACATATTTCATTGCAGGCAATCCCATTTCATTACTTCCTCTAATTATAATATCAGAATGTTCTTCTATGAATTTATTTTTCATTCCAATAGTTGGATTCAAACTGTAGAATATTAAAATAATTACTTCATTTTCATTTAATTCACTAAGTATTTTTAACATTCTTTGTTGTTGAATATTTTCAACACCATTTTCTTTTATTGAACTTATAATGAATTCTGAGTACCATTCATATTTTTTTTCTGATGTTGTTTGTGCTGAGTATATAATGCTTTCTTCAAATAAAAGTAAAAGATTTTTGTTTTCTTTAATCTTAGCTTTGAAATCAAAAGAATTTTTTTCTAGTTTGTCTGACAATATTTTTAAGTACTTTTCCACGCGATCTATTCTTTGATTTGGTATTGTTATACCGATTATCTCTGATAAAATACTTCCGACACATGGAATAACACCAGTAGCGGCTTTTAACGTACTTACTAGGTAATCTACTTTTTTTACACCAAGATCCATTTTTTCTCCAAGTATGCCATGGTTAGAAAGTGTAAATTAGGCGAAGTTGTGTACAAGCTAAGCATGATATAGAATTTTTAAACTATATAGCTTTTTTTTGTTTTACAGGAATTATATTCGATTGTGAATGATTAGAATATGTATTCCAATCAGGAGTGTATTCTTCAGCTTGATTACCCCAAGTGAACCAACCTTTCCTTGGTCCCCGAGCAAAAAGTTCAATGAAAGGTCCTGAACTACAAGATTCAATCAAATTATATTGTTCATCTGGTTTACGACTATGTTCTCGTTTCATAGATGAAATTATATTTTCTTGGCTTCTTCCTGGTTGTAAAGTCCGGACATTTTTTTTCCCACGAACTCCAAATAAAATCACTTCAGTTACATTGCGAAAATAAAATCCAACACCTCTTCTGTCCGGACCACCATCTTTTCTAACTTTATACCATATGAGATTAGTTTTATATGTAAAACCCCAGCTTTCCATAACTTGTAAACCTTCAGGTAGCAATGCATTTGGCACCCATAAATATAGATGTGCAGGATCATTAACAATTGCGTTTACAGGTAAATCTTTAATTTCTTGTAATGTCATTGTTGGATAACGAGAAAGGCGTTTATGCTCAGGAGCCATTTTTCCTGTTCTATTTTGAAATTGCCAAGGAGGATCAGCTAGTATAGTTGAAAATTTCTTATTACCGACTTCTTTCAATAAATCATCTGATGCATTCATTTTATTTCCCCTGCTCAAGTAATGGCCAATCTGTAATCACATCTGGTCGTATTCCAAAGACTAAAACTGGACAACCTCCATGACGCCCAGCATTTAAACGGTATAATAATTTACCCATCCATGTAGTACTAGCACCCATTTTTCTTATACATGGAACTTGATTACCGTTTTTATCAAGTTCGTAATCTCCATTTTTCAATCTCTTTGGTATTACATTCAATAAATCATTTAATTTTTCGCTACGAGTAATTATAACTGCAACATTTATAATACTGCATTCATGAAACATTCGGAAGGCATATAAATCACGATCAAATGTTTGATCTTTACTATTCCATTCAAGGTCTAAAGCAACTCGTCCTTTTACATAATCAATTTTATGACCATCAATATAATTTTCTAGTTTAATTGGTTCCTTTACTGGTAGTGTATGTTTTTTAGCTTTTCCATTTGATAATATTTCTTCACTATGTTCATGCACTCTAATCACTAAATCACCTTGAATTCTTGTTTCATACCAATCTAAAGGCCGGAGAATAGCGGATAATTTTTTGGGAATAATTGATTCATTACCACCTGGCATTCCAATATCTGTAGTAGTTAAAGTAAATTTTCTAAGAGCATCCTCAATTTCGGACAATTCTAGTGGGAAAGAGTTTTTTAATATAGATGCAGCATTTCTATAGCTATATACATCATACGAATCAATTATATCTTTATTTATAAAGTGTTTAATTTCATCGGATGAATCAGCATTTAGCCCGGGAACAAGAGCAACATCATCATTTCTTACATTTTCATCATCTTCATCAATTTGATATATATCGTTTTCGTTCATAAAACAATTCCCTCTATGAGATATTTTTATAAATAAGTGACATAATCGTCAAGTTCTAATTTTTTTGAAATCGCGTATAATTTGAATGGTCACGGATGGTTGTTTAGTAAGTTTTTCAGATAAGTTAATTACATTAGTTTAAAATTAATTTTAATTTTCATGTAACATCTATTTTTTTAGTATCTAACAATTTTTTAGCCTCATTTTTGCTTATGTCATAGGTGTAAGTAAACCTGTTGAGATATGGCACATATGACAAGGAGGAGCCGAGGGTAAACCCTCTAAACTCCTCTTATGTGCCAGAATCACGACTAAAACCGTAAACCTGCCGCGCTGACCGCTTGCCGCCACGACGGAAACCGTCGAGGTTCATGCTAATAACCAGACTGGGAAAGGCGGATTCCCGCCGTAGCTTCGCTAACTGATAACCAGTACTAAAACTGGCAGATATAACATTAAATGACTGTTCCGGTATCTGTTAAAGGGTGTTTTCACCCTTAATACTAAAAATCGATATACTTAACGTATATATAGCAAAAAAGACTTGAAAAATTGTATAAATGCTTTTTATTTGCTCTAAAAATTAAAGGAGGACGTTGCAATAATGACAACATCTAACAACACAACAGATTCAACAATCAACGTTATTAAGCAGGAATTGCTTAACACAAAAGAGATGGCGAAGCGAATAGGGATTTCAACCTTTACTCTTCAAAAATGGGTAAGGGAAAAGAAGATCCGTGCTTATAGTCCGTCACGCAAAATTTATTTATATGATCCGCAGGAGGTAATAACACAATTAAAGAAACTGCATGCTAACTGAATTAATTAAACTGATAAAAAAACGAACTTAATAAAATTACTGAAATAATAAAATCATAGAATAATTAAAATAATAAAACCACGAACTGAATAAAACCAAATCAAATTAACTATTAAAACTACGAACTATATAAAATAATAAATTAAACAAACTACGAATTATATAAATCAGCTAAGCTGAATAAATTACAACCTTAATTAGATAACTGAAAAACATATATTAATTGACTATAACTCCGGAATGCTATATAATGCAAACTAAAGCAAAGTATAGCATTCCATTATTTCTAATCTTGGGAGAATATTATGGGCTATACGAAAATAAATGATCCTGCCGTCAGGGATGGTTATTCTAAATTCCGCTTTGATTTAAGACTTAATGAAGTCCGGTACAGAAAGATTATAACATGCCGGAGATCAGTTGTAAATGTCTTATATCGGGAATGGGAAGACAAAATCTATGCCGGTCGATCGAAACAGAATTACAGGTTCTTTGAAATTCTTGATAACTACCTGGAGCATGTCAAGGTCAACAAGTCGCCGAATGCTTATCAGAACGAACTTCGGACAATAAAGAGGTTCAAACTTTTCTTCAATAAGAATCTTATTCTTTCGGAATTCAAACGGTCTTTAGTTGATGACTATGTAAGCTGGAGGCGTGTAAAGGTGTTTTCTAAGCACGACAACAGTCTTCAGAAAGGCCAGGTGACAAATGCAACAATAAACCGTGACCTTGCCTGTCTATCTTCATTTTTTACATACTGCATCCGGAGGGAGTATATTAACACAATCAATCCGATAGCTATGTGTAAGCTGAAAGAGAATAACGAGCGTGAAGTGAGGTTGTCCAGAGCGCAGCTTGAAGAGTTTTTAAACAAGGCTCAGGCAATTGACAGTATGCTTTATAATGTTATTGCAATGGCTCTTCTTACCGGAATGAGGAGGAAAGAGATTTTTAGTTTAGAGTGGTCAGAGGTTCATTTCGACAATTCAATCATCATATTGTCAGCCCGAAAAACTAAAAGTAAGAAATCCAGAATCGTTCCTGTTACTCCCACGGCAAGAGATATATTGCTCAGTATGAGTAATGACACGCATTTAGTGGTCGGTCATTATACAAGTGATATGCTCCGTAAACAGTGGAAAAAGCTTTTGAACAGTGTCACGTTTGGAAAGATCGGTAACGGTACAGATTTACATTTTCACGATCTGAGACATGTTTATGCTCAAACACTGCTTGATCAGGGTGTCGGCTTGGAGGACATTCAGAGTCTGTTAGGACATGAAGATTTTAAGACAACGCAGAAGAGATATGCCATGTTTGCCCGTCCTGATCTTCAGAATAAAGCCGGTCTTATGGACAATGTTGTTAAGCTGAGAAGGGTAGTTTAAAAGTTTGGTCAATATATGGTCAACGGTGATTCCTGAAGATAGTCTGATATAGTGTAAAGACGAGAAAAGCCTGATTCAATCAGGCTTTTCTATTCGGGGCGAGAGGATTTGAACCTCCGACCACTTGAACCCCATTCAAGTACGCTACCGGACTGCGCTACGCCCCGGGGATTGCTACATTAAATACATCTTTTTTTTATGAGACAGAAAGTCAATTATTTTTTATACGGTAATGCCGGATAGTTTGTCTTTGGGCTGATATATCAGATAAATATTATTAAAATAAATTTTTTAATTCATTCCAGATACAGAATTTTATAAGGGAGTTTTTAGCGCTTCTTAAGGCAGGCCACGGTAAAACTTTACCCGTTCTTATTCCTGAAGAACTCAAAAATTTTCTGCGCGGTTTTTTCACCAATACCTTCCGCGGAAATAAGTTCTTCGGGTGATGCTTCACTTATCTTTTCAACTGATCCGAAATGATTTAGAAGCAGTTTCTTCGTTTTATCCCCAATATCCGGAATGGTATCAAGAATTGAGGATGTGAGTTTTTTATCTCTCAGATTCCTGTGATAAGTAACAGCAAACCTGTGTGCTTCATCCCTTATCCTCTGTATCAGTTTAAGCGCAGGAGAGTTCTCCGGGAGACGTATCGGATCTTTGTCCGGCGCGGTATATATCTCCTCGAATCTTTTCGCCACGGAAATTATATTTATGTTTAATCCGAAGTTTGCTGCAGCCTCAACCGCGCGTGTCAGTTGTGTGGGTCCTCCATCTATAACAATCAGGTCGGGAAGTTCAATGTTTTCGTTTACAAGATGCTGCAGCCTCCGGGAAACAGCTTCGTGAATCATTCCCGGATCATTGGACGAATCATATCCCCTGATCTTATATCTGCGGTAATTGCTCTTGTCGGCCCTTCCGAGCCTGAATTGAACCATTGACGCGACAGAATCCGTACCCTGAAAGTTTGAAATATCAAAGCATTCCATAACATCAGGTTCGCTTTCCAGGGAGAGTGCATCTTTCAGCGCAAGAAGGGCTGCTGCAGGGTTGTTCTCTTCGGTTGCTTTTCTGTCTGCTGCTATTATATCAATATTTTTACGGATCATGCTGATAATACCTTTATCTTCAGATGATCCGGCATGAACCAGAGAAATCTTTTTCCCGCTTAATGCTGAAAGATGTTCCGCGATAAGTTTATAATCAGGGATTCCCTGTTCGGTAACTATTTTAGAAGGGATCTCTTTGTCTTTATAATAATCGAGTATAAAGATACGGATAATTTCCTCCGGAGTTGAATACTCCGCATTATCAAAAATATTAATTTTTCTTCCTGTGAGAATTCCATGTCTGAACTCAAAGAGTACGACAATAGCTTCTCCTCCGAAAATTCCTGTGCCGATACAGTCCTGGTCAACTACTGTCGGGATATCCACATTTTGAGACTGTGAAATTTTATGAATGTCGTATATGATATCCCGCACTGATGCCGCTTTTTCAAAATTCATTTTTTCTGAATACTCTTTCATCCTCCTGTTAAGATTGTTCATAACAGGTTCAATATTTCCTTCAAGAAAACTGACAGCATCGTTAATAAGTGATCTATATTCTTCTTTTGAAATAATATTTCTGCATGCGCCGGAACATTTCTTAATCTGGTAGTTAATGCACGGCCTTTCGTTTTCTTTAAGCGGGAGCGGCCGTCTGCATGTTTTAAGCTTAAAAAGATTATTAATCATTGCCGCGCTGTTTTTTGCCGCTCTCGCGTCGGTATACGGTCCGAAATATTTATCAGTTTTCCGGTTTATATGCCTTGTATAGATAACCCGGGGATAATCCTCGTTCATTGTTACTGCGATATAGGGATATCTTTTGTCATCTTTCAGCCGTACATTGAATTTAGGTTTGTGTTTTTTTATCAGGTTGCTTTCAAGAAGGAGTGCTTCAATTTCGCTGGCTGTGACTATATATTCTATATCTTCAATGTTCTTAACAAGAATGCCGGTTTTCGGGTCATGATCCTTCTTCTGGAAATAGGAGGTAACTCTCTTTTTTAATGAATTTGCTTTGCCTATATATATTATAGATCCGTCATTACCGAGCATGAGGTAGACGCCCGGTTCCTGCGGGAGACGGGACAGAATATCTTTAATTTTTTCAGTATCCATTAACATATAAAGTTGATTTTTTGTTTTGAAATACATGCTGTCAAACTATTTGAGGCGGGGAATGTGAATAATTTATAGTTTTTTTATAAAAAAAGCCTCCATGGGCTTTTATTGTTGTTTTTTTATGGACTATTTTATAATATTAACACACTATAGTATTAATACTTAATTGAATACAATCATTGCATTTATCTGTGCAATGAATTGAGAAAGAGATGAACGAAATTGCTTATAGCTTAAGCATCAAAAGATGGAGGGGTATGAAATTATCGTATCTTACATCTGAAGTTCCGCCAGACAAATACGATTTATTCCTGCGGGGAAATCTGCTGGTTTTCAGCGGATATGTAATTGCTACTCTGGAAACATTGATAGCGATATATGCAGGATTAACTATTATTACTTATGAACAGACATTCTATATAAGCATACCAATTTTATTACTTTCGTGTATTATTACTTCAATTACATATTTTAATAAAAATCTTCTGGTATGGCATGAATTATTACTATTCGGCATATACGTTATTACATATCTGGTTGCATTCTGTGTATGGATATACTGGCTTGGCGACTTGAGGTTTCTGGGAATTCTTAATGCTATAACTGCGGTTACGGTTGCACTTTCATACACAAATGCTCTTCAGTCTCTCTTTATGTCAATGCCGACTTTAATCTGTTATTCCGCGGTAACTTTTTATTCTATAGTAATTGCCGGCCAGCCCGGTTCTCTGATGAGAGAAACTTTTCTTTCTTTGTGCCTGTTCCCTGCATTTCTGTTCATCGCCTCAACTGCTTACTATATAAATAGGAAAAGAGAAGATATAGAACAGGCGAATAATGAACTTGAGAAACTCAATTATGATCTGACTTATGTTAATGACAGGTTAAAAAAAGAACAGCATTTGTCGGAAATAGAAATGGATCTTGCAAGTGAAATACAGAATGCAATATTTCCAAAAAAAGCAGTCAATACAACTGACTGGGATATTGCGTTTCTGACAAAACCGTATGGAGCTGTTTCCGGTGATTTTTATGATTTTTATTGCAGGGGAAATTCTCTCAAAGGAGTGTCACTGTTTGATGTTTCAGGCCATGGAGTAGCTCCGGCACTAATCACCATTCTGGCAAAACCGGTATTATATTCCTATTTCAACAAATTTGAGTCATCAAGACTTGGTCTGGTATTTGAATCCGCTAATTCTGAACTTCTTGATGAACTTGAAACAGTAAATCTGTACATTACCGGGCTTTTACTCAGAATGAACGGTCTTGAAGTAGAATATGTAAATGCCGGGCATCCTGATCTGTTCCATTTAAAAGCGTCAGGTGGAAATCTGAATGTGATGAATGATGCCTCAGATTCATTCAAGGGGCATCCTTTAGGAATTTCGCGGGTCAGGCAGGAATACCAGTCGATTAAATTTAATGTAGCACCTGGCGACTTTCTGATATTCTACAGCGATGGTTTAACTGAATGCAGGAATGAAATGGGCGAACAGTTTGGTGTTAAACGTTTGTCAGATGTTATCTTATCTTTCAAGAAAGGCAACTCCGCCGGTTTATTGGCGCATATAATGAAATCATTCTATGACTTTACAGCGAATGCTAAAGCGGGAGATGATATCACAATAATCATTGCAGGAAAACTCTGAAAGGCTTAAAACTCATCCCGGCGCCACGATCTTCCTCAAGCGGACTTTAAAGAATAAACTTCGGCTTAATTAAAACTAAATTTATTGACATTAGCTGTTGGCCTTCTGAAATGGAATAATTCTGTGGAGGGCCAAATTATGAATTTCTCGATGTTCGGTGATAAAGTTAATTTTAAATCCGGGATTAAAAATCTTATGGATGATCTTGGCCGGGCCATGACAATAAACCGTGATATGCTGATGCTTGGAGGAGGTAATCCTGCCCATATACCTGCAGTGCAGAAGATCTTAAGAAATAGTATGACGGGAGTAATGAATTCCGGTACACTTTTTGAGGAGTGTGTCGGTAATTATGATTCTCCCCAGGGTAATATAAGTTTTATTGAAGAGCTTGCCGCTCTGTTAAATAGAGAATTCGGCTGGAATATTAAAAGTTCAAATATTGCTCTTACTAACGGGAGCCAGTCCGCTTTCTTTCTGCTGTTCAATATGTTTTCAGGCAGATTCCGGGATGGTTCATTCAAGAAGATTCTCCTTCCGCTTACTCCGGAATACATCGGCTACAGTGATGTGGGAATAACATCTGATGAAATATTTACATCGATACGGCCTGAGATTACTTTTCTCGATAACCATATATTCAAATATAATATAGATTTTGACAGCCTTAAAATTGATGAGAATATCGGTGCTATCTGTGTTTCAAGGCCGACAAATCCCACAGGGAATGTGCTCACTAATTCCGAGATCGAGAAACTTATTTCCCTGGCAAAGGAACATGACATACCATTAATTATAGACAGCGCCTACGGGATTCCTTTCCCTGATATGATCTATACCGAAGCAAAGCCTTACTGGAATGAACAGATCATTGTCTGCATGAGCCTTTCGAAACTCGGCCTTCCCGGTGTCCGCACAGGGATTATTATTGCGAATGAAAAGGTTATAGACGCAGTAAGCCAGATGAATGCTGTAATGAATCTGGCGCCGGGAAGTGTAGGAGCTGTTATTGCAGAATCGCTTGTCAGGTCGGGAGAGATTATCTCCATGAGTGAGAAAATAATAAAGCCTCACTACAGGGAAAAAGCTGAACTCGCAGTTAATCATTTCAGGGAAAAATTAAACGGAGTTGATTACCATATTCATAAACCTGAAGGGGCATTCTTTCTCTGGCTGTGGTTTAGAGGAATTAAAATCGACAGCGATACTCTATATGAAAGATTGAAAGAGCGGGGAGTACTCATTGTGCCCGGACAATATTTTTTCCCCGGACTTTCCGAAGAATGGATACATAAAAATGAATGTATAAGGGTAACCTATTCTCAAAGTGAAACTGCTGTTTCAAAAGGGATAGACATTATCGCGGAAGAAGTAAAGAAGGGTTATCTTTAGTTTCAGATTTTCGAGTTATCAATAATAATCTTCAGCAGATCCGCCTGAACATTATCTATTTCCCCGGCGAATGATTCAACTGATTTAAACGGCCTTTTTAGTATAAGGTCGGAAGACTTATCTTTACTTACACCGGGAATCATCTCAAAGGCTTTAGCGGATGTGCTGTTAATGGTAAAAGGAAGAGGCAGCGACGAGAGTGATCTTTCCCTGTGGCCTGTAACCAGCACGTCTTTAAAACTTTTATTGTCAAAAATACCGGGGACCTTTACTGTTATCGAATAACTTGAAATCTGTTTTCCCATTGAATATCCATCGCGTGTATCGAGCATAAGTATATCTTTTAAAATTGTTCCTGCCGGATATATTTTTTTCAGCATATAATGATCTATTTCATCCCTGATTCTCTCCCTGAAATATTCAAACCGCCTGGTCAGTGCATGGCTGATTTTAAATCTCTCATTGAAGAGCGGAGTGTCCGGATATGGCTGAAGTTTTCGTATATTTATTCTTTTTACAAGAAGTCCGTCGTTTACTATTTTTTCAAGGTAACTGTGATTTATTCTGAAGGTTTCCGTTGTTTCACCTTTCAGTCCGTGTATAAGATTTATTCCCGGGAGCAGTTTCGGAATCCCGTTTTCTCTTCTGCTGCCGATTTCATTGACAAGTTTCACTGCAAAGAGCGCTTCCTCCGGGGTTACCTTGAGGTTGTTCTGGCGCACTACTGTTTCATCAAAAGATTCAACTCCGAAGGGAAGGGTATCACCAGGAGAGACAGCGTCTGCTATCGATTCCAGGACTGCTGATGAGTGATCCGGCCAGTTTACTATTGATCCGGGATTCGCGTTATCGACGTTAAGTACAAGTATCTTCCCTGATTCTTTTCTCTTTTTCAGTTCAGAGAACAGTTCATTAATTGCAGAAGGTTCAGGCTGCGGAAAACCGTTTTTGTATGTTGAAAGCATGCTTCCGTACTGAATGATGTCGGCCTGCCGCCCTATTCTGAAGCGGGTAACTCCACTGGAAATTAAAGCGTCAACTTCATTGAGAATATCTTTCGTATCTCTGAACTCAACTCTTTTGTTTAAACCTTCCGAACAGAAAGAACAATGTTTTTCGCGCGGGCAGCCCCTTCCGCTCTCCATCTCGCATATAACATCGGGGTACCATGGGTGGGATTTGACTATTTCAGCGCCTCTCACTCCCCATAATGCAATCTCATCCGTAGTTCTTTCGCTGTCTTCCGGATTATTCCGTGCAAGGGTGAATGCGAATTTTTCTATGTCGTTCCTGATTACTATGGTATTTGACGGAGGGGAAGTTATTGCGCGGTGGATA
>Ga0116171_10004966_pt1 | contig 11801 bp, 6 predicted proteins | sample AD_JPNHW2_MetaG_FD_89798 | JGI IMG/M metagenome (GOLD analysis project Ga0116171, IMG submission 89798) | Active sludge microbial communities of municipal wastewater-treating anaerobic digesters from Japan - AD_JPNHW2_MetaG | ecosystem: Engineered > Bioreactor > Anaerobic > Digestate | place...
CAATAACGGCAACAGCAAGAAAACTTGCGGTGATAATTTGGAATATGATAGTAAAAAAGCAACAATACAAACCATTATCAGAAGATGTATACAGGGAATTGATAAAAGTTAAAGTAATAAAGAACATACAACATCAAATGATAAAACTCAACATTGTAGCTAATGATCTTTTAATTACTTAGAATAAGTTAGATGGAATTGCGCAATAGGAACATAGTGAACTATTGAGCTGTGAGTGGGATCGTGTGTTGCATCTGGGTAATCCCGACATAGAAAATGTTACCGACTTGTCGGTATTACATTTTCTTAGTCGATTGCGCAATAATGAATAGAATTATATATTATTGAATATCAGGCCGTAATAAATGATTTATTCTAATGATACGCAATAGAAGTATTTAATGCGTAAATTGGGATAAATTGTTTTGATCCGTCGAGGCGGATATCTTTTAACCTGAAAAATTCTTGTGAATCTTTCACCCTTCGTGCCGATAAAGGAAAATCGAATATTATCTGTGCCGGGATTACCTGACCTGCTGCCCACAATGCCCATGCTCATTCATAAATTTCATTTATTTATGAATAGGTCAGGTTAATATCGTTATGGGTCTTTTTTGTTGCAATTTCGTTAGATTATTTGACATATAACATAAAACCGAAACCGTTTCTTAAAGTTTTACGATTCTTTTGATAACAACATTATTTTCAGTTGTTACTTTTACAAAATACAATCCGCTGTTAAACCCTGAAATATTATATTTTGATGAATCAGAATTGGCCGAAAATATTTCACGGATTATTTTGCCATTCAAATCAAAGAGTTCAACTTTTTTAATTTTTTGTGTTCTATAATGTATATAAAGAAACTCATTTGAGGGATTAGGGAAAACCGATAAATCATTTAATGCTTGTTTTTCATTTAATACATTGACAATACAGGTGTCAAGAACTGCAATGAGCTCGTTTTCGGGATCAAATGTTATTTGAGTCGGGAAAAAATTCAGGTGAACATAAAACGATTGATAATTTGAGGTGTTATCTAAAATGATCAGCGTGTCGTGTATGCCGTCAGAAAATTTCATTGGAACGGGCAATTCAAAAAAGTCGACAGATGGATCGCTTTGCGTCTGTGAAATAAACACATTGACGGAACTGTCTGCTGAAACTGTATTATTTATATGGTAAACAGGGTATCCTTCGTGATAGATCCAATCATTGAAAAACTCAGTCAGATCAATACCGGATGACTGTTCGGCATGATATTTAAAATCTGATGTTTTGGCAGATTTGTATGCAAGTTGTGGATCGGTGATAAAATTTTTCATGCAGGCGAACATCGCGGAATCACCTATTTTCAACCTCAGCATATTCAGTACGAGTGCGCCTTTTGAATAAGATAACCGGCCATCAAATATACTGCCCACACTTGTTGTGTCATAACAATAAACTGAGCCGTTTGAGACTGATGTAATGTAATTTATATTGCTTGTTTTCCAATTATGCCAGGAAGTGTTGTTGTCGAGGAAATAGAATGTCAACCCTGTGCAAAATGTGGCAAAGCCCTCATTGATCCAGATGTCGTGCCAGCTTCCGCAGGTAACTTTATCGCCAAACCATTGGTGTGATAATTCGTGAGCCATAAGGTCCTGTCCGTAGTTGACAATGAATGTCATAGTCTGGTGTTCCATTCCACCGCCCCAGCTAAACTGTGCATGCCCGTATTTTTCATTCATGTATGGATAATCGTAAAATAAACTATCATAAAGATGCATTATTGGGATTAGCAAAGGCGTATTCTGTCTGGCATAAACGGAATCTTCGGGATAAACATAATTAAGTATTTCTACTGTTCCATGTTGCAGTGGTGCAAAATCTGAATATACCGCATAGTTGGTTACGGCAACACCTATAAGGTAGGTTGCAACAGGATGCCTGTGTTTCCAATGGTAGATATTGTCTGATCCGGCAGTTGTTACTGAGATTAATTTTCCATTACTTCCGACTTTGTTTGGTTTTGGTGTGGTAACAAAAACATCTATTGAATCAATTTTATCACTCAATGAATTCTTGCATGGCCACCAGTCAGGGGCACCAAAAGGCTCTGATAACGTCCATACAATTGGGTAACCATTGTGCTGATTTTGAATAAACGAACCAAATCCACCAGGATCGGGTTTTCCATGATAATATACGCTGACAGAATCAAGTACTCCGGCAGGGATACTTGTAGTGAAATACATGGTAAACGTGTTATCCGGATGGGAATAAGAAAGATTGCTGTTGTGGTATTTAATACTGTCAATAATCAACGCCTGATTAAGTTCAAATTCCATCTGGCTCATTGTTGCCAAAGAAGTAAAATATGAGGTAATACAGCCTTTTATAAAACAGGTATCCGGATCAATATCCCAGTTCAACCGGTGATATTTTAAATCATAATTATCACCCAGTTTTGAATTTCCCAATTTGAACATATTCTCATGACTTTTAGCTTCCTGCTGCGAAATTTGTTGTATAAAATCTGCTGCAGTTTGTTGCTGCGAAAAGGCAGGTATTATGAAAATAATAAAACCAAGAGTTAAAAAAATATTTTTCATATAAAGACATTAATTATATACATGCAACATTTGCCCATCATAGTCTGCGTGGTATTGCTTTAGCCCGAGTGATGCTGACCCGCTTACCACCGACCCGTCAATAATGAGAAATTTGGAATCACAGCTGTGGCATGTTAATACCAGGCCAGAGGTGTCAACGTTAACTATTGCAGAATCAACTTTCCAGTCGTATGGACATGCCCTGTCAAATGCAACAAATTCATCTGTTGACATGCGGTAAATCACAATTCCCTTGTACCCCCCGGTAACATTCACCCACCCGCCAACCGTTGACAGCTCAAGGTACAATGTTGAAGCTATGTTAAGCGAGAAATTAACATACACATCCGGTATTTGTTCGCTTTTATCCTTTTTGCATGAAAGGAATAATAAAATTACCACTAAGGGGATTAATAAAAAAAATTTATATCGCTTTATGATTGTCATCAAAACAAAATTTCTAAAAAAAACGTTATTATTTGCAGATAATTTTGTAATAGTATTATTTTTATGCTCTCATTGATATTCTAAAATAAACTAATTTTAATGTTATATAATGCAAAAATAATGAATCCGCGATTAATAAAAAGTTTTTTGAGAAATATTATTCTAATAGTAATTATTGCGTCATTTACTTGTTTTGTTGAAGGTTGTACTTCATTTCAGAAAAGCAAGCGCCAGGAAGCACAAAGGCGCAAGCAGTTTGAAAGAGATAAGAAGCAGAAGGAAAAGGAAGCACAGGAGGCATATGAAGAGGCAATAAAACGCCACTATGCCATTCAGGATGAATCGACAAAAAAAATGATGAAACAAACAGCCCAACTATCACAGGAAAAGCGTGAGCACAAAAAGGCCGGATTCTTTAAGCGCCTGTTTGCACCTAAGCAGAAAAAAGCGAAGCCGAACAGGGCTGAAAAATAATTTATTGTTATGTATAATAACAGGAATAGATTATTTCTTTTTTCCCCTGGATTATTGGTTCTGTTAACTTGTTTAATTATTCCCTCATACATATTCGGGCAAAATACCCCTGATATTAATTTCGACAGGATTTCTTCTGAAAATTTTATTGTTGCGAAAGGCCTGTCCCAAAATTCAGCTTTTTGTATCACTCAGGATTCTAGGGGATATATCTGGATTGGAACATGGGATGGACTGAACAGGTATGATGGGTATCAGTTTTTGACGTTTAAATCGTCAATTACTGATAATCCGAATGAACTGAGTAATTCAACGGTTTATTCCTTACTATCTGATAATGACGGATTATTATGGATTGGCACAGAGTCGGGGTTGAACAGCTATGATTATAAAAATCGTAAATTTACTCAGTATAAAAGTGATAAAAATAATCCATTCAGTATAAGCGGAGATACGGTACTTTGCATCGCCGAAGGAAACAAAAATACCTTATGGGTTGGTACCAGCAATGGATTGAATAAATTTGACAGGACTTCGGGGCATTTTTATCACTTTCAGCTTAATCCCAATAATGCCAACAGCCCCAGCAATAATAACATAAATTGTATTTTGATTGATAATGACGGGAATGTCTGGTTTGGTACAAATGAAGGATTGAATTTTTATGATGCAAAAAACAAGATTTTCCGGCACTGGTATAAAAATGCCGGAATAACAACATCATTACTGGACGATGTGATACGCGACCTGATGATTGATAATGAAGGGAATTTATGGATATGCTCTGACGGCGGTATTGATGTTTATAATCTCGCAATAAAAAAGATCATTAGAAAATTTTCACACGATGAAAATCGTGTCAATTCGTTAAGCAATAATAATGTCAGGACCATTCTTCAGGATAACGAGGGAACAATATGGATTGGTACATACGGAGGCGGTCTAAATAAATATAATAAGGTCAACAACGATTTTGTTTCGTATAAAAATGATATATACAATAACCGAAGCCTGAGTAATGATTATATAAATAAAATAATTCAGGATAAATCCGGCATAATATGGGTTGCCACAGCCTGGAAAGGTGTCAGTAAAATCGATAAATATTCCAACAGGTTTAATCACATTCAAAAATTAAGCGATAATGAAAACAGCCTGAATAATAACAATATTTGGTCAATATTTCAGGATAAAACTGATAAAATATGGATAGCCACGGATAATGGAGTTAATATATACGATCGAAAAACAGGTAAATATTCATTTATTGTTATGAATTCACACAATGCCAATTCCCTTTCAAGTAACCTGGTGCGCCAGATATACCAGGATAAAAGCGGAAATTTTTGGTTCGGGACTTTTGATGCCGGAGTTTGTATATACAACCCTAAGACAAATTATTTCAAACAGTATCGCAATGATCCTAAAAACCCACATAGTCTTAGCTTTAATAGGGTTAATAATATTGCAGAAGATAGCCGGGGAATTATATGGGTGGCAACTGATAATGGCCTTAATCAATATGTTTCTGAAAATCAGAATTTTAAACGGTTTGTGAACAATCCGGATAATAAAAATTCAATTTCAAACAATACAGTTTATGGTATCCATGAAGACAAAAACGGAGTTTTGTGGTTTTGTACTCTGGGCGGGTTGAACAGGTATAATCCATTAACAAACACATTTACTGTCATTAAAAAAAACATGAATGAATTTAATTCCCTAAGTTCCAACAAAATTTTTTCTTTGTATGAAGACGATAATGGAATATTTTGGATCACGACCTCTGGCGGAGGTCTAAACAAGTTTAACAGGGCCACGGGTGAAATAAAATATTACCTGGAAAAAGACGGATTGCCCAATAATGTTACATATAATATTTTTGAAGACAATAAGAATAATCTGTGGATTTCAACGAATTATGGATTAACGAAGTTTAACAAACTCAATGAAACATTTGTAAATTATGATGTAAAAGATGGAATTCAAAGTAATGAGTTTAATCTGAATGCAGCTTTTCATAATGTAGAAACCGGAGAAATGTTTTTTGGCGGGATGAACGGGTTTAATTCATTTTATCCTGAGAATATTAAAGTCAATAATTATGTTCCGCCAATCGTTATTACAGGATTTTACATTTTTGATAAACTAAAGTCAATTGAAATATCAGATCATGATACCATATTGCTATCCTATGATGATAATTTCTTTACATTTGAGTTTGCAGCAATGGATTATTCTAATCCGTCCAAAAATAAATACGCATACCGGCTGGAGAATTTTGATAATAATTGGAACTATAGCGATGCTTCGCGCCGGTTTGCATCATATACCCGCGTACCCCCCGGCACCTATTTATTTAGAGTAAAAGGATCCAATTGCGACGGGGTATGGAACGATAACGGAATTTCTTTTACAATAATAATTACACCCCCGTGGTGGCGAACATGGTGGTTTCGGGTGGGGTCTGCCTTATTTATTACGCTGATCGCATTTTTTATGATATCTGCCCGGTTAAAAAATATCCGCAAAAGGCATGAAAATGAAAAGAAAATTCTTGAAATTGAAAAACAATTGTTCAGCCTTGAACAGACTTCTCTTCGCCTCCAGATGAACCCTCATTTTATTTTCAATTCTCTGAATTCAATACAAAGTGTAGTTATCTCGGGCAATATTGACAAGGCAATCAACTACCTGGCAAAATTCTCAAACCTGATGCGTTTCATTTTGACTCATTCACAAAAGCCCTTTGTCAATCTGAGCGACGAAATGAAATCAATGGAAATATACCTGGACGTAGAGCGCCTTCGTTTTGATAATAAATTTAATTATAGCTTTGAGATAGATCCTGACATAGATGAGGAGTTTCTTGAAATTCCACCGATGATTATCCAACCCTATATTGAAAATGCTATTTTACATGGATTACTTAATAAAGAGGGCGTTGGAAATCTTAAAGTTACACTTAAGTTCAAAGATAAAGAGTATCTTCGCTGTATTGTTGAGGATGATGGTATAGGCCGTGAAAAAGCAGCTGAAATACGCTCAAGGTCAGGACTCAAGCATAAGTCAAAGGGAATGGAGATTACTCAAAAGAGGCTTGAAATATTGAATAAAAGCAATAAATCTCAACCCAACGTAATTATTACGGATCTTCTGGATGAGAATCATAATCCCACCGGAACAAGAGTTGAAATATTAATTATTTATAAAGAAGTTTAAAAAACAATTTCTGAATACATTTGTAAAAATTCCACATCATGTTAAGAGCTATAATTATTGACGATGAAAAAACTTCCTGCGATGCTTTGTCGGGGTTATTAAAACGTTATTGTGAAAACATCACCGTGATTGCTGTTGCTGATGGATATAAATCCGGTATAAAAGCGATACATGAACACAAGCCCGACGTGGTGTTCCTTGATATTCAAATGCCTGACGGAAGCGGTTTCCAGGTACTTGAGGATGTAAATGAGGTGAATTTTGAAGTAATCTTTACCACAGCATACGACCAGTATGCCATTAAGGCAATAAAGTACAGCGCGTTAGATTATTTATTAAAGCCGATCATCCCCTCTGATCTGGTAAACGCTGTAAAAAAGGTTGAACAAAAAAGAAACCTGTCCGAAATGAGCAGCAATATAAAAGTATTGTTGGAAAACATTAAAACTAAATCCTCTTCAAAAAAAATTGTGCTGTCAACTTCCGAAAAAATCCATGTTGTTGAAACTGACGATATAGTCCGCTGCGAATCTGACGATTATTATACCCGGTTCTTCTTTAAAGACGGGAAAACCTTACTAATTTCAAAGACATTAAAAGAAACAGAGCAATTATTGGGTGAATTTGATTTTCTCCGTCCACATAAATCTCATCTCGTTAACATTAAGTATATCAAGGGATTTCTGAAGAATGACGGGGGATATATACAATTGTCAGATGGTTCCAAAGTGCCGGTTTCAAGAAGGAAAAAGGAAAAAGTAATACATACGTTACAAAACTTATAATGTATTAAAAATTTCCGCTTACTTATTTTTTATACCGTTAACTTTTTTTTCCCTGCCGATAACTCATTGGATGGCTAAAAATTCTTTAGTATTTATAATTTTGATATAAAATACAAGGCAGGATTGTCCATATTTGTTCCCGAACATAAGTATAATAAAAGCCAAAACATGAAAAAACAACTACCTACTAATTGCTTTTTTCCGATAAAAACCATTTTCTTCAAAAAAATATTTGGATAGTTTAACCGAATATTTATATCTTTACCGACCTTTTTTCTCAATCTAATTTTTTATTTGAAAATAACATAAACAAATAAATATGCTTCGAAAGTTACTTCTATCAGCAGCCGTGTTAATAAGTGCAACGTTGGTTGCATTTTCACAATCGGGCACACTTAAGGGTAAAATTACCGATAAATCCACAAATGAACCGATACCTTTCGCCAATATCATCATTGAGCAGGGTGGGAAGCAATCAGGAGGTACTACGTCGGATTTTGATGGTAATTATACAATTAAGCCAATTCCTCCCGGAAAATACGATGTAAAAGCTACTTATGTGGGGTATAAACCCATTATGATTACAAATTTGGTTATTGTTGCCAACCAGATTACATTTCAGGATGTTCAGATGGAATCAACGGCCATTAACATTGAAACATTTGAAGTGGTTGACTATAAAGTACCCTTGATTAGCAAGGATCAGACATCTTCGGGCGGAACAATGACTTCGGAAGAAATTTCAAAAATGCCCGGACGTTCGGCAGAATCTGTTGCTATCCAGGTTGGTGGTGTGTTTTCACAGGATGGCGATATGGGAAGTATCAGGGGGGCACGTGCGGAAGGAACCATCACCTATGTGGATGGCGTTAAGCTCCGGGGATCTTCAGCCGCAGTGCCTAAAGCTGCTATTGAACAAGTTACCGTTATCACCGGTGGTACTCCTGCGCAATATGGCGATGCTACGGGCGGTATTTTGTCAATTTCAACTAAAGGGGCATCCCGTGAATTCGGACTTGGCTTTGAAGGAACAACATCACAATTCCTTGATAAATTCGGATATAATCTTCTTGCTTTCAATATGCAGGGACCATTGATCAAAGGACGTGATTCTACGCAAACCACTGCATTATTGGGTTATTTTATTGCGGCTGAGTATACTTATGAAAAGGATCCGCGTCCATTTATCAATGGAAACTGGAAAGCCAAAGATGATATAGTTAAAGAAATTGAACAAACACCTCTCCTTCCTACCGGAATAGGTTCAGGAACATTCAAAGCCGGTGAGTTTTTACGAAATTCCGACTTGGAAAATATTCCATGTAAATTAAACGCGGCAAACAACGACCTTAATTTAAATATTAAGATAGATGTGCGCACATCACCAAATACAAACCTTACTTTCGGAGGGGCCTGGCAGAAGAACTGGGGAAAATCATACGTGCGCAATTATTCTTTATTAAACTGGGAAAAGAATCCTGAAGATTTATATAGCTCATGGCGTGTATATGGCCGGTTTACGCAACGATTCAACTCTGATAACAATAGTAAGGCAACCATAAAAAATGTTTACTACTCCATCCAGGGCGATTATTCAAGAATAACACGAACCATCCAGGATCCCGAATTTAAAGATGACTTGTTTAAATATGGATACGTCGGAAAACTGAAGACATATTCCATGCGCTCATATGGCTGGGGTACAGATGCCAATTCAGGTATTGAAGGTTATATTCACAACGGATTTGCTGATACATTAGTAACTTTTGAGCAGACCGATGTGAATCCGATACTTTCGAATTATACGAAGAACTATTTTGATCTTTATGAAGGACAACGTTTTGGCAATTATCAAAACCTCAGCCAGATACAGCTTGGCGGCGGACTTATCAATGGCGTGTTTTTGGGTCGGGACGATATTTATGGATTATGGACCAATGTTGGTATACCATATGATCAGTACGTTCATTATGAAACCACCCAGTACGGGATTACCGCTAATGCTTCAGCTGATATCGGAAACCATGCTATACAGCTTGGATTTTATTATGAGCAACGTCAGGATCGTCAAATTAGTTACAATCCGGTTGGATTATGGTCGGCAATACGCCAGTTAGTCAACAAGCATATAAAACAGCTGGATCAGAGTCCTGAACATACGCATATCGTAACTGATGCGTATGGGGTATATCAGGATACCATCTGGTATGATCGTTTGTTCTCCGAAAGTGAACAAGCCCAGGTTGACTATAAACTCCGTGAAAAACTTGGCCTGGCGACAAATGGAACCGACTGGATTGACGTAGATAGCTATGAGCCATCTACTTTTACCATTGATATGTTTAGCGCCGATGAATTATTAAATAGTGGTAATACATATGTAAATTATTATGGGTTTGACCATACAGGTAAAAAAACCAAAGGAAGGCCAAGTTTTGACGACTTTTTCACCCAGGTCGACGATTATGGAAGATACAAAAGGCCTATAGGAGCTTTTGAGCCTATTTATATTGCCGGTTATATTCAGGACAAATTTGCATTCAACGATCTTATTTTTAATGTCGGTGTACGTGTTGACCGTTACGATGCCAACCAGAAGGTTCTGAAGGATCCTTATTTATTATATGAGGCAAAAACAGTTAAAGAAGTGTCGGATTTGGGACCTCACCCTTCAAATATGGGTGATGATTATGTGGTTTATGTAAACGATATAAAAAATCCATCCGCTATTCTGGGTTACCGTAACGGGAGTACTTGGTATAATGCATTAGGTACCGAAATCAATGATCCTTCAGCAATTGAAACATCCAAAGGTATTGCACCGTATTTGGTTGACCCCGATCAGAATACAGTTAATTCCAGCGCCTTTACCGATTATAACCCGCAATTGAATTTTATGCCCCGTATTTCTTTTTCATTCCCTATTTCTGATGAAGCCTTGTTTTTTGCACATTATGATGTTCTTACACAGCGCCCATCTGCAGGAAACCGCATGGATCCGACTGAATATTTCTTTATTTATACACAAGGGCAAAACCCCATCAACAACCCCAATCTGAAATCTGAAAAAACTATTGACTATGAATTGGGTTTCCAGCAAAAACTGAGCAACTCTTCTTCAGTAAAGATTTCAGCGTATTACCGTGAACAAAGAAATATGATACAGGTTTACAGATTTTCAGGAGCTTATCCCATATCCTATATTTCATATAATAATATTGACTTTGGAACAATTGAAGGGATTACCGCGTCATATGACCTTAGGAGAACGGGAAATGTATGGCTGAAAGCAACCTATACCCTACAGTTTGCTTCAGGCACAGGTTCCGATGCCGAATCAAGCCTTACCCTGATCAGGGCTAATCAACCTAACCTCAGGACGATTACTCCGCTTGACTTTGACAGGCGCCATTCTATCACAGCAACAATTGACTATCGTTATAGCGAAGGTAAAGAATATAACGGACCTAAAATAACCAGAAAAATAAAAGGTACCGACAAGGTAAAAACCGTTCAATTATTAAAGAATACAGGGTTGAACATATCCCTTAACGGAGGTTCGGGAATTCCTTACAGCAAATCCAGAACAGTTGTGGGAACACTTATTGGATCAGGAACTTATTCTCTTGAAGGACAGGTTAATGGTTCGAGAATGCCCTGGCAGTTCAGAATTGATGCCCGTCTTGATAAGGACATTTTAATAAAAACCGGAAAAAAAGGCGAGAAAAACGGCAGACCTATTTATATGAATGTATATCTTGAAGTATTAAATATCCTGAATAGCAAAAACATTATGGCTGTATATCGTGCCACAGGTAATGCTGATGACGATGGTTATCTTTCCTCAGCCGATTTTGCCGCTCAGATAGCTGCACAGACAGATTCACAGGCTTATATTGATCAATATAGTATTAAAGTGAACAATCCTTATAATTACAGCTTACCCAGAAGGATTCGTTTAGGCGTTTCACTGGCATTTTAACAAATACGATGATAATACAATAATAATATTATAGTTATGAAAAATATATTTCGTTTATTATTCTTTACGGTTTTACTTATCGGGTTTTCAAAAACAAATTATGCCGATAAGTGGCCGGTTTTAAAATCCAATAGCCATAACAAAAGTACCGGCGCTGTTGCGGAAGGTTGTTTGCCAGCCTCAGCCTCAACCGACCTTGATGTTAATAATGTCAGGGCGCGTATTAATACCGGCGGTGATATGTGGTGGGATTTACAAGGCAGCCCTGAATATTTTATACCTGGCAACACAACA
>Ga0116171_10004969_pt1 | contig 11798 bp, 7 predicted proteins | sample AD_JPNHW2_MetaG_FD_89798 | JGI IMG/M metagenome (GOLD analysis project Ga0116171, IMG submission 89798) | Active sludge microbial communities of municipal wastewater-treating anaerobic digesters from Japan - AD_JPNHW2_MetaG | ecosystem: Engineered > Bioreactor > Anaerobic > Digestate | place...
GCTACAGCAATAAACTTAAGATCAGGGCACTGTGATATTAATTCCGCATTAAATACCACTTTGTTTGTTATTGCTATTGTAGCATCTCTGCATCTTTCAGCTGCCTGGCTGGAGCCCGTTATTGAATAGCAGGACAAATCACCAAGTTCTTTTAACATAGAGAAATCAATATCACCGTAATCTACTGTTGATGAATCGAGAAATACAATTTTTTCTTTCATTTTTATACTCCCTGATTATTTAATTCCCATGTTCTTTAAAAAAATCATATATCTTCTGCGCGGTTTTTTCGCCTATCCCGTCCATGGAGATGAGTTCTTTAATCGATGCTTCGCTTACCTTCTCAACTGACCCGAAATGTCTAAGAAGCAGCTTTTTCGTTTTGCCGCCTATGTCGGGAATAGTGTCGAGAATTGATGACGTGAGTTTTTTATCTCTAATGGCCCTGTGATAAGTAACTGCAAACCTGTGAGCTTCATCTCTGATCCTCTGTATGAGTTTTAGCGCAGGGGAGTTTTCGGGAAGCCTTATCGGTTCTTTGTCCGGTCCGGTATATATCTCTTCGAGTCTTTTTGCCACGGAAATGATATTCAGGTTTAAACTGAAGTTTGCAGCTGCTTCAATGGCCCGTGTAAGCTGCGTAGGCCCTCCGTCTATAACAATCAGGTCCGGGAGCTCGAGATTCTCGTTAACCAGGTGCTGCAGCCTCCGCGACACAGCTTCATGAATCATTCCCGGGTCATTGGACGAATCATAGCCCCTTATTTTATATCTCCGGTAGTTGCTCTTGTCGGCTCTTCCGAGCCTGAACTGAACCATTGATGCCACAGAGTCAGTACCCTGGAAGTTGGAAATGTCAAAGCACTCCATGATATCTGGTTCACTCTCAAGTGAGAGCGCATCCTTCAGTTCCAGGAGACCGGCTGCCGGATTGTTCTCTTCAGTCGCTTTTCTGTCTGCAGCTATTATGTCGATATTCTTGCGGATCATGCTGATTATACCCCTGTCATCAGATGAACCCGCAGGAACAAGTGATATTTTTTTTCCGCTTATGACGGAAAGGTGTTCAGCGATAAGTTTATAATCGGGAATCCCGTACTCTGTAACAATTTTAGAGGGTATCTCCTTGTCTTTATAATAATCGAGTATAAAGATGCGGATAATCTCTTCCGGAGTTGAATACTCCGCATTATCAAAAATGTTAATTTTTCTGCCGGTGAGAATACCATGCCTGAATTCGAAAAGTACAACAATAGCCTCTCCGCCGAAAATGCCCGTGCCTATGCAGTCCTGGTCTATTACAGTGGGGATATCAACATTCTGCGACTGCGATATTGTATGAATGTCATATATAATATCTCTGACTGAAGCCGCTTTTTCAAAATTCATTTTTTCGGAATACTCTTTCATCTTTTTGTTGAGACTGTTCATTACAGGCTCGATGTTTCCTTCAAGAAAATTTACGGCATCATTGATGAGAGACCTGTATTCTTCCTTTGAAATAATATTTCTGCATGCGCCTGAACATTTTTTTATCTGGAAGTTAATGCATGGCCTTTCATTCTCTTTAAGGGGGAGGGGCCTTCTGCATGTTTTAAGCTTGAAGAGATTATTGATCATAGCCGCGCTGTTCTTTGCCGCCCTCGCGTCAGTATAGGGACCGAAATATTTATCAGTTTTACGGTTTATATGCCTGGTATAGATTACTCTCGGATATTCCTCGTTCATTGTTACTGCGATATATGGATACCTTTTGTCGTCCTTCAGGCGTACATTAAATTTCGGTTTATGCTTCTTTATCAGGTTGCTTTCAAGAAGCAGCGCTTCGATTTCACTGGCTGTGACGATATATTCTATATCATTGATGTTTTTAACAAGAATGACTGTTTTAGGATCATGGTCTTTTTTCTGGAAGTAGGATGTAACTCTTTTCTTTAATGAATTTGCCTTACCTATATATATTATAGAACCGTCAATGCCGAGCATGAGGTAAACGCCGGGCTCCTGGGGGAGCCGGGATAAGATATCTTTTATTTTTTCGGGATCCATCATCATATAAAACTGAGTTTTTGTTTTGAGATCCCTTCTGTCAAACAATTTGAATTAAAAAATATGAATAATTAAGCGGGATATTCATATTTTTTATGAAAAAAGCCGTTACGGGCTTTTTTATGTTGTTTTTTTTGTACAATATAATGAATTAGGCACACTATATAGTTAAATTATAACTGAACAGCAGCTATTATATTTAACAATACAATACCAGAGTATGACATGAATTTAATGACTGTTGAACAGGGTGACAGAAGGTGGAGAGGGATGAAATTATCGTATCTTACATCCAGAGTACCATCTGACAGATATATATTATTCCTCCGGGGGAACCTCCTGGTCTTTGCAGGATATGTAATAGCCATCCTGGAAACATTAATTGCGGTATATACAGGCTTAACTGATATAAGCTATGAACAGACTTTATATATAAGTTTATCTATTCTCTCCCTGACTACTGTTCTTATTTTAATTACATATTTTAAAAAGAATCTTCTTGTATGGCAGGAATGGACTATTTTCGGAGTATACCTTGTTACGTTTCTTGCGGCTATCAGTTTATGGGTATACTGGCTTGGAGAGCTGAGGTTCCTGGGGATTCTTAATGCCCTTACTGCGGTTACAATTGTTTTATCATACACTAATACAGTTCAATCACTAATGATGTCCATATCGACACTGGCATGTTTTTATGCAATTACATGGTACTCTATAAAAATTGCAGGACATCCCGGTTCACTGGCAAAAGAGACTTTTCTTTCGCTCTGTCTTATCCCGGCGTTTCTTTTAATTTCATCAGCAGCCTATTATATGAAGAAAAGAAGAAAGGATCTTCAGAGGGTAAAATATGAACTGGAGAAACTCAATACTGATTTGTCGGATGCAAACGCCAGACTGCAGAAAGAACAGATGCTCACTGAAGTTGAAATGGACCTTGCAAGTGAAATACAAAATGCCATATTTCCTAAGAAAGCAGTTAATACGGCAGATTGGGATGTGGCGTTTATTACAGAGCCCTATGGTGCAGTATCGGGCGATTTTTACGATTTTTACTGCAGCGGTGATTCCCTTAAAGGGGTGGCGCTGTTTGATGTTTCGGGCCATGGTGTAGCTCCCGCACTGATTACTATTCTTGCAAAGCCAGTACTGTATTCCAGTTTTAACCACTTTAAAGATTCAAGACTCGGTCTGGTCGCTGAAGCGGCAAATTCAGATCTTATCGATGAGCTCGAGGAGGTGAATCTCTATATCACAGGCCTCCTGCTCCGTATGAACGGGTCAGAGGTTGAATATGTCAACGCGGGCCATCCCGATCTTCTGCATCTGCAGTCTTCTGTAAATAAAGTTCAGGCAGTAACAGGCAAATCAAATGCATTTAAGGGTCACCCCATAGGCATAGCGGGAGCAAAACAGAAATATGATTCAACGACATTCACCGTACAGCCGGGTGATTTTCTTATTTTCTATAGCGACGGGTTGACTGAAGGGAGAAACCACATGGGGGAACAGTTCGGCCTGGCACGGTTATCTGATGCGATTGAATCTTTCCGCTGCCGTGATGCTGAAAGTGTTCTGAAAAATATAATGGAATCTTTCAATAATTTCATCGGGAATATAAAAGCAGGAGATGACATCACTTTAATTGTTGCAGGTAAACTATGAGAGTATCTGAGTTCTATTTTTTTTGACTGATGATCTGTTTTTTCCTCAAACAGTGCTCCACTCCGGAATTTAATCCGATTTTGCACATTGCTGAAATTCCGCATCCCTGTATCTTAACAGCATACTTCCATAATTAAAAACTAATTTTATTGACATTCGATGCGCACCTTCTGAAATGTAATAATTCTGCGGAGGGGCGTATTATGAATTTCTCAATGTTCGGAGATAAAGTTAATAATAAATCCGGTATTAAAAGCCTTATGGATGATCTTGGCCATGCCATGGCAGTGAACCGCAATATGCTGATGCTGGGTGGAGGCAATCCTGCTCATATACCAGACGTGCAGAATATATTAAGAAAGAGCATGATGGATGTCATGGCATCGGGAACTCTCTTCGAAGAGTGTGTGGGCAACTATGACTCTCCGCAGGGGAATTTCAGTTTTATTAAAGAGCTTGCCGTTCTTTTAAACAGGGAGTTCGGGTGGAATATAAGCAGCTCCAACATCGCCCTTACTAACGGCAGCCAGTCCGCTTTTTTTCTGCTGTTTAATATGTTTTCCGGAAGGTTCCGTGACGGTTCATTTAAAAAAATCCTGCTCCCTCTTACTCCGGAATATATAGGCTACAGCGATGTGGGGATAACCTCTGACGAAATATTTACATCTATAAGGCCGGAGATTACTTTTCTCGATAACAATATATTCAAATATAATATAGATTTTGACAATCTCAAAATTGATGAGAGTGTAGGCGCTATATGCGTATCCAGACCTACAAATCCTACGGGAAATGTGCTTTCTGATTCCGAGATAGAGAAACTGATCTCATTGTCAAAGGAGAATGATATACCTCTTATCATAGACAGCGCTTACGGAATACCATTCCCTGATATGATTTATACCAGCGCGAAACCATACTGGAATGAACAGGTCATTGTCTGCATGAGTCTTTCTAAGCTCGGGCTGCCGGGAGTGCGTACGGGCATTATTATCGCCGGTGAAAAAGTAATAGATGCTGTGAGCCAGATGAACGCGGTTATAAATCTCGCACCTGGAAGCGTGGGCGCGACTATCGCAGAATCGCTTGTCAAATCGGGAGAGATTATCTCGATGAGCAGAAATATAATAAAACCGCACTACAGGAAAAAAGCTGAACTCGCCGTTAATCACTTCAGGGATAAACTAAACGGTGCAGATTTCCATATTCATAAGCCTGAAGGGGCATTCTTTCTCTGGCTGTGGTTTAGAGGGATTAAAATCGACAGCAATACTTTATATGAAAGACTTAAGGAGCGGGGGGTACTGGTTGTACCTGGACAATATTTTTTCCCGGGACTTTCCGATGAGTGGATACATAAAAATGAATGTATCAGGGTGACTTATTCCCAGGGTGAAGATGCTGTTGCGAAAGGGATAGAAATTATTGCTGAAGAGGTTAAGAAGGGGTATCTTTAGCTGCCGGATACCCTGAAGTTTTAAAATTATTCAACCTGCCGGGTAAAGTTCCGGCTGGTTATTGAAACTATGTTTTTAAATCCGCATATGAAGGTATCTGAACTCCGCCCTCCAAAGCTCAGCTCTGTGAATCACGTTTTGACAGACCCGGTGAACGCCGGATTGAGTCTTTTTAAGAGGATTCGGGGCATTTTTTCCTTAATTAATTTCATATTTTAGAATATTGTAAAATATTTTACTTATCATTTTCTGTAAAATTCCGAAATATATAATGAGACATAACTGTAAAGGAGGAATGATATGACAGCAATAAGATTCCCTAATTCAGTTGGTATAGGCAGTAACGGAAGCAGAACTGACGGCTTTCACCATGAAGTAAAAGGTCCAAGACGGGTTGTAAAAACAGGTCGCGGAAGCGATGTTATTGAAATATCATCTGAAGCTAAGATCAGATTTGAAAGCGAAAATCTTGTTAGACTTGAAAAAATCAGACTTTTAAAAGAAGCAAAGGTTTATTCCGCAAATCTGGCGGAGGATATACGTTTTAAAGAGGCGGATTTGAGGAATGTGTACAGGCTTGGTAAAATATCTGACGCAAAGGAAAAGATCAGGGATGGTTTTTATGATCTGAATGAAGAATTTGTGCTGAGAAAATTACTCCAGAAACCGGAGATTTAGGCCGATAGTATAGAGTCAGGGAATGTATCATCCCCTGACTCTCACGGAGGGCTTATGGAAAAAACAGGGATTGTTAATTTCGCACAACATGTTCTGGGATGCGGCTGTGATAACAGAGTGTTTGACTTTATAGAGAATGAAAATCACGCCATACTTGACTGCGGCGTAAAACTCAGAAAGAAAATAGTTATAGGCAGAAGGCTTTTGATCTATATTGCAGATTCGGATGATATACGCCCTGTTGATATACCTAAAGTCATCATGGAAGGTATTGCCGAGAGAAACAGCATGGGATATAACAGACTAAGGCTTGCGGTTGTTACTCCTATTGCGAGCGAGCTTGCATCTGCGTATCTTTGTGAATTCGGCTGTATGCAGGGTAAGGATGACAAGACTCATATTCATATTGTTTCGGATGAGGATGCGATTTAGGAAAAAGACTCCGCTTCCTCTGTCGCGATGCGGAATCTCACCCATAAATTAAATGGCGGAGAGAATATAGTAAACGTTCTGTATTTTTTTGCCTCATCCATGTGGAATGGTGCCCATTTGGCTGATAAGGGCGGAACGTATATTCGAGGATTGGATTCAATCATACCCGCCTGAATTCACTAAAACTCCCGCGGTATAAATAATCTTAAAAATAATGAATTTTTTTTTAATTAATCCCACCTGCCGGTGTATTAATGTTATCAGTTCTGATATTGGACATTTCGGCTATTCTGAATATATTAAATCAGCTCTCTGTTAATACTCTGTCAGTAAGGAGGATACAATAATTGAAAAAGTCCGGCCGTCAAGCCTGTCGAAACGTCCGTTGCATACGCCGTTTATGCTTCCTTTTTTTGAACGAGTATTCGTTTACTTTTTTTAAAGCATTAACATAAAAGGTTGCATATTTTTCAGCATATACTCTATATTCACCAATATATGCTTTAAATCTTTGCCTGCCGGAGCAATGGTTTGAAAGGTAAAAAACTTGAACAGCGGGTGTCAAATAGTGAATTCAGTATATTTATGAGGCAGCTTCACGTACTTGCGCTTATACAGCACAGTACATCTCCGGAGAATATGAATTTCAGGACTCTGGCCGATCTTCTTGATCTTGAATCAAATGAAGAACCTGTTAATGAAAAGAAGATAGCACGCTCTGTGGAAAAACTGAAAGAGATGGGATTCCCTTTACATACCGCGCAGGGTGAAGCCCGGATTGTCCTTGATCGGATGCTTTCAGATGAGGAGATGCTTGATGTACTGCCTTATTACCTGAATCTTGTTTCTGATAGAGCGGGTATAAGGGACTGCTTTAAAAGCTATGTTAAAAATCACGGTTCCAGGTCTTTATGGATTATCGGGCGTATATATTTCGCATCACTTCAACGGAAGAAAATTGAACTCACATACCGTTCACTTAAGAAGAGTGAACCGGAAAAATATACTTTAAATCCATACAGGTGGATATACAGGGATAACTCTGTTTATCTTATTGCAAGAAGTGTCAGCGGCGGTATCTCTCTCTTCAGGCTTAACAGAATCAGGGAGGTTGTAATTAAGGATGAAACTTTTAATGATATAATACCCACAGCTGATCAGCTTCTAAGATTCAGTATGGGGGCATATATCAGCGATAATTATTATGATGTAGTAATCAGGTTTATGCCGGATATGAAAGAGAGGATTGATGAGGATTTCGGGCATCTTGATCCCCTGTTTGTTGAAAGTGTAAATGCCGATTACCTGGAAGCTGCATTTACTGTATGTGATCTGGGGACTGTGTGCCAGGCTGTGTTCGGGTACTGCGGGGATGTGAAAATTATTGCACCGGCGGAAGCGGTTGATGAGATGGCAAAGATGCTGAAAGGGAATCTTGCGGTGTATATGTAGAGACATCGCATGCGACGTCTCTACATCGGGATGTTGCGTATTATCATTCTGTTTTTGCGGTTGTTTAATTTTTGAAGATGGATGTTAGACGGGGTGATTTCTCCGGGAAAATGTGATTAAGATTATGTTTGCAGCAAAAGGAAAACTTTAATGAAACGTATAATTGTACTAACACTGATATTGATAACTTTCGGGATTTATAATACTGAAGAGGCATTTTCAGAGGGAAGGGCAATTTATCATAATGATATAAATGTTGACCCTTTACCGGATAATCCCCGGCTTTATTCAGTGAATATAAAATTCACTGTCATAGACTCGGTAAAAGTCAGTACAACCATTGCTGCGGAATCACTGGGAAAGAAACACAAAAGTTATAATTTATCAAAGAACGAATGGAGTTATAACCCTGATAAAAATATCCTCACTGTCACCAGTGATATTGACAACAGGGATTATATAGTTCGTGTAACAGGCAAATACCTCACTCCGATGCGTATTATACCGGCTGAAAAAATCGATCATAATACAATCCGCTTTGTTGTTGACGGTCGTATCGGTGTTTATGGAAAAGATTATATATATGACAGTGTTAAAAATGAAATTGAGCTGACGGTCTGTACAACAGGGGATGAAAAATATATTATAGAATACCAGTACTCAAAAGGGGCTGCAAGCATCGGCTCCATCAATATTGACGATCTTAACCGCTCTCTGCTTAAGTACCTGAATTGGCCCCTTGACGGTAATACAGTTTCACTTGGCAGTGATGGATTGAGTTTTTCACCGCGGGAAAACCGGTTTAAAAGCGTCTGGATGGTCCAGCTTATACCAGCCGGTGACGGTTATAACGGGATGAGCATACTTAAAGGTTTTCACTGGGATTTTAAAAAAAATACACTGACACTGGATGCTGCTGTTGATATAAAGAAGTTTTCGGTCTTTATGCTTGGCGAGGTGGAGGAATAAGTAACATAGTCAGAAAAGGTGTGATCGTTTCTGATTCTATAATGCCGTTTCCCGAAAACAACCTTCCCGTGAAAAACTGAAATCATTTATAGTAGAATACAATACAACCTTTAACACAAAGTTTATAACAAAAGTTGACCAGCCATTTTATAACTACCGCCGGGACATTGCAAAGAAAGTAAAAAATCAGAAGATCGATATTCTACTTGTAGTTAATATGTTTTTAACAGGATTCACGGTGAAACTGGGGATCAGCTTAAAGAAAAAAATTTAAGTATAAGAAAGTGTCTATAATAGTGAGGATGCAGCACGGGTACTCCATAAATGGTATTAAAATAAATGCAGCATGGTAAAAGTATAAAATTATCGCCCTGATAATATGATAATAAAAAATCCTGTACAAAATACCAATGTTATATACAAATAAACAATCTGTAAAAACAAAAATTTAAAAAGACTCACATCAGTATTTTAAATCAGTATATTAGTATTATGATTGAAATATTAAATGTTTGTGTTACAGACTAGTATTAGATTAATATAATTTAATACATCCGTATAAAACTGAAGTTAAGAATTTTAAGATAAAAATTATTAACAGGATTTTGAATCGATGGCCCTTGATGTATGTAAAACTATCCTTCTGGTTGAAGATGAAGCAATCATAGCTCTTGCAGAGAAAAAATCACTGGAGAGATACGGTTACAAAGTAATCACAGCAAAATCAGGTGAGAATGCACTTGAAATAATTAAAAATATACCGGATGTTGATCTTATTCTAATGGATGTTGACCTGGGGGATGGTATCGACGGCCCGGAAACTGCTACATTGATTTTAAACGAATGGGATATCCCTGTAGTATTTTTATCAAGTCATACGGAACCAAGCATTGTTGAGAAAACAGAAAAGATTACTTCATACGGATATGTAGTGAAGAATTCCGGTATTACAGTTCTTGATGCATCGATAAAGATGGCATTCAAACTTTTTGAAGCAAAAGAAAAAGTGTATGCCCATTCCGCCCGCACCGAGGCAATTATACAGACCATCCCTGATCACATGTATGTATTGAATAATAAAGGGGTATACCTGAAAGTGTATACATCGAATTATGAACTGCCTCCGGTTTCTCCCGATCTGATAATCGGGAAAACAATTGATGATTTCTTTGATAAAGAATCTGCAAAAAAACTTTATGATGCATTCAATATCTGTATTGAATCGGGTAAACTGCAGATATGTGAAGTCGAATTACTGGAGAAAGGGCGGAAGAATCTATACGAAGTGCGCATGTCAAAACTTGACAAAGACAGTATCCTGGCGCTTGCCCGTAATATTACCGAACGCAAACAGGCGGAAAAAGCGCTGCGGCTGAGTGAGGAAAAATACCGTTTAATTTATGAAAATTCACCAATTGGTATTTTTTCATTTAATGATAAGGGTATTATCGAAACGTGCAATGATAATCTGGTAAAAATTATCGGATCGTCCCGTGAAGCTATTGTTGGCTTGGATATGCTGACCTCGCCTGATAAAAATATAGCAGCAGCTATGCAGAAAGTGCTGGCCGGCAATATCGGATTTTATGAAGGTCTTTATAAAGCGGTAAGCATAAACAATAGTATACCGTTGAGGGTTCTTTTTGCGCCGATGGTTGCGGAAGATGGAAAATTCAGCGGAGGCGTAGGAATTCTTGAAGACATTACCGAACGCAAACAGGCTGAGGATGAGATCAGGGCAAAAAATCAGGAGCTTCGGGCGCTTAATGAGGAATTGAATGAAGCCTTTGAAGATATGCAGGCTGCAAACGAAGAACTTGAAAAGAATAATGAAGAATTGATGATGTATCAGAAAGAACTTATTGAATATGGAAAAGCGCTCGATGAGAGTGAAAAAAGATTCAGGGACATTTATAAAAATGCGGTTGAGGGCATATTCCAGACAACACCTGAAGGGAAATTAATAGGTGCCAATCCTTCATATGCAGCGACTTTCGGTTTTGACTCGCCGGAAAGTATAATGAAAGAAGTTAATAATATAGGGTATCAGCTTTATGCCGATCCTCATGACAGAGAGAGGCTTCTTAAACTGATAGCAGAGCAGAATCGCGTTGTCAACTTTGAAGGTGAAGCACGTACATGCAAAGGTGAAACAATCTGGGTAAAAATAAACGCTACCGGGATAAGAGATGAAAGCGGTTCACTGAAAAGTATTACGGGATCAACTGTGGATATTACCGAGGCTAAGCTGGCGGAGAAGGTACTGCGGGAGAGCGAGATGCGTTTTGATCAGCTGGCTGAGCAAAACCGGTGCTTTATCTGGGAGATGGACAAAAATGGTTTGTATACTTATGTAAATCATGTGGTGGAACAGGTTTTAGGATATAAACCGGAAGAGCTGGTGGGATTAAAATACTTTTACGACCTGTGCCCCGAAGATGAACGGGAACAGCTTAAGTCTGAAGTTATTGCAGTCTTCGAACAGAGGGACAGATTCACCGGATTGATTAATCCAATACTGGCCAAAGATGGACGGATTGTCCGGGTTTCCACTAATGCTATCCCTATACTTGATGAACAACAGGCTCTGATCGGATATCGCGGTTCTGATACTGATGTTACAGATTATATGCTTGCAGTTGATGCTTTACGGGAGAGCGAATTACGTTACAGAAATTTAATTGAGAACACCGGACAGACTATTATAGTAATACAAAATGGCTATATCGTATATGCCAATCCGGCTACATTTACTGTGACAGGTTATTCGCAGGAGGAGATTTATTCAACACCTTTCAAGGAGTTCATCTACCCGGATGACAGAAACATGGTAATTGAATATCATCACAAGCGTATTGCCGGCGAAGCCGGGATTATGTCAGTATATAAGTTCAGGGTAATTTCTAAAGATGGTAATTTAAAGTGGTTTGAGATAAATTCTGTAAAGATAGATTGGAACAAAATTCCTGCGACATTGAACTTTCTTACTGACTTTTCAGAGCAGATGAGAATGGAAAATGAACTTCGGGAAAGTGAAAATAAATACAGGAAGATTTTCGAAAATACACAGGATGTATTTTACCAGACAGATTTTAA
>Ga0116171_10004970_pt1 | contig 11797 bp, 7 predicted proteins | sample AD_JPNHW2_MetaG_FD_89798 | JGI IMG/M metagenome (GOLD analysis project Ga0116171, IMG submission 89798) | Active sludge microbial communities of municipal wastewater-treating anaerobic digesters from Japan - AD_JPNHW2_MetaG | ecosystem: Engineered > Bioreactor > Anaerobic > Digestate | place...
ACTGACTTTTCAGAGCAGATGAGAATGGAAAATGAACTTCGGGAAAGTGAAAATAAATACAGGAAGATTTTCGAAAATACACAGGATGTATTTTACCAGACAGATTTTAATGGAATAATAAATGAAATAAGCCCTTCTATTAAAAGATATACTGGATTTGTCCGTGAAGAGCTGATAGGTAAGCCAGTTGAGAGCGTTTATGCCGATCCCGGTGATAGAGCCGAACTCCTGAAAATTATCTCTGAACATGGAGAGGTGATCGATTACGAATTACTTCTGAAGGGTAAAGACGGAAGGTTGATTATAACCTCCACGAGCTCTCATATACTTTTTGATTCAGAAGGTAAACCTGTCGGAGTTGAGGGTTCATTACGTGATATCAGCGAAAGGAAACAAATAGAAGAAGCCCTGAGGGAGAAAGAAAATCTTCATCGCCTGTTAACCGATAATGCTACCGATGTAATATGGACTATGGACTTTTCCGGCCGTTTTATATATGTAAGCCCAGCTGTTGAAAAACTGCGGGGATATACTGTTGATGAAGTGATGCAGCAGTCATTTAATGAATTGCTCATGCCTGAATCTAAATCAATCGCGGAGTCATATCTGGCATCGGTAAATGAAGCCGTGAAAACAGGTAAACCTTTTCCGGAAATCCGCAGTGAATTTGAACAGCCATGCAAAGATGGCACTACGGTATGGGCTGAATCTACGATATCCGCAATGTATAATAATTCCGGAGAAATTATCGGTATTGTCGGCGTTACCCGTGACATCAGCGGGCGCAGACTTGCGGAGAAGTCGGCAGCTGACCGGCTGATATTCCAGCAGGCACTCATTGACAGCATACCATATTCCATATTCACCAAAGATGCCAACGGCCGGTTTGTAGGATGTAACCGCGCATATGAACGGGAGTTCGGAATTTCGCGTGATTATATTATAGGTAAAACCGTTCTTGATCTTGAATATCTGCCGATGTCCGAACGCGAACGTTTTCATTCTGAAGATATGTGCGTGATCAATGAAGTAAGTCAGCGAAGCTATGAGATGCCTATTGTCTATGCTGATGGTAATACACACATTACTCTTTATTCCGTCAATGGTTTTGTACTCGCGGATGGCAAACCCGGAGGACTGATCGGGATGCTGGTTGATATAACAGAACGGAAGCAGGCTGAAGAAAAGATTCAGAATCTGCTTGTCGAAAAAGAGCTTGTTCTTAAAGAAGTCCATCATCGCATAAAAAACAATATGAATACAATCAATAGTCTGCTTATAATCCAGACAGATTTAGTGGAAGATCCGGCAGCGGTAAATGCTCTTAATGATGCCAGTGCCCGTGTCCAGAGTATGATGGTGTTATATGATAAACTATATCACTCAGCTGATTTTAATGAAATATCTGTTATTGAGTATCTCCCTTCACTGATTGATGAAATTGTATTAAACTTTCCGAACAGTAAGACAGTAAAGATTGAGAAAAGCATTGATGATATTGTTTTATCTACAAAGATACTGCAGCCGCTTGGGATAATTATTAACGAGCTTTTAACAAATATTATGAAGTATGCGTTTATAGGGAGAAATGACGGGCTGATTACCGTATCTGCTTCCTTAAAGGGCAATACTTTTTCTTTGAAAATTCAGGATAACGGAGTCGGTATTCCGGAATCGGTTACTTTCGAAAGCTCAACAGGTTTCGGGATGCAGCTTGTGAGTATGCTTATAAATCAGATTAATGGTACTATAAGAATTGAAAGAGGCGGGGGAACGGGTTTTATTGTTGAATTTGAAATATAAAATTTAAGGCTATACCGTGTATGTTTTCTGGATCGCGAGTTAAAACCATGTTCAGTTTTTTTTCATTTTTAATATAAGCTCCGGCAGAGTTTCTTCCACGGGCCCTTTGATGAAACAGTCAGTTATATAGTTCGTGAGGCCCGTCGCTTCATTGTTTAATTCGATAATAAATGCGCCGTTTTCTTTAGCTATAAACGGGAGATCTGCTGCTGGCTGAACAACAGCGGATGTTCCGATTACCATAAATACATCGGAAAACGAAGCGAGATTTCTGGCTTCGAGAAAAGCGGCAGGCGGGACGGCTTCACCGAAAAGTGTGAACGCCGGTTTCATGATTTTTCCGCAGCCGGCACATTCAGGTGTTCTCTGTCCCGTGATTGGTGCGGTATTATTACAGATTATGCATACAGCATGTTCTATAGATCCGTGATAATTGATCACATTCCTGCTCCCGGCACGCTGGTGCAGATTATCAATATTCTGCGTAATTATACCATGCAGCAGACCAGCTTTCTCCATAGATGCGAGTGCATGATGCGCGCTGTTTGGTCCGGCCTGATGCACCATTTGCAGGAGTTTAAACACCAGGTCCCACACCCTGGCCGGTTCTTTATTGAATGTATTTATGCTGGCATATTTCATCGGGTCATATGTTTTCCAAAGGCCATGTGCTCCGCGGAAATCCGGTATCCCGCTTGCAGTGGAAATTCCAGCTCCTGTTAACGCGATGGTCTGACGTGACGATGCCAGTTTTTTTAAAGCTTCATCTCTTTCGTGCAAGCGCTCATTCCTCCAGCTCCGCGTTAACTTTCCGTTATAATATACATCGGCATAAATCCTTCGAATGTCTGATTCATTACAAATGACTGTATCATTCCGAAACAGTATTTGTCAATTACATTGATTTTTCCTCCGGCGGTAAAGTCTATTCATCTTTTTCTTCAAATCATTTCCATGAAATTTTTTTAATTTCAAACCGATTTATATGAATGTAATTGTAAACTGTTTTCTGATTGACTAATTTGAACTTTATAATTTTTATTCCGTGATAAGCGGAAAAACTCAACATTATAAACATGGATTGTTGAGCTTCTTTTTTTTCATTATGGAGAGGTGTCAGAGTGGCCTATAGTGTCTGATTCGAAATCAGATGTCCTGAAAGGGACCGGGGGTTCAAATCCCTCCCTCTCCGAATGATTTCTCACGGCAGCTAATTTTATTAGTTTTTATAAAACCCCTTTTTGTTTCACCCGATTTCATTTATAGAGTTTGAATCTTATAACTTTCCCGATAATAGTGCCATATAGTATGCAGATTCAATATTAATTTTTTTTTATTAGACTTGCCGATTGTGCCTTTATGATAATGGCATCTAATTATTAAACACATTTTAATGGGGGGATCGACACTACGTTTCCATACCTGATAAACTTTATTTTCAGCAGTATGGTTATTCTGCCGGTTTAGACTAAATCCTTAATAGTTCAGAGGCCGTAATATGATTCAGAATATAAATGACAGAATATCGATTCTTTTCACGGACGAAGGGTTCGGCAAATCCAATGCTGTGCTGGTTGATGATGATACACGTGTGATGCTTGACAGCGGTGCGGGTAAGATTACAGAACAGGTCAGGCCGGAGAGTATTGATATCCTCATAAACTCTCACTGCCATATTGACCATGTGTGGGACAATGATCTTTTTGTCAATGCGCGCATACTGGCCCATCCGCTTGAAAGGGAGAATTTTAAAGATAGTAAAAAGATCGGTTCTATCGAGAACTGGGAGAAGTATATGAAAGATGATCCGGAAAAGTACCTGCATCTAATCGGCACAATGAAGCAGTCATTTTCCGGTGATTGGCGTGTTGATGATACAATTAATGAAGGAGCTGTGATCGATGCGGGGAGAACAAAAATCCAGGTTATGCACATGCCGGGGCACACTTCCGGGCATCTCGCGTTTTTTTTCCCCGATGAAGGTCTGCTGTTCTGCGGTGATATATGCCTTACAAAGGTCGGTCCATGGTATGGAGATGCCGTGACGCCGCTTATTGATTTTATTTCATCCATAAACAGGATAATAGATATGAAACCTGACATGGTTGTTTCCGGGCATAACAGGAGTGTCCTGAAATCCGGAATTCGTGAAGCATTCGAGGATTACAGGGGGAGAATCTATATGCGCGATGACCGTGTGCATGCTGCTATTAAAGATAAGCCCTCCACCCTGGATGAACTTGCGGAGAAGATGCTCATTTACCCGGCACACCCTACTATTTTTGTTTTATACTGGGAGAAGGCAATGATCATGAAGCATCTGGAAAGGCTGGTAAAAACCGGTGCTGCAGCATCTGATGAAGATGGCAGGTATTATAGTAAATGAAAGGATATCACTGCTGTAAAAAATGATATAACCGGTTTTGCTGATGACTGTTTTTTAATAAAAATTTAATCAATTATTTTTCAATTGATCAGGATAGATATAAAAATATATGAGAGTTTGTGATTACATGTCAAAATATTATATATGTATTAAGGAATAAACATGCTTAACCTGATGGCAATATTCTGGACCTCGTTTGCTGTAGCTTTATCCGGTGCTATTATGCCCGGTCCGCTGCTTACTGTTACAATCAGTGAATCTGCACGCCGCGGGGTCTGGGCCGGACCGCAGCTGATTGCCGGGCATGCTATTCTTGAATTTGGTATGGTTATTATACTGCTTATGGGAGTTGGTCCGCTTCTGCAGTCAGACAGGGCATTTATTATAATAGCATTTGCCGGTGCAGCTGTTATGATGTGGATTGCTGCGGGTATGTTCAGGTCGCTCCCCGTTGTGACTCTGCTGTCTGTATCAGAGCAGGAGGAAGTTGCGCATCCTGTTTTAGCAGGATTTATGATGAGCCTTGTAAATCCCTACTGGGTGGTATGGTGGGCTGCAATCGGTTTGGGATATGTAACTTATTCAATGAAATTCGGTATTACTGGCATATTCTGTTTTTTCACAGGTCATATTCTGGCCGACATGTCGTGGTATACACTCGTATCGATAAGTATATCAAAGGGGAAACGTTTCATGAACGATATTGCATACCGGATTATAATCGGCGTGTGTGCATCGGTAATTGCCGGATTTGCACTCTGGTTTGTGTATTCCGGTATACATCGTATGAATTTAATTAATCATTTACTATAACAGTGCCATTCTTCCTGATTTCAACAATCATATCCGTTTTTACATAGTCCGGGAATTCTTTGCCTTACTGGTCGATTGCAATTATTCTGCTGTTCTCCCAGATTCTGGCAAGTACTATACCTGATGCAGCCATGGAGTCGATATGTTCTGAAAAAAGCATTGCTGCGGGATTAGTGTTCATTGAGCATACGGTTTGAAAAATTAAACCTCCGGTAGTTGAACCTATTGTCTGCGGCCTTCGTCAGTTAATAAACCAAAATACGGGGCCTATCCGGCGATACTGCCGAAAGGTTCGAGCATCACGCTATTGCGGTTGCATCCGGCGGCTAATACTGAATTGGCATAAACTACTGCAGAGGATTCAGCCCATGATAGATATTCCTCTTTTCCCGGAATATTGCCGGCTTCAATTATTTCATCCATTATTCTGTGGACCGGTTTAAGAAAATCAAGTGCGAATGATGTAACCAGATGTCCCTTGCCTTTGACAGTTACCAGATGTTAAGCTCCGAATATTTCACCAAAATCTGCCAGTGTTCTTAATATTTTAGCTTTTGTCTCCCCTTGTGAGCCTGACAGAATATCTATTTCTTCCGGATTGAGATTTATCTTGTACCCCGTAAATTCTCTTTATTTAGAATGAGCATTAAGCTGATTTACTCTTCTGGCGGAATCTGATAAAAAACAACCAGTTTTATTTGATCTGGTTTATGCTGATGAGATATGCAGATTATAATTTATTGTCTCCGGATTGAGCATGTTAAAAATGAGGTATGGATCACACTGATAATTCAACATAAGTTTCTTTTATAACAGGAGTTCTATATAAACACTCAGATATTTTAGTCGACATTCATCATAATAAACAAATAATAAAAAAATGAATCAAGAATATATTGTTGATTTTTTATCCAATGTAATAATAATTATTCAGCTGATATTATCTTAAGGATCATGCCCGATGAGAAAAAATATATTCATTGTATGCCTGGTTTGGACAGCTCTCACTTCTGCATCGTTTTTATGGAATTATAAAAGTTTGTTAACTGAGCAGAAAAATCTTTCCCTTCAGACCGCAAGGAGTTTTTTTCAGCAGATTGTGCTATTCCGCTCCTGGAACGCAATGCATGGGGGAGTTTATGTCCCTGTGACTGCAGATATTCAGCCGAATCCCTACCTTCAGGTTCCTCAGCGGGATATAATAGTAAATAGAAATCTTACCCTTACAAAAATAAATCCTGCTTTTATGACCAGGCAGGTTTCGGAATTAGCTTTAAAAAAAGACGGTGTAAAATTTCACATAACAAGCCTTAACCCGATACGCCCTGAGAACAAACCTTCTGCGATTGAGATATCAGCGCTTAAAGAATTTGAAGCCGGACTTCATGAAAAAGGTGAGATAATCAGAGGCAGTACCGGTGAAAAATTCTTCTATATGGCTCCTCTCAAAACGGAAAAAAGCTGTCTCGCCTGCCACGCAAAACAGGGTTACAAAGAGGGTGATATCAGGGGAGGAATCAGCGTGACAATCCCGTATATTCCAAATATGCACCTGTTTATGCTTGTGACGGTTCATCTGTTCATGTTTGCTGCGGGCCTTTTCGGTCTGATAATTTCAGGAATAAAATTAACGAATGCTTATGAGGTGATAAGAAAACAGGCTATATTTGATGCACTCACCGGTATACCTAACAGGCACAGTTTTTCCGAGAGAATTCTGACTGAATTCAACCGGAGTCTTCGTGATCAGTATCCTCTTTCAATAATTATGGGGGACATTGATCATTTCAAACTTTATAATGATACTTACGGGCATGCAGCCGGAGATGATTGCTTAAAGAGTGTGGCAAAAGCGATAGAGAATACATTAAAGAGGCCGGGTGATTTCTGCGCAAGGTATGGCGGAGAGGAATTCATTATTATACTCCCGGCGACTGAACGGAAAGGAGCAGTTAAAATAGCAGAGGAGATCCGTGAGAATGTAGCTGCCCTTAATATCCCTCACGGAAATTCCGCTGATGCAAAAATTGTAACGATCAGCCTTGGAGTAACCACAAAAGAATCCGGTATGATGCAGACACATGAAGAGCTTCTGAAAGCTGCTGATGACGCACTATACATAGCAAAAGAAAAAGGACGCAACAGGGTGGAGGTCTTTATCTGACCGCCGGATTCAATCCCGGTAAAAACATGATGAAGTATTCTGATTGTATCAGGATTAGTTTTAAAAAGGATTTGCAGCAGATAATCAATGAACTTTTAGAAAATATCATGGAGCAGACGATTAATGAAAGAAACAACGGATTAATTACTGTTTCAGTTTCAATGGGCAGTAAAATTGTTTCTTAAATAGTTTATGATAATGGAATAGGTATTTTAGTATCTGTAAGTTCTGAAAATACAACAGGTTTTGGAATGCAGCTACTGAGTGTGTTTACACATTTCTTCAAGAATGCGGTTCCATACATGTTTCCACGCACCTGTGAAGTAATGATCCCCCGCTTCTTTTATTGTTTCTGTTTTAATCCCAGACTCCGCCGCAAGGCTTAAAGTTAAAGTCATCGGGAACCAGTTGTCAGATACAGGGAAGAGTATTGAAGTTTCTGCGCTGTGCACTTCAAGATCATGGAACGCATTATACCCTTCAAGGAAAAGCTTTTCCATAAGTGTGCCGATAAGAACCTTGCCGGAAATTGCGTTGATTCTTTCTTTGTATGAATTCATTTCCCAGACATCCCGTTCCATCCATCGGGAGTTGTTAAGCAGGGAGAGCATAAACTCCCTGTCATCTGTAAGCGCAGCGATGAGAATATTTGCTTCTGCTTCTTTTCCGTTTTCGTAAAGATATCTGTATGATTTTATACTGTCCAGAACCGGTGAAATAAGAATATATCTGTGTGCGGATCTGTTAAATGTACCGGATTTAAGTATAGCGCTTGCTCCTGCACTATGACCTGCGAACCATAGAGGGATATCATAGGTATCAAGTGAATCTATATATTCATGGATATCTCTTATGCAGAGCTGAAGATCGAATTGTCCGCCGGAATCAGCGTGCCCCCGCGGGTTAAATTGTATTACAGATATCCCTGCATTATTGAATTCTGCTGCAGGGAGCCTGTACATGTTTGTGCTGCCAGTCATGCATGGCCACAAAACAAGGATAGATCTGTGCCCCGGTATGATATTCTCTTTGATATCTATTTTTGTGCCGTCTGATGCTGTGAACATAATCCTCAGCTGAGATGAATTCATCTTTACAAATTAAGCTGATTTATGCATTTGAAGACCTTAATGTCAAGCGTGATTATTTCCGGAGAAAGAATCGCTGAAATTTATTCCGGTCCACGGTACTGTGCTATAAGGATAGTGAAATCATCCTCAAGGTTTTCAAGCCCGGTAAATGACCTGATAAAATCATAAACAGCCCTGCACAAGGGGTCAGGTGCAAGATCAGCATTTCTTCCAAGGAATTCTAAAAATCCGCAGTCTCCCAATAATTCTCCGTTGGATTGTGCTTCTATTATGCAGTCTGAATAGAGCAGAATCTTATCGCCGTGATTTAAGGATTTTTTGCAGGTTGAAATTTTTGTTTCAAATGCATCACTTATAAACCTTCCTCTCATAAGGCATTGTTCCACAGTCCCGTCATTACGGATGAGGATAGAAGATGGATGACCTGCACTCGCGATGAAAAGAGCGCCTGTATTTATATTAAGGTGACAGACCTGTGCTGTAATAAAATTCCCGGCCAGTTTGTTTTTAATTGAAGTGTCGATCATATGGAGGATCGCGACCGGATCATCAAGTTTTTCACCCCACATGTTCATGACTATTTTAACCATTGATGCTGTAAGAGCGGCAGGTACTCCGTGTCCTGACACGTCGCAGATGAAAAGTCCCAGGTCGTTCATGCTTTCCCTGTAATGGATATCGATAAAGTCTCCCCCGATTGTACTTGTCGGAACATATTTATACGCTATATCGATCCCGGGCGGGAGAGGAATTCTGCCAGGCAGTAATGATTCCTGAATCTTCCGTGCAAGGAGCAGCTCGCGGTTAATGGCTTCCTGTTCTTTCTGTTTGATCAATAGAGTGCGGTCTGCTTCCTCTTTTTCAGCTTTTATTATATTTATACGGTCAGCAAGTGCAAAAGCTAGCAGTGTGATTTCTATAACTGAACCAATGTACGGGCCATACTCGGAGATGAATGACCGTGGAATCAGCCCTGACCGGTTGAGAGCATGGGCTATTATGAAAACCATATACACTAACCACGCCATGATAAAAAAACGTGCAGGGCGGAAACGGCGGTACATCATGTAAAATCCCAGACTGACAATAAATATTATATTCAATGGAACCAGTACAGTATTAGTCTGTACAGACAGATGATATGGCACTGTCAGTGAGGCTATTATCAGTACAAAGAGTATGGAGGACATGCCGCATGCTGCTAGGAATAACATTCGGGATGCATTTTTTATGTTCAGAAATGATATGCCGAAGATGATGCCCCAGAATGCCGCAGTTGCTGTCCAGAAAGGATGGCTGCGGTTCGCCCACCACTGATGCCGTGGCCATAAAAATTCATATGCGAATCCGCTCTGGCTTAGCTGAAAAAACAGCATTGAAAGAACATATAGTACGTAGAACGCGTAAGCATTTTCTTTTGTAGATATATATATAAAGAAATTATACATGGCCATGATTATGAGGATCCCGAAGTACATTCCGAAAATCAGGTTTTCAATGCGGTCGTGTGCATAAAATGTGCTGCTGTGCCATAATGAAACCGGCATCTGTATCTGGCTTTCGCTTTTTACTTTTATAAATAAAGGCAGCCGGTTTTTCTGATGGATATTAAAAATATAATTCCGGTGAGGAATGTCTCTTTGAGAAAAGGGATACAAATCCCCTGTAGTTTTAACTTTATAATTCCCCTGATCATCGGGGTAATAAAGATCGATGCTGTCCAGGGGAGGATAGTTGACTACGAGAAGAAGATCTTCATTATCAGGTTTATCTTTCATGTCCAGTTTAAACCATATCACTGATGAGGTATAACCGAAATTAGGTATATCATCTTTAGAAGGCATAAATTTATACGCTGAAGGTACAGAGATGAGGCCGTCAATATGAACTGTGCCGGAAGGATCTTTGAGAATACCTGTATTGAAAGGCACACTCCCCTGAAGAGCTTCGGCCCGTGACGCATAAGCCGCAGATAGAGATAATATGGATAAAAAAAACAAAATGATAATAGGTTTACTGACTTTTTGTTTCATCTGTCTCATCCTGTTCATTATCCGGCAGTATTTTGTGGTGAAGTTTTTTCGTGATACATAAGATTAATCTGATTGAAAACCCATAAAGGCTATTTGTCAAGAATGATACTGAATTATCTTTTATGAGATGAGCGATAAGCTGCAGTAAAATGTGTTTATTTTCAGTGACTTTATACTTAATAAAAAAGCTCTAAAATAACGCATAAAAACTTGTTTTCCTTTAATGAAATATTTATTTAAAGGCATAATTAATAAATTATTTCGAAAAGGAGGTTTATATGAACTTAAGTCTGTTTCTTAAAATCAAGTCAGTAATATCTGTCTTTTTCGGTCTGACGATGGTATTTCTGTCTTCATATCTCCTGCCGATCTATGGTATGAGCCTTGATCCGGATGGAACAGTAATGGCGCAGTGGAGCGGAGCATGTCTCACTGGAATCGGCATAATCTGCTGGTATTCCAGCAGTGCAGGTAAATCCGCGCTTCGTGACGGTATCCTCCTGGCACTCTTTATTTGTGATACTATCGCTTTCGTCGCTACACTGATGGGTAAACTGTCAGGAATGGGCAACGCACTGGTCTGGTCAGTCGTCGCGCTCTGGTTTGTGCTGGCACTGGGACTTGGATATTACAGATTTGCAAACAAGGCCGAATAATTGGCAGTATGCTGAGAGTGTCCGAAAAAAAATTGGCGGAGAGTTTGACCCTGATCATGCTGATATATTTATGTGCAACTAAAGTCATTTACCGATATCCGGGATCTGTATAGGGTTCAGTAAAAAATAATCTGCCTGTTTGAATCAGGCAGATTATCATAATTTATACAGCTGTTATTTTCCGGGTATCCGGTTTTAAATCAATTGTTGTTTATATCAGATTTCTTCTCCTTGCTTCCGAGAGCAGTTCATCTCGAAAATCAGGATGAGCTACCTTGACCATATTTTTAACTCTCTGCCGCACGGACTGCCCCTTGATTTTGGCTACACCGAACTCGGTTATTACGTAATCAGCACAAGACCTGGGAGTTGTAATAATCCCGCCGGGTGTAATATTCGGTACTATCTTTGAAATAGCCTGCCCATTATTGGATCGCGGCCTTGCTACAGCTTCCATGGCGATTATTGAAACTCCGCCCCATGACTGAAAAGCTCCATCCACAAAATCCAGCTGTCCGCCGGGGTGTGTGTACTGCTGCCACCCCATTGATTCTGAACAGATCTGGCCGGTCAGATCGACCTGAAGGCATGCATTGATCGAAACAAGATGATCGTTCTTGCCGATATTATGAGGATTATTGACAAAATCGACAGGATAAAATTCAACTCCAGGATTATCATCAATCCAGTCATATAGAGACCGGGTTCCCATTGCAAATGTAAAGATCGAGCGGTTAGGCATGAAAGTTTTTTTCCGGTTGGTGACTATTCCTGCCTCCCAGAGGTCACGCATGGTATCACATGCCATCTCGGAGTGTATTCCAAGGTCTTTGACGCGGGTTTCAAGGAAT
>Ga0116171_10004971_pt1 | contig 11796 bp, 11 predicted proteins | sample AD_JPNHW2_MetaG_FD_89798 | JGI IMG/M metagenome (GOLD analysis project Ga0116171, IMG submission 89798) | Active sludge microbial communities of municipal wastewater-treating anaerobic digesters from Japan - AD_JPNHW2_MetaG | ecosystem: Engineered > Bioreactor > Anaerobic > Digestate | place...
GTACTTCGCATTCTTTCCCACAGTCTGAACATGTTACTTTTGTCATCTCACGTGGGCCTGAGTCTCTTGGGCCGCCGAAATTTCTCGAGCCGCCAAAATTGTTTGATCCAAACATAGTATTTCCTAATACAGTCTTTGTATAACTGTGCTACAATAGTCGCTGCCTGAGTTTAAGAAACAATATGTTGGGGCATCCTGAACCAAAGGGAAGGGGAATTAATACCAATGTATTGTTTTTCCGGATGCAATGCCCTCGTCAAGGGTGTCAGGTCGAGTTATATTCGGGTCCGATCGGTGAATACATTCCGTGAGGACAGACCGGGTTCTACGCGAGGGAGCGGATCTCGTTATACAGTACGACAAGGGAAAGGCTGATCAGGTTCAGGGTTGTTGCAGCATACCACAGATACCTCTCTGACGTCGTGAGGGTGGCGATCCACCCTGACCAGAGCATGGTGCAGATGATAATAAACGTGAGCAGCGTGTCGATTGCGAGAAAGACCATGGGCATATGGAAAAAGCGCCCGATCTGCGCTATCGTGCAGTATTCAAACGGAGCCGGGCGGCCCAGGATATCGAACAGTTCGCGGCCGAGGTTGAGGATCAGGTCAGCCGTTGCCCAGGCGGTTATCGCCCCCCCGGAGACTGAAACCGGCACTGAATCAGTACCGATCCGGATGAGCGTGATGCCAAACAGCAGTTTGAAGATGCAGAAGGGAACGCCGATCGTGAGGCTCAGAAAGAACGGGCGTGAAAAAAACCGCTGGATGATATCGGAGTTCTGCCGGTATGAGCAGGTCTTGGTGTCAGGATCGTTTCTGGACATGGCATCGGGGGAGCTGTTATTCAGGTTATTGTGCCATGGTCGTTTATTAAGGGATAGGGAACCGTTCCCCCTCCATTAAAATGTTTGCCGTAAACCCCATTTACTCCCATGTTCAAGATAGTGGGAATAAAAAAGGTGAATTACATGGGAATTTTTGATAAATTAACCGGAAAGACTGCAACGCTTACGCCGAAATCAGCACTCGTGCTGTCCGCCATCACGGTCATTGCCGCCGATGGTGTCATCGATGAAGCAGAACTCAATGACCTTGCCAAGATCGTCCGCGGGGATAAGAAATCCATTGAGGTTGCCATGGAAGTCATGCGGGCGAACAGGTTCCCGGCGGTCATTGACCTCATCGCTGAAAAGCTTGATGAGAAACAGAAGCTTGCAACGCTTGCGATTCTCTGCGATCTTGCCATGGCAGACGGCATCCTTGCAGGAGAAGAGAAAGCCGTATTGCAGGTATACATGGACAAATTCGGTATTCCTGAGGCAAAACTCCAGCCCATCATCGATGCGATTGCCATCAAGAATGATTTCTCAATCTTCTCCTGACCTTTTTTTCAAAATAAAAAAGAGTTCAGGGATTTCCTAAAAAAAAACGGGAATGCACCGGAACTCCCCAAGAAACAATCAGTGTTTTCTCATCAGGAAAAGACTCATGCCTGCGACGAGGATCCCAATCCCGATATCCAGGGAAGCTTTTTGTGTGGGGGTCTGTGCAGGGTACGTTGTCTGTACGGGTTCTGGTGTGGTTGTTACCGGGATTGCGGTGACCGGAGGAGGACTCTCCGTAATTGTTGGCAGGCTGGTGGTAATGACCGTTTGCGGGGGTGTATCTATCTCGATGACAGCCGGGGCGCTCCGTGCATAGACCCGGATCTCCACCAGCAGGTTATCACTGTCGATTGATTTTGGGCTTTCAACCTTCACCGAGTACGACCGGAGCCCGGTATTCACGGAGGTTAGGAATTCAACGGTCGCCTGCCCGCGACTATCGGTCGTTACCAGCGCATAATACCGGGTGTTCGGCATTTCAGAAGTAGATGGTGCAATGTCATCCCGTATCGTCTGCCCGTTGCCATTATTATACTGGTAGGACCCGATAGGCCACGGTCCGTCAACGGGATCTTCTGCAACATTCATCTGGTTGTCAGCAATATACGGCGGCTGGTTGCGGGGTTCACCGGTCATGGTGAAGGTGTGCGGTAACCAGAGGTAATAGGATGAATTCGGCAGCCCGATAATATTCACCGTAAACCGGCTCCCCCTCGTAATGGAATCGCCGATCGATTGTTCGGCAGTTATTACTGCTGATACCGGTACAACCGCAAGCAGGAACCCGGCAATAATCACGATCATCACGAACTTCAGCGGTATCTTTTTCATGAGAATCTCCCGTCACGAACTGTGCGTTCTGATGTGACATTTCACGTATTCAGATAAAAGGATGCACCATCCAGTTTACTAAAGGTGCCAGGTACCTGGAAAGAAAAATGCACAGATTTTCAGGTTGCGCCATCTCCTGACGATATCAGTATATTGCGTCAGAACTCCTTTGAAAATCCCGGTACAATCAATGATCCGGCCTTTATCAAAACCCATTTATTGTCCAACAGACTCAATTCACCTGTATGGCGAACATGGCAGGTGGAGGAGTGGAGTTCAGGGTAGTGAAGATTCACAAACCGGAAGACGTGAATATTATTCTCGGGCAATCCCATTTCATCAAGACCGTTGAGGATATCTCAGAAGCGGTTGTAGGATCGGTCCCTGGTGCAAAATTCGGCCTGGCGTTCTCAGAATCCTCGGGAGAATGCCTGATCCGGATCGATGGAAATGATGAGGATTTGATGGCGCTCGCGCGGGATAATGCGAAGGTAATCGGTGCAGGGCACTCATTTATCCTGTTTCTGAGGGATTGTTATCCCATCAATGTCCTGAATGCAATCAAGAATCTCCATGAAGTGTGCACCATCTATTGTGCCACGGCAAACGCGGCGGAGGTTGTTATTGCCGAGTCACTTCTCGGTCGGGGAATCATGGGTGTAATCGACGGGCAGACGCCGCGGGGTGTTGAGGATCCTGAAGGAGTTGCATGGAGGACGACACTGCTCAGAACGTTTGGGTATAAACGAGGGTGATGCCGGTCGCTTCAGGTGTTCCGGGTCTCCAAAAAAAAATCATTTTCTCATTTTCCGGTACAGGAACAGCAAACTAACCGATATGGCAGCAACACCTGCGGTAAACCCGGGCGTTTTTGTTGTCTTCACAAGCCCGGTAATATATTCAGATGTTGTACCGGCATTGACGGTAATGGTTGTTTTGAGATCCTGGTAACCATCCATCACGAGGGTTATGGAATGCGGTCCTTCGCTCAGCATGGGAATTGTAGTCGGTGTCACCCCCATCATCGTTCCATCCACGTACACAAGCGCTCCCGCAGGTGTTGTAGTGAGGGAGAGCGAACCATAGCCGCTGGCCGGTCCGGATGCGGCTGGTGACGTGGATCCAGCACCGGCGACCGGTGTCTTACTTGGAGAGGTCGCGATCTGCAGGGAAACGGTCTGTTTGTTGAAGTCTGCATTCACGGTGGGGTTGTCAGCAGCGACCGTTACGCTCTTTGCGAGATCCGAAAACCCCTTCTGTCTTATCAGGACAGCATGGTTGCCGTTGGGGATGGAACTGAATACGGCCGGTGTCAGTCCTTTGTACACATTGTCGATAAAGACATCAGCACCGGTAGGGGACGACATGACCGTGATGCTGCCGTATCCCGATGTCGGCGAGGGTGCCGGATCACCCACCCGCTGTTCGATGTTCACGGCTGAGTAGGCGATAGGATATCCCCTGGAATCCAGTTCCTGTATCTTCACCAGCGTCTTGTTTGTTCCCGAAGCCGTACCTGCCGGAACAGTACCCCTGAGGATTACCTGCACGGAAACCTCGTCCTGGTCCCTGTATCCCAATTCGAAACCGTTGACGGTCAATGTCCGTCCGCCCGTGACGGGCCGGGTATTTTTCACATCGTTCACAAATACCGAGTACGTCCACGTGGGATCGTCAAGTTCCGTGATGAACTCGAGGTCATCATTGGTAGGAAATGCGGTCCCGTATGCAGCGTAAACCGTATAGGACACATTGACCGAATTCCCGGGATACAGGTTCCCTGAAGGATCTATGGATACGGATCCCACGGTAAATGCCGCCACTCCCTGAACCAGCAAAAGCAGGGTGAAGCAGAGCAATGCCGGTTTTAACGATTTCCAGATAAGGATCATCAAATCCAATGTCACATCGTGCTGTTATAATAAGTTCGTGGTATTCTGGAGAGTGTAAGCAGTCCGGAGCGGAGACCTGATATAGGTATACGGAGAAAGCTTGAAAAAAATGAAGGAAAATACCGTTACACGCGCGGCTTGAAGGGAATTAAGGAATCAACGACCTTGTATTTCTTACCGTCCTTCATCGTGACATACACCATGATCCGGTCGGCATTTTTCGTTCCTTCCAGCGTTGCTGCACTGCCTATCGTAGTGCCTATGTCGGCCGTTTTTATCAGGCCATCGGTACGGATGAGGGTAACCTCGATTTTATTCACCTGCTTGAGTCCGTTTCCTCCCTGGAACGTCACGATGACATTCGCGAGATAGTCTTTGTCCACGTTGATAATGACGTTGTTAGCCTCAATGATACTGTCCGTGGGGGAAACGACAAGGTCTGGTGTAGGTGAAGTTACCGGTACGGCCTGGGTAGCCGCAGTAACGGTTGCCTGAGGTACGACCGGTGAGGTTCCCGTACAGCCGGCAATGGCAAGAAGTACACAGAGCAGGCCGGTTATCACAATGGTGGTTTTTATGTGCATACCAGATAATCAAAAAGAAAGCATATTATTGTTATGATGGGGGGTATGCAGGAATGGGGTGGATTTCCGTACAGAGCCGGATGTTCACCCCCGCTCACCAGCCCGATGAGACCTGTACTACCCGACAGGAAAACATCACGGTTACCTAAAAAAATACCTGTAATGAGCCAGGTATCGCAAGGGCCCGCATACCGTCCCGTTATTTCCCCGCTTTCCCACCGGCACGTTCGAAATCAATGAAACCGTTATAAGGATCTGTTTTCAGAAGACGGACATTCACGTTCTGGCCAACCCACATGCCCTTTTCCCCCCGGATCACCCTGCCCTCGGCAGGGGGATTGATGAGCCGGACATAGGTGCCCTTTTCGGAAGCGCCGGTGACCAGCGCTTCGAATACGGCGCCAATCCTGTCCTGCAATAACACCGCCGCAGCTGCCTTCCGCATGTACCGCTCCACTTTCTTGGACCCTTTTTCCCGGTCGGAAAGCCAGAGTGCCCGATCCTCCAGTTCGTCCAGGGTGTAGGGGCTTGGCGTTTTGTCGAGCATGGATTTTAAGAGACGCTGGTTGATGACATCAACATACCGGCGGTTCGGGGCGGTGCCGTGAGTATAATCGGATACCGCCATCGAGAAATGGCCGGTCGGCGGCGTGCCGGGTTCGAGGGGCACGTACTCTCCCGGTCCAAGGAGCTTGATAATGGTGAGCGACAAGTCCGGGAACCTCTTGGGATCTGCGGCTTTCTGGTTCTTGAGGAAGGATGCCAGCGCCTTTACATCCGGAGAGGATGGCAGTTTCTCGCCATAGGATGCAGCGGTCAGTACTATCTCGTCCCAGTATTTCGGCACCCGGACGACTCGCTGGATCATGGGTATGCCTGCTTTCCCGAGGCAGGAGACCATCGTCCTGTTGGCCGCAACCATGAACTCTTCGATCACCCTCCGTGCCATGTTCGGTTTTAAGACCACAAGGTCCCGGACCTTATCACCGTCCAGTACCGGTTGTGGCTCTATTGTTTCGAGATCGAGTGCACCCTGTTCCATCCGTTTTTGCCTGAGATTACGCGCAGCTTCAGCCTGCAGCTGGATCTGGTCCTTGAGACCGGGGATATCCCGGACAAGCGGAGGGATGGATCCGGTTCCGTCAAGCCATTCCCCGAGGTCTTCATACACGAGTTTTGCTTTGTTACGCACGAGAGCGCGCTGTACTTCACCCGGGCTGACACTGCCATCAGGAAGGATGGTATATCCGGCAACCACCGCCAGGCGGTCCTGGTCCGGCAGGAGGGAGGAGATATTTTTCGAGAGCTTGTCCGGCAGCATGGGGAAGGTTACAATACCGGTATACACTGAGGTCCCGTTATGAACTGCATGCCTGTCCGTCTGGCACTGTTTTGGCACGTAACTATCGACATCAGCTACCGCAACCATGGCCCGGATCTCCCCGCCCGGCCCGCGCTCGCAGTATTCCAGCTGGTCGAGGTCCATGGAATCGATGTTATCAATGGACGACCAGAGAAGGGAGCGCAGGTCTTTTATCTTCCCCCCCTCATCTGAATGCGCCTTGTCGGTGAGTGCATCGACTTCCCGCATAACGGGTTCCGGGAACCGGGGCTCAAAACCATACTTCTCCATCGCCATGCCTGCGATGGCTTTCAGATCGACATAGCGGGACTTTTTCATGGTAACTCAAGAGAGATTCATTTGCTGGGATAAAAACACTGGCAAGATACTGCCTGTTCACCAGCCGGCATGCAGACAGGTATAGTACGGTGATGCGATCTCTTTAAAAAAATGGAAGAAAAAATTACTTTTTGGGCTCCTGTTTTTCAAACTTAACCTGTTTCAATGCCGACTGCCGCTGGCCTGCCGGATCAAAACTGAAACTGTACATGACGGGCAGGATTTCGGATGCCAGAACCTCTCCCTCTACCCGTGAGAGCACATAGCTGATTACAGCCCCTCCCACGTAACTGGTGGTCCCTGTTCCAAAGAACCATTTTCTGGTAACCGACTCCCCCCCGCTGCAAAGAACGCCCAGATACAGCAGGTGGGTGATCCCGAGTTCATGGACTTTTTCCCGGAAAACCGCCTGTGCCAGTTTTGATGCCGGCTGCGTTGTATCTGTTGTGGTAATATTCTTTACAAATGTTCCCAGTTCCGCATGGATCGCATCCGAGGCAAGGACTTCCATATTTGCCCGGTCCAGCCACACGGTTTCCTGTCTGATCGCTTCTTTAAGGTTGGCAATATCCTGCTCTCTTTCGGCTGTGGGCGTCCCATCCCCCATCTTTATGAGGGAGCTGTTCAGTTCAGCCAGCAGTCCGGTTTTCTTGCTGATGAAGTAGTGGAGCCTGTTTCGCGATTGTGCGAGCCTGCTTGAACAGTCAAGAACACCGGCATACATATTCATCAGCTTGGACTGGGGACCCGTTGTATCCATTGAATAGAAATTATAGACATACATGTTCCTTTTCTCTGACTTCAGCGATCCCGCCACAGCCGTGATAAGACCTTCGGTTTTCAGGGAGGTGTTCCGGCCTTTATTGGAATAATCTGACCTGAAGTACCCTGCAATGTCTGCAGGTGTGCCGGCAATACCTGTTACGGCGGGCATGGTGGTAACCGGAGTGGTGATTGCCGGGAGGAAAACGGGGGATGCTGCAAGGGACGCAAGTCGTGTTGCACCGGATTTTACTGCGGCTGTTTTCTCTTCATTGCCCTGGTCGTCCTTTTGCGTGGCAAGATCGGCAAGCTCCTTGTTTGTGGCAACCTGTTTCCTGCAACGTACCTCGAACACGGATAACTGCGATGTGACCTCGATGAAGGGGATATCCCCCGCTGCATAATCCAGCCTGTCCACGATCATGATCCTGACATTATTTCCCAGTCCTACTACAGCGCTGATGCCCCGGGTAATGTCTCCGGATACGCGTTTTAATGCATGGTACCCGACAAGTTCGGAAATATACATGGTATCCATATCGGACTCTGTCGTGTTCTTTGGGGGTTTTGTTGTCTGCATCCGAAGGATCTTAGTAAATAATTCACCCTGCTGTTTTATCTGCTCAAGCATACTTGTTGCCTGCATACGCTCCCGCTCAAGGGTAGCTCTGAGCGTGTCACGTTCAGCATCTCCCCGTTGTTTATCGATTACCGATTGCAGGATTGCCTGCTCTTTTTCGAGCTCCAGTTTTTTCCTCTCCAGATCGAAGGCATCCTTCTGCCCTTTGATGTCACTCTCGGTTTCTGTGCCTGATGAAGTTCCTGCTTTTGCTGTTGTATTTGCTCTTGGAATGATTGTCCCTCCACTAAACCTGTGTATGTCGAGATTGTGCATCGGGATTCAAATATTTTCTTAGGGCCCCCTGTTTTTTCCCGTCGGGTTTTCCTCGTGATCTGCCGGTTATGATAATTACCTGGTTCCCCGTCCGTCTCCTCATATCCGTTGGTTATATACCCCGAAAGCGTATTACTGGGTATGCCTGCCAGACGAGCGTCTCCAAAAAAGAAAGGCGGGGAAAAAACCACGAAAAAAACCGGGCCGGGTATGGATCGCAAACGTCATCTGGAAGATACCCGGCACCACCCCCAGGAAAATCCTCTGCCGCACACGAAGCATAAGACCCTCCCAAAACCAACCCTCCCTCCGCGACATACTCCTCACACCCATGCCCATGGCGACGACTTACCGGCTCATACGAATCCTCCCGGACCAATAAAACCCTCAAAAAAAGTGACAAAGACCGGCGCCCGGAATTAAATTTTTTACCTGCGGGATTCTGTCAGAATGCAGGGAATACGCTATTCATGAGGGTTGCCGTCCGGTCACCGACTGGCGTTTCAGGTGGTTTTAAAGGGTTCTTTTTACTATTCCCCCAAAAACCCGCGGCGGAGGTGAAACGGGGGTATATCCTCTCAAGATTATTCGAGTCGGGTGGCCCGGGGAAAGTGGTGGTGTACGAATGCAGGTGACTCCCTCGGACGGATAGATCCTTGTTCCCTTTTTTGTAATTATGATTACGGGCTGCGGATCCGGCGTTCCTCAAGCCTGCCGTCAAAAAAAACCATGACTCGGATCTCTTCGCTTCTGGCAAATGCCCGCATGCGGTCATCATAGATTTTCTGCACGTGCCTGAGCTGATTTTGGGAAAAGTAATCCTGCATAAATTCAAGAAATGAGATCTCCTGCCGGATACAGGCAGTTTCATATTCCCGGGTTACTGCAGCTGCCTCCTGGCAGAGATTCTCGGGAATCTCCGTGTTGTACTCCCCGTGTTCATTAAGACCGGCAACCTGGCGCCAGTCGACATTCCCCTGCTCGTCAGGTTCCCGGTGAAGCATGTACGGGTAAACGCGACAGATGGAAAACCGTTGTTCATATATCCTGCACCTGTTGTTCTCCAGGAAGTAGCAGGATCCGCAATCATCGTCCTTTGCTCTGAGCGCATACCCGGATACATAGAATGTTCCGTTCTGATCGCAGAACTCGGGGTAAGGAGCAGGTTCAATCGATGCCGGATCGATCTCCTTTGCCAGAGCCGCGTCACGGTCGAGAAGGAACACGTGCCCGTTGAAAGCCCTGGTGCAGCACCTGCTGCAGAGATTACACCGGAACCCGACTTCCCTGATAATGGCTGCAAGTTGTTCCTGCGGGTATGCAAGAAGTCCGGATAATTCGCGCTCCGCAGCAGCAATTCTTAACGGGATCGGTATCAGGGAAACAGGAAACACCCCTTGCTCTTTTCCGGGATATCAGATTCTTTCCTTAGTATATGTTAATCAGCACTGTTGATACCTCTTACTCATATCTGGGGACTCGGCCTTTTTTTTAAAAAAAGCATTTCTGGATAGATCCGACGGTTTCTTCGGAGATAGAATCCTTTTCCCAAATCCTGGCAACCGGCAGGAAATATGCGTCCCTGCCGTTTATTTGTCTCCGCTGGAGAAAAAACCGGGTAAGAAACGAACACTAAAAAAATTAATTGTATGTCCGGAATGGAACGTAATCATCGAAGATCTTGACCTGGTTACCCTGAGGATCCGTTGCCCAGACCTCAACCCTGTTGACATTGCCCATCTCGGAGGTAACCGGTAAGGACAGAGAGTTTCCTACCCTGAATGTCCCCTCCCTCTTGATTTGTCCTGTTTCCACGTTACCATCGGCACGGGTTACCCTGACATCAACCGCAAGGATGAAGTTCACACCTTTTCCTCCACGGATGGTTGTGATAATCTGCGGGTCGATGGCCTCCCCGTTACCCTCCACCTGCACTTCAATGTTCCAGTTCTCGGGCAGCGTCTGTGTGGGTCCGGGGGTCAGGGAAAGAGTGGTCGGTAGAGCGGTAGGAACTTCTGAAACGATGGTTTCAACCGCGGTAGGTGTCGGGGTTGCCGGGGGTGTTGCCTGCGTGCACCCGGCTGTGACGAGCAGGAGGAGCAGGAGAAGAAAACCACCGATAACGGATTGTGCGTTCATGCACAGAAGATGCCCGCGGAAAATATAAGAGGTTTATGGGAGGTTCTGCAACCGTGGCTGTTACGCCCGCCGCCCCTGTGCAGGTTCGATCTTGGTCGGCTGGTTCCTGATGGTCCGCTCTTTCATGATCGTATAGACATCAGATGCGTGCTCTTTTGGGATTTCGACGAATGAATACGTATCAAGGATCCGGATCGCACCGATGGCTTTCCCGGGGATACCCGTTTCACCGGCAATCGCGCCGACAATATCCTTGGGCTGGACCTTGTGCTCCCTGCCGACCCCGAGGAAGAACCTGACCATACCCACCTCAGCACCGGTATCCTCAAAAGCGATCTCCTCCTTCTTTCCCACGGGTTCCGTACTGCCCTGTTCCATCTGGAGTTTTAAGAGTGCAGCCGCGATCTCGACCGATGTGAGGTCGCCCTCGGTCTCGTCCTCGATGATCCGGGTATATGTCTCAAGGCCGCCCTCACGGATGGTCTCGCGGACTTTTTCAAGCATTGAGTGGGTCCGCGTCTTGGCTACATCGCTCTGGGACGGTATCGGGATTTTGGGGATCTTAATCTTGGCGTAGTGCTCGATCTCGCGGAGTTTTGTGAAGTCCCGTGGCGAGACAAAGGTTATCGCCTTACCGCTTTTTCCCGCCCGGCCGGTCCGGCCGATGCGGTGGACATAATATTCAACATCCTGCGGGACATCGAAATTGATCACCATGTCGACGTCATCCACATCAATCCCGCGGGCCGCGACATCGGTTGCAATCAGGATATCGATCAGTCCCTTGCGGAACCCGCCCATCACCCGGTCGCGCTGCGACTGTTTCATATCGCCATGCAGTTCCTCGGCACGGTACCCCCGCGCCTTGACCTTTCCTGCCAGTTCTTCTGCCCGGCGCTTGGTATTGCAGAAGATGATTGCAAGCTGGGGATCGCTGATATCGATTACCCGGCAGAGCACATCGAGTTTCTCCCGGTCCTTGACTTCGATATAGGACTGTTCTGTCTTGGGAACGGTCAGCTCGGCATACTGGACCCGGACAAATTCCGGCTTGTTCTGGAACCGCTTCGAGATGTCAATAATAGGCTGCGGCATCGTAGCCGAGAAGAGCAGGGTCTGCCGGTTCTGCGGGACTTTCTTTAAGATCCACTCGATGTCGTCCCGGAAGCCCATGTCGAGCATCTGGTCGGCTTCGTCCAGTACAACGGTCGCAATATCGTTGAGCGCAAGCGTCCGGCGCTCAAGATGGTCCATGACACGTCCTGGCGTGCCTATAACGATGTGAACGCCGTGGTGGAGTGCACGCAGCTGGCGGTCGATCGGCTGACCTCCGTACACCGGCAGCACCACGATGCGGGGAATGTGGGCGAGGAGGTTTGAGAACTCTTCAGCGATCTGGATGGCGAGTTCGCGGGTCGGGCAGAGCACGATTGCCTGGACAACACGTTTTGAAGGATCGATCTTTTCAATAATGGGAATCCCGAACGCGGCGGTCTTGCCGGTACCGGTCTGTGCCTGGGCTGTAACATCGCGCCCGGCCTGGATGAGAGGAATGGCGAGTGCCTGGATGGGTGAGGGCTCTTCAAAGCCCATATCTTCTATTGCTTTTCCGACTTCCTTTGACA
>Ga0116171_10004975_pt1 | contig 11789 bp, 10 predicted proteins | sample AD_JPNHW2_MetaG_FD_89798 | JGI IMG/M metagenome (GOLD analysis project Ga0116171, IMG submission 89798) | Active sludge microbial communities of municipal wastewater-treating anaerobic digesters from Japan - AD_JPNHW2_MetaG | ecosystem: Engineered > Bioreactor > Anaerobic > Digestate | place...
CCATACACCTTTAACAACCATAGAAGCATGCCCGCAAACCGCTGCCGTAGCTCAAAAGAATTTCGATAGATTAAACATAAAAGTCAATTTGGTTGTAGCGGGTTTTGATGATGGCTTGCCAAAAATATTAAAAGCAATGGGAGAGGCCGGCCTGGTTTTTTTTGATGGCAATCACACCAAAGAGGCAACATTAAAGTATTTTGGCGATTGCCTCCACTTCGCAAATGATAAGTCCATATTTATTTTTCATGATATTTATTGGTCACCGGGAATGATGGAAGCCTGGCAGGAAATATACTCACATCCGCAGGTTACCACCAGTATTGACCTGCATCAAATGGGAGTTGTATTCTTCAATAAAAAAATTCACAAACAGCATTTTATATTAAAGTATTGAGTTACCTTTGTTTTATGAAATTTGTTATATGAAGCAGGAGATTATACGTTTAAATGGGATCTCAAAGCATTATAAGGTCGGGACACATATCGTAAAAGCCTTACAGAGTATTTCTCTTGCCATTTATAAAAACGAATATGTTGCTCTGATGGGCCCGTCCGGTTCCGGGAAGTCCACGCTGATGAATATATTGGGATGCCTTGATACACCAACCGGGGGACAGTATTTTCTTAATGATCGTGATGTGAGCAAGCTGGACGATAATGAACTGGCAGAAATTCGTAACAGGGAAATAGGTTTTGTATTTCAGACCTTTAATTTGCTGCCGCGCTCCACGGCTCTTGACAATGTATCGCTTCCCTTGATATATGCAGGGTTGAATAAATATAAACGGGCGGAACAGGCACAGAAGGTTTTGGAACAGGTACACCTTGCCGACCGTATTACACACCGGCCCAACGAACTATCAGGTGGGCAGCGGCAGCGTGTAGCCATAGCACGTGCGCTGGTCAACAGGCCTTCCATAATACTGGCCGACGAGCCCACAGGGAACCTCGATTCTAAAACATCCATTGAAATAATGGGCCTGTTTGAAGAAATTCATGAAAACGGAAACACCATTATTTTGGTTACACATGAGGAGGATATTGCTCGCCACGCACATCGCATCATACGGCTTAAAGATGGCGCTATTGATACCGACAGGACTAACGAGAGCATTCGTAAGATGGAGTTCTATCATGATAATGTTTCGGAAAAAGAAGAATGACCAGGCAAACAAATAAAATTTATACAAAACGCGGTGATGGCGGCAAAACTACTTTAATAGGAGGTGTGCCTGTTGATAAATCGGATTTGAGGCTCGATGCCTACGGATCACTCGATGAATTGAATTCATTTGTAGGACTTGTCAGAGATTTTGCTATTGACCCTGAAATAAAAAAGACTTTGTTTACCATTCAATCCCGGATTTTTATTGCAGAGTCATTGCTGGCAGCGCCGGATACCGCGACCCTTGAATCATTGCCCGGGCTGGATGAAAATGATGTGGAATTTATTGAAACCGAGATTGACCGCATGAGTGAGCATTTGAACCCACTGCAAAAATTTATCTTACCCGGCGGGCATCCGGTTGTCTCATATTGTTATATCGCATGCACAATTTGCAGGAGGGCCGAACGTAAAATGGCCGGTTTAAAGCTGAAAGAAAGCAAACAATCGGTCGCATTAAAATATATTAACCGTCTTTCGGATTATTTATTTGTTTTAGCCCGTTATGTAGCTAAAGAGCTTGGTATAGAAGAGAATTTCTGGATTCCCGAAAAATAAATTCCGTTTTGCTCAATAAAGATTTGTATACAGACGTTATGCAAAAAGTTAAGATTCATTTTGTATTCAGAAAAGTTATAAACAGTACAAAATAAAAAATGTTTACAATTTTGCTTGACTTTTTCTTAATAATTGTTATATTTTTGCAAAAATTTTTAAAAACCAGGAAAGTATGTATTGGACATTAGAGTTAGCGTCAAAGTTAGAAGATGCACCCTGGCCGGCAACTAAGGATGAGTTGATAGATTACGCGACGCGTACCGGATTGCCTTCTGAAGTCATTGAGAATCTTAAAGAAATTGAAGATGAAGGTGAGATTTATGAAAGTATCGAGGATATTTGGCCTGATTATCCCACAAAGGAAGACTTTTTCTTTCATGAAGATGAGTATTGATCTTCTTTTAACCCATTAATGATGAAAGCTTCCGCAAGGGAGCTTTTTTTGTTTATAAACCGAAACCATCATTATCAGGATAAGGCATACCAACTTTTCCGAAAAATGTTTGTAAAGAAAACAAATCAGAAAACAGACTGTTTCTGTTGCTGAACAACAAACTCAAACTGATCAATGTTCAGGGCATCTTTCAGGTAAAAATCACCAATTGCTTCCCTGCATAACGAAACCAGATGCGCTCCGCATCCCAGTGTTTCGCCAAAATCACGAACAAGCGACCGGATATAAGTTCCTTTGCTGCATTCCACCCTGAAATCAACATAGGGCAAACTGATATTTGTTATTTCAAAACTCAGGATGTTAATTTTTTTTGGCTCAATTACGCATTCCTGCTGACTTCTGGCCATCTTGTAAGCCCTTTTCCCATTGATTTTTATGGCAGAATATATTGGGGGAACCTGATCCTGGGGCCCGGTAAATTTTTGAGCGGCCTGTAAAATGTCCTCTTCCTGAATTTCTGAAATATCAAAGGTTTGATTTATTTCTGTTTCAAGGTCATATGAAGGCGTTACTGCACCGAGGCACATGCTGCCGGAATATACTTTGTTGAGATTAAGAAATTCTTCGATCCTTTTGGTTGCCTTACCGGTACAAATAATAAGTAAGCCTGTGGCAAGCGGGTCAAGGGTTCCGCTGTGGCCCACCTTTATTTTTTTAATACCCAGAATATGTTTTAAAAGGTATCGGATTTTCCCCACTACATCAAAGGAAGTCCATTCATAGGGCTTGTTTATAAAGAGCACTTCACCTTCGGGGAAATCAAAGTTCATAATCACATTATTTTCAGGCCTACTCCTGAAATCAAAAGAATAATAAGCACTAATCCCAGGACAATCCTGTAATAACCGAATAATTTAAAGCCGTGTTTTGTCAGAAAAGAAATAAAGAACTTTATGGCTGCCATAGCCACCAGAAAAGCGACAATATTACCGACCAGCAACAATGAAATATTTTCCGTGTTCATACTTTGGTCGGAGTTAAAGAATAATACCTTATAGTTTGAAATAAGCTTGTAGCCTGAAGCCACCAGCATTGTAGGAACCGCAAGGAAAAAGCTGAATTCGGCGGCCTGTTTGCGGCTCAGCCCCTGGGTCATACCGCCGATAATGGTTGCTGCCGAACGGCTTACACCGGGAATAACTGCAATGATCTGAAAAAGGCCGACGAAAAAAGCATTTTTATTCGATAACATTTTATTTGCTTTGTCCTGATCCTTAAACCACTTATCAACGAAGACCAGGATAATCCCTCCGGCAAATAATGCAATTGAAACGATCAGCACGCTTTCAAGCATCTGGTCGATCAGTTTGTCAAGCAGAAATGCAATAATAAGAGGTATACAGGCTACGGCCAGCTTGATATAAAAATTAAAAGACTGAACGAATCTTTTAAAATACATTACGATCACCGACAATATGGCTCCAAACTGTATGTTTACAGTAAAAGCTTTTATGAACTCGGTACTTTCTATTCCGAGAAGCTTTTCGGTAATTATCATGTGTCCGGTGGAAGAAATGGGCAGGAATTCAGTTATTCCTTCAACAATGGCAATGATGATTGATTCAAAATAGGTCATGCCTCGGTTTTTTCTTCTTTCGGCCTGAGCATAATGGCCACAATTTCAATGACGAAACCGGTTAGAATTAATAATGGGGCTATTGTAAGTCTTTGTGAATCAAAAATTGCAGGATTGAAAACTTTGGGATCGTTTGACCCGCCGCCCGCCATTACAACCAGGCCTAAAAGAATAAAAACCAGGCCGCCGATCATAATAAGATAATTTCTTTTGTTGAACAGAAAGTTTTTACCTTTCACTTCAGTTTGTTTTGGCCTGACAGGCGCTTTTGGCACAATGGTTTTGGCCGGAGCCTGGGTTTCAGCCTTTGCAGGCTCTACGGGAGCGGGTTTCCTGATTATGTTGGGTTTTCTTTTCTGTGCCATTTTATTTTTATTTTTTATTATATATCTGAATTGTTATATGTGATACAAATAATCGATATTATGTTTCAGGTATTTACGTACTGCAAAAAATGTTGATATCAGTGAGATGAAAAAACCAATTAATATTACCAGAACAAATAATGCCAGGAATAGGTCGAGGCTTTGCAGGCTCACAATTTCCGGTATCTCCCTGCGCGAAACATAAATTACAGCGACCAGCATTCCGATGGCTATAAACGAAGAAATAAGCCCATGTATTATGCTCACGCTTAAAAAAGGCTTCCGGATAAAACCTTCTGTTGCCCCCACAAGCTGCATGGTTTTTATCAAAAAACGCTTTGAATAAACGGCAAGCCGGATCGTATTGTTGATAAGGGTAACGGCAATCAGCAGCAACAGCAGGCTGAACACCAGTAATACCGCCGAAATTCTCCTTACGTTATCGTTGATGCTTTTGACAAGTGATTTTTCGTATGAAATTTCTTTTACAATAGGGTTTTTCGAAAGCATTTGTTCCATCTGGCCAAAGTATATATCATCGGCATACTGCGCTTTAAGATGGACTTCGATGGAAGTATGCAGCGGGTTATACCCGATAAAATTTACGAAGTCATCACCGAGTTCTTTTTGAAAATTCTCGGCGGCTTTTTCTTCGCTGATGTAATCGGTTGAACGCACGTACTCCATGGCATCGAGCTCTTTCTGCAGCTTCATGATGTCGGCTTCTTTTACATTTTTGTTCATATAAACAGTGAAGCCGATATTTTCTTTTACATAGTCCGAAAGTTTTTTCGTATGAAGCAAAAGCAACCCTACCAGGCCAATGGCAAACAGCACCAGTGAAATGCTCACAATGGTGGTAACCCTTGAGCTGTTTAGCCTGCGCCGTGTGAAGCGTTCTTCTTTTTGTGCCATTACATGTTATTGGGGTGCTAAATTACTAAAATAAATTATAAACAATAAATTACCTGAAAAATATGGATTCATTTAATAGTAACACCGAAATGCAACACATAATTTCATAACTTCGCACCTTATTTTGTTTGAAAAATGCAGTTATTATGGACTATAATTTTAGGGAAATAGAGCAAAAGTGGCAGCAATACTGGAGTGCCAATAAAACGTTCAAAGCGGAAACCGATAAAACAAAACCGAAATATTACGTTCTCGATATGTTTCCTTATCCTTCCGGGGCCGGCTTGCATGTGGGCCATCCGCTGGGATATATCGCTTCGGATATCATTGCGCGGTATAAAAGACTCAGGGGATTTAATGTGCTACACCCGATGGGCTATGATGCTTATGGCCTTCCTGCCGAACAATATGCCATTCAAACCGGCCAGCACCCTGCTATAACAACCGAAGAGAACATCGCAAGGTACCGTAAACAACTGGATAAAATAGGTTTTTCTTTCGACTGGGACCGCGAAGTGCGTACCAGCGACCCCAAATATTATAAGTGGACACAGTGGACGTTTATCAAGCTGTTTAACTCATGGTATAATAAGAAAGCTGATAAGGCAGAGCCTGTTTTAGAGTTAATCAAAGAATTTGAAAAGTCGGGAAACTCACTTGTTGAAGCGGCTTGCGGAGAATCGAAAACATTTACTGCGGCACAGTGGAATTCCATGAATGAAAAAGAACAGCAGGGAATCCTGATGCATTACCGCCTGGCATACCTGGCCGATACCATGGTAAACTGGTGTCCGGCGCTTGGTACCGTGCTAGCTAATGATGAGGTGAATGAAGGCTTCTCAGTACGCGGCGGTCATCCGGTGATACGCAAAAACATGAAGCAATGGCTGCTGCGGATCTCTGCCTATGCAGACAGGCTTTTAAAAGGACTCGACACTGTTGACTGGCCCGAATCCATAAAGGAAATCCAGCGCAACTGGATCGGGCGTTCCGAAGGCGCGATGATAAAATTTCCGATCAAAGGGCATGACGGGCTTTATATGGAAATTTTTACAACACGGCCAGATACCATCTTTGGTGTTACTTATATGACTTTTGCCCCGGAACATGAATATGTGAGCAGGATTACAACGCCTGAAAGAAAAGATGCCGTAGAGAAGTATGTGCATGATGCGAAAAACCGCAGCGACCGCGAGCGAATGGCCGATGTGAAGAGGATCACGGGAGAATTCACCGGTGCTTATGCAATAAATCCCTTTACAAAAGAGGAAGTCCCTATATGGGTTGGTGATTACGTACTGGCCGGTTATGGCACCGGAGCGGTAATGGCTGTTCCGGCTCACGACAGCCGAGACTGGGCTTTTGCCCGGCATTTCGGCCTGCCAATGAAAGAAGTTATTTCAGGAGGAGATATTTCAGTTGAATCCTATGACTCAAAAGATGGAATTTGTGTGAATTCGGGATTCATCACGGGGATGAAAGCGCCGGATGGTGCAAGAGCTGTAATCGATAAAGCGGAAGAAACGGGTATAGGTTATGGCAAGGTAAATTACCGCCTCCGTGATGCTATCTTCAGCCGCCAGCGCTATTGGGGCGAGCCGTTCCCTGTCTATTACAATGATGGTATCCCTTATGTTCTGGACGAATCGGAACTACCGCTGGAATTACCTCCGGTGGATGCTTATAAACCTACCGAAACGGGAGAGCCCCCGTTGGCACGCGCAAAAGACTGGAAGACAAAAGAAGGTTATCATCTTGAAACCAACACCATGCCCGGTTTTGCAGGCAGCAGCGCCTATTACCTGCGCTATATGGATCCTAAAAATGATAAAGAATATTTTTCAAAAGATGCAAACAGCTACTGGGAAAACGTTGACCTTTATATAGGCGGCGCGGAACATGCCACAGGCCACCTGATCTATTCCCGTTTCTGGAATAAGTTTTTATATGATATCGGCCTTGCCTGCAAGAACGAGCCTTTTAAGAAGATGATCAACCAGGGAATGATACAGGGGCGCTCAAGCCATGTATACAGGATAAAAGGCACTAATACTTTTGTTTCACATAACCTTAAAGGCGATTTTGATGTGGATGCCATGCTTGTTGATATTAGTATGGTAAATAACGATATTCTGGATACAGAAGCTTTCAAATCATGGAGAGACGATCTTGCCGGTGCGGAATTTATACTTGAAAACGGCAAATATTTTTGCGGGTCGGAAGTTGAAAAAATGTCGAAATCTAAATTTAATGTTGTTAGCCCTGACGATTTAGTTGAGAAATATGGCGCCGACACGCTGAGGCTGTATGAGATGTTCCTTGGCCCTCTGGAACAGCATAAGCCCTGGGATACAAAAGGTATTGAAGGCGTGTTCCGTTTTATCCGCAAACTCTGGAAACTTTATCACGATCATGAAAACAACTTCTGTGTTTCAGATGAACCGCCAACAAAAGACGAGCTGAAAGTTTTACATAAGACGATTAAAAAGATTCAGGAAGATATCGAACGTTTTTCTTTCAATACAGCGGTAAGCACCTTTATGATATGCGTGAATGAACTTTCGGAGCTGAAATGTAATAAGCGTGATATATTGAGCGATCTGACTATTATTTTATCACCCTACGCCCCGCATATAGCGGAAGAGTTATGGAGTTTGCTTGGCCATACAGGAAGCATCAGTGATGCTTGCTACCCACAGTTCAGGGAAGAGTACCTGGTGGAAAACACCTGCACCTATGCTGTTTCATTTAACGGAAAGATGCGGTTTACCATTGATTTGCCTGCTGACATGGAGGTGGCCGACGTTGAAAAGAATGCTCTTCAGCATAAAGACGCAGAAAAATGGCTTGGAGACAAAGCGCCGCGAAAAGTGATCGTGGTGCCTAAGAAGATCATAAATGTAGTAGTTTGAAAGACAGTATTTCAGGTTATATGAAGTTATTTGGAACAGATTTTGCCATCAGCGGTTCGTTAAAAAATTTTACTATGAAAACACGGATTTTTTTAGTGATAGCCCTGAGTTTAAAACTTATTCCGGGCTTCGCGCAGCTGAGGGTCGAAAAAAATGAAGCTTTCCAGAAAGGTGAATTCCTGAGATATAAAGCATATTATGACGCCGTGCTCACCGGCGAAGTAATTGCCGGGTCTTGTACATTTGAGGTTAAAGATGAAAATAAAAAAATCAATAACCGCGACACATACCATATTGAAGTGGTGGGAAAAACCAAAGGCGCTTTTAACTGGTTTTTCAGGGTTTATGACCGTTATGAAACATTTGTTGATCAGGAAACCCTTGCCCCCTGGTTATTTATGAGGAGGGTTGACGAAGGTGGATATATCATCAATCAGGATATCACATTTAACCAAAATAAAAACGTAGCGTATTTTGTTGATAATAAAACCACCAGGACAGCTAATGTGCCGACACCTGAATATGTTCATGATTTGCTGTCGGCTATTTATTACTGCCGCACCCTTGATATTTCTAAAATGGATGTCAACGGAGATTTCAGGGTGAAGTTTATGCTTGACGATACTATTTACACCACCAAAGTCATTTATATGGGAAAAGAAACCATTAAAACGAGTTTTGGCAAAGTACGTTGTATAAAGATCAAGCCACAGGTGCTTACCGGAACCGTTTTTAAAGATCCATACCCGGTACTTATCTGGGTAACGGATGATAAAAACAGGATACCTATTATTGGCGAATCAGAAGTGATCGTTGGTAAAGTTAAAATGGAACTCATAGAGTACAGCGGGATAAAAAATCCATTTTCATCGCTGGTTAAATAATACCAATTGTATTTATTTTTTCGTCCAAAGACAAAAAATAAATTACAATGGTAAATGCCGATACTACATGAAAATAGTCCAATAAGATGAAATCTAAATTGGACTTTTTTGAATGTGTAATCGGTATAATATTTAACAATCTTAATCTTTCATTGAAACATTTATTATTTTCGTAAAAAAATAAAAATGAAAAAATTAGTTTTTTTATTAGCCGTCGTTTTTTTGAGTTCGGTTGCATTTGCTCAAAAAATCAGTAAAGGTCAGGTTCCTCCTGCTGTAATGCAAATGATGTACACTAAAACTTTTGATACGGTATCGCCCACATGGGAACTTGCCGGAGATATTTATAAAGCCTCATTTTCAAAAGGAGAATTATTTGCCAATGTTGTGATCAAGCAAAGCGGGGAGTGGGTTAAAACTGCCTGGACCATGCCGTATAAATATGTCCCGCAGGGTATCAAAGACAATGTTACAGCCAATTATAAAGGTTACAAGGTATCATCTTCGGCTGCCGAATACAGAACAGATGGCGATTATTATGTTATTAGTGTCAAAAAAGCGAAAGACATAAAATCATTATTGTATAGCCTCAAGGGTGAGTTTGTAAAGGTTGAATCTGATCTGATTACACCTATGGCCGTACCCAAACCATAAATTTTTTATAATTTATGTAGTTGATTCAGCATGGTACAATAAAAAATCCCTTCATCAGGATATCAAAACTGTGAAGGGATTTTTTGTTTTTGGGATTCCGGTCGGGATTATCCGCATTTAGCCTCGCCGCAGCTGGTGCATTTTAAGCATCCTTCAGTATAGATGATTGAAGCAGCGCCACACTTAGGGCATTTGACATCAGGAGCTTTGGTGCCTTCGGGAATGAATTTTTTCAAGGCCCTGACAACCCCGTTTTTCCAGGTGTTGATCGAATCGCTGTCGAGGCGGAGGTTTGAGATCAGTTCTACCGCATAATGCAGCGGCATGCCATGTCGCAAAATACCGGAAATCAGTTTGGCATAATTCCAGAATTCCACATCAAATGACCGTGAAAGACCTTCAATAGTGGTTTTATAGCCTTGTTTGTCTTCGTATTGAAAGTCATAGCGGGAATTATCATCGTCTTCTTTGCTTTTTATTACCCAGCCTTTTTTCACGAATGGCGGCAGATAAAAGTCATCGGCCTTACCGGTGAATATTTCATAGGGTTTTCCGTTTAACAGGCCGACTACGGCAATCCATTGTTCATAATCATTTTGAAAGCGTACTACTTCAGCATCGAGGCGTTTGGGCCGCTGTGGCGCTCTTGTTTCTTTAAAATCCTGGCATTCTTCTTTTTTGGGCGTGTCAGATACCAGCACGCCGGTGCGCGAGCCGTCACGGTAAATAGTAACGCCCTTGCAGCCAGATTCCCATGCTGTATAATATATTTTACTGACCATTTCCTCGGTAGTCTCTGCCGGAACGTTGACGGTTACGCTTATTGAATGGTCAACCCATTTTTGTATGGCTCCCTGCATTTTAACCTTGGCAACCCAGTCAATGTCGTTTGCCGTGGCTTTATAATAAGGTGAGTTTTTGATGATGGGAAGTAATTGTTCATCGGAGTACATTTTTACTTCTTCCACGTCATAGCCTTTGATTTTAAGCCATTTCAGGAATTTGGGGTGGAATACGTTATATTCTTCCCATGAATCGCCTGTTTCGTCAACAAATGAAATAACGGCGTTTTGGTCATTTGGATTCACCTTGCGGCGGCGTTTATAATTTACTTTGAAAGCCGGCTCAATACCTGATGTTGTTTGTGTGCAAATACTAACTGTTCCGGTAGGGGCAATGGTGAGCAGGGCAATGTTGCGTCGTCCGAAACGTACCATTTCATCATAAACCATGGGCGCGGCCTCTTTAATACGCTGTATGAACGGGTTGTTTTTTTCTTTTTCAGCGCTGTAGACGGGGAAGGGGCCACGTTCTTTTGCGAGAAATGTTGATGAACGGTAGGCTACGATAGCCATTTGCTTATGTACTTCAACGGAAAAATTGATTGCTTCGTCGGAACCATAACGGCAGCCAAGGGCTGCAAGCATGTCGCCTTCTGCTGTAATACCTATGCCTGTACGGCGGCCCAGCAGGGTTTTTTCCTTGATTTTTTCCCAGAGCCTTCTTTCAATATGTTTGGTCTCCTCGTCTTCAGGGTCGGACTTGATTTTTGCGATGATATTATCAATTTTTTCCGTTTCAAGATCGATGATATCGTCCATAATCCGCTGAGCATAATATATATGTTTGGTGAAAAGCTCCGAATTAAAATAGGCATCGGCGGTAAACGGATTTTCCACGTAGCTGTATAGGTTTAATGCCAGCAGCCGGCAACTGTCATAAGGGCAAAGAGGAATTTCGCCGCACGGATTTGTGGATACAGTAGTGAATCCAAGGTCTGCATAACAATCAGGTACTGATTCGCGGATGATGGTATCCCAGAATAATACTCCCGGTTCAGCTGATTTCCAGGCGTTGTGAATGATTTTATTCCACAGATGTTTGGCATCTGCTTCATTGGTGGTCAACGGGTTGTCTGATTTAATAGGGTATTGCTGGGTATATGAGCTTTCGTTTTTTACGGCATGCATGAACTCGTCGTCAATTTTCACGGAAACATTGGCGCCTGTCACTTTTCCCTGTTCAAGCTTGGCATCAATAAAATTTTCAACATTGGGATGTTTGATAGAAATGCTCAGCATCAAGGCTCCCCGGCGTCCGTCCTGGGCAACCTCCCGTGTAGAGTTGGAGTACCTTTCCATAAATGGAACAATCCCGGTAGAAGTAAGGGCGCTGTTCATCACCTTGCTTCCGTATGGCCGGATATGCGACAGGTCGTGGCCTACACCTCCACGCCTTTTCATAAGCTGTACCTGTTCCTGGTCAATTTTCATGATTCCGCCATAGGAATCTGAAGGCGAATC
>Ga0116171_10004979_pt1 | contig 11776 bp, 8 predicted proteins | sample AD_JPNHW2_MetaG_FD_89798 | JGI IMG/M metagenome (GOLD analysis project Ga0116171, IMG submission 89798) | Active sludge microbial communities of municipal wastewater-treating anaerobic digesters from Japan - AD_JPNHW2_MetaG | ecosystem: Engineered > Bioreactor > Anaerobic > Digestate | place...
ATTACTATTGCATAGAATTAGAAAACAAGAAACAAAACGATTAAAGCTATGAAAATTTTAGTAACAGGAACAGCCGGATTTATCGGGTTTCATACGGTAAAGAACCTGGCAGCGCAGGGTCACCGCGTAATTGGGATCGATAACATTAACGGATATTACGACATCGACCTGAAATATTCGCGGCTCGAATTGTCAGGAATCAATAAGCACTACATCCGCAGTCATCAGCCGGTAAAAAGTACTATTTATCCAAACTACACTTTCTACAAAGCTGATCTTCAGGATAAAGTATTTATCGACCAATTGTTCTCGATTGAAAAATTCGATGTAGTTTGCCACCTGGCAGCGCAGGCCGGAGTGAGATTTTCAATCGAAAACCCCTATTCGTATGTCAATTCAAACATTATCGGTTTTTTAAACATCCTGGAGGCGTGCCGGTTTAACCCGGTTAAACACCTTGTTTATGCGAGCTCGAGTAGCATTTACGGATTAAATGAAAAAGTTCCGTATAGTGAAACAGATCAGGTTGATACGCCGGTAAGTCTCTATGCCGCAACAAAGAAATCAAACGAACTTATGGCTCATGCCTACGGCAAATTGTACCAGATTCCAACAACTGGAGTTCGCTTCTTTACTGTTTACGGCCCATGGGGAAGACCAGACATGGCACCTTTCCTGTTTATGGACTCGATTATGAACGGCACGCCAATCAAAGTTTTCAATAACGGAGATTTGTCTCGCGACTTCACCTACATCGACGATATTGTAGAATGTCTTTCTCTGATTTTGGAACGTGCACCTAAAGGGGAACTTCCATACAACATCTATAACGTTGGGGCCGGAAAGCCAATACAATTAATGGATTTCATTTCGGCTATTGAAAATGCTACCGGGAAAAAAGCAATTAAGCAATTCGTTGACATGCAACGCGGGGATGTATATAAAACTTTTGCAGACACCTCCCGATTGCAGAATGACTTAAATATCAAACCACAGATTACTGTTGAAGAAGGAATTTCGCGATTTTTTGACTGGTATCTGGAACATTCCAGAAAGAATAGCAAAAAACTATCGTTCAGTTGATTAACTAATAATTTTTAAATATGCACACTATCGAAGAAAAATTTACCCAAATTCTGAAGTACATGGGAATTCCGAAGGAAAAAATTCACGAGAACGCTTCGTTTGTCTCAGATTTTGATTTCGAGGATTTTCAGTTCACGTGTCTCGCATTCTATCTCGGAATTTACTTTAAAATTAACATACGAGAAAAAGATTATGCTGAGTTAAATACTATCGGAAGTACCCTTAATTTTGTTAGAAAAAAACTAGAGGTATATAGCTAGATGAGTTTTTTCAGGCAAATAGCACTCGTTTTTTTTGCATTTGCATTGCTTCTTATAAATGCAGCAAATTCTATCGGCCAGACGCAAAAGCCAGAGCGGCCTAAAGTTGCTCTGGTGCTAAGCGGCGGTGGCGCGAAAGGATTTGCACACATCGGAGTTCTGAAAGTACTCGAGCAGGAAGGCATTCCTGTTGACATTATTGTTGGGACAAGCATTGGAAGCCTGGTGGGAGGAATTTACTCGCTCGGCTACACGGCTGCAGAACTGGAAACGATGGTAAAAGAGATGAACTGGGAAACAACACTTTCTGACGATGTACCCCGAAGGTTTCTTTCGCGAAACGACCAACAGCTGAAACAGCGATACATTTTCTCACTCCCGGTAAACGGAAAACTTACCCTTCCGCAAGGAGTAATACGTGGGCAAAACGTGTTAAACACTCTTTGCGGTCTCACTGGAAATATTCCGTCTGATGCCGATTTCTCGAAGTTTCCAATATCTTTTGCATGTGTGGCAACTGATTTAGAGAGTGGAAAAGAAGTAATACTCCGGGATGGATTTTTGCCAACGGCAATGTTCTCGAGTATGGCGATTCCGGTGGCCTTTCAGTCCTCCGACCGAAATGGCATGCTGCTGGTTGACGGAGGCGTCGTCAATAATTTCCCGACTGACATTGCTAAACAAATGGGTGCCGATATAATTATTGGCGTTGATATCCGAAGAGATTACTACGACCGAAAAAACCTGAATTCATTAAACAACGTGATTGGCCAGCTAGTCAGCTTTTTTGACCATTCCAAAGACACAATAAACAAAGGCCTTTGCGACATCACGATAAAGCCCGACATCACTGGTTTTTCAGTGTCGAGCTTTAGCAGGCAAAGCGTCGATTCGCTAGTTATCAGGGGCGAGCGGGCTGCACACGAAGTTGGATATCAATTGAAAGAGCTCAAAGAAAAATACAATTTGCAGTATCGCGAAAAATCACGTCAGTTTGTAAGTCCGGAGCATTGGCATATTACAGAGATTACATTTTCGGGAAATTCTCACCTCGAAACAGAGTTCCTCGAAAAGACCGTTGGAATGGAACTTCCGGGCGACTACTCAGCAAGCGATATCAAAACAGCAATCGACAAGCTTTATGGCTTAGGTGGGTTCGATCGCATTTACTATAACCTGGTTGACAATAACAATGGAAAAACGCTGAACTTAACGATATCGACTCGCAAATTCTTATCGCAAAATATTGGTTTTAGGGCAAATACTATTGACGGAGCAGCTATTTTGCTCAACAGAACCCAACAAAATTACAGCAACGTGTTTGGATTTCTGTCGGCAAGCGCTGAACTGTCAATAAATCCCGGGCTGAATCTTACTGCGGAAACCAACAAAACCAATTTTCCAACCCTGGGCTTCAGTCTGAAAGGAAAATTTCTGAATTACAATATTTTTTCAGAAGGGAAAAAAGCTTATGAAGCCAATATCTTCTATAGCGCCGGATCGGTGTATTTCTACCAGCCTTTCCTTCACCGGTTTAGTCTCGGGATAGGAGGACAAGAAGAATATTACCAAGGGAATATTTTCACCAAGCTAAATAACGCAGATAACCCGGGAAAGATGGAGTTTTTCCTGACCAATGCGTTCGCTTATCTGTCGTTCGACAACTTCGACGACTTCTATTTCCCGTCGCGTGGATCGAATACCTACGCCGAATTTTCATTGGTGACTGATTTTCATCACAATAGCCAAATTAATCCGGTAGTTTTGGTCAAATCGCGAAATGTGGTGCCATTAGACGAACATGTTTCGCTAATGCTCGATGTTTATGGCCGGGCATTGCCTGCGTCGGAATTCCCGATCGCCCGAATGACAATGGTTGGCGGAGAACCATACGCTCAATATTTTAATTATCACCTTCCTTTTGTTGGGCTTCCGGCTCTCAGTATTGCCCAAAGTTACACCTACATCGGATTGACAGGTTTGAGGTTCAAATTCACCAAGTCGCAATATCTGTCGGCTCTATTCAATATCATGTGGCAAGATACGAGCTTCTTTTTAACTGATGATGTAAAAACAACTTACGGCGTTGGGTTAAGATATTCAATCAAATCGCATTTAGGCCCAATGGAAGTAACGCTCGGCTACTCCGGATCAACCGAAAAACCTACATTATCAGCGAATTTTGGTTTTTGGTTTTGAAAAAAGCAGTGGTTAGTTCTCAGAAAAACAGGAAACAATGACAGAAACAGAGTTAATCTCGAAACGAAAGTTTTACGGATTGCTGGGAATTTTATTTCTCCTTGCACTAGCTAAAGCTTTGACGATTATATATTTTCCGGTTGATCTTCAATCGGAAGAAGCCCAGTATTGGCTGTGGAGCAAACATTTACAATTGTCGTACTATTCAAAGCCGCCACTAATTGCTTATTTAAACCACTTTTCAACATTGCTTTTGGGCGACACCATTCTGGGTGTCCGCATAAATGCTGTTATAACGGGCCTACTATTGTCGATAGCAACCTATTTTCTTGCGCTTGAAATTTTTAAAAGTCAGCCAAAAGCCATAGTTGCATCACTAATTTCCAATGTATTTCCGTTTGTCATCAGCATCTCATCGTTCTATACAACCGACACTCCGCTGCTTTTCTTCTGGACCTGCGCCATGCTTTTTTATTGGAAAGCGACATATAAACCCAATCCGTTGTGGTGGATATTGTTTGGGTTAAGCGTTGGACTGGGCGCTTTGTCGAAATATTCGATGTGGCTCATTTTTTTACCAATCATTTTATATGCCCTGGCCAACCAGCGATGGATCTTTAAAAGCATCTGGTTTTACATTTCGATCGTCATTTCCGCTATTTTATTCTCGCCAGTAATATACTGGAATTTAACCAATAACGGAGTTGGCGTTTCTCATATTGTAGCCTTATCTGGTGCGCACAGTCACCCTCAAACGATTTTAAATATTATTCAAAATGTGCTCGAATTCGTGCTCGGTCAGATTGCAATTTTGCTGCCCTTTTATCAATACCAAACGTTGTTTCGAAAATTCAGAGCAAAGTCTTTTACTAAGGAAGAGACATTTCTATTACTTCCGGCGATTTGCATGCTACTCATTTTTCTTGTAGTTGCATTCGTTAGAAAATCAGGTGTTTATATCAACTGGACAATGTTTGCTTATGTAGGCATCCCGGTTTTATTTGCGCACTTCTCTATAGACCAACACAAGTTGAAAACCACAGTAAAAGTTATAGCTTCGATGTTTGTGGCCATGAACTTATTTGCTTTTCTCACCTCTTCGTGGAACACTATTGCCCCGCTTGGAAAATCCAATCCGGCAAATAAAGTAATCGGATGGTCGCAGCTGGCTCAAAAAGTTGACAGCCTGAAGAAAACAATTGCACCAAATGATGCCTATATTTTCTCGAGTAACTACCACATCGCTTCAGAAATGTCGTTTTCTATGGAAGGACACCCCAGTACTTATGTTTTAAACCTGAATTCGCGAATGACTCAATTTGATTTATGGCCAGGCATTGAACAGTTTAACCAAACCAATAAAGTCGCAATTTTTGTGGATGGAGACAAAATCACTTCTGAAATAAAGGCCGGGTTTGACGAAATTTTGCATGAAGATTCGTGCCTTATTTACAACCAAAACTGCCTGATTGACAAGTACTACATCTATTTTTTGAGAGGCCAGAAAGGAATACTCTATAATCACCCATCATCTTATTGACGCCGATAAATTAGTATAACCGCTTTCTTTTCAGCAGGTAAGTCAAAAGCACTTGCTTGAAATCTTCGTTAATGTCGGCTTGAGCGAGATCAACCTGGTATTGCCCGCACCTAACACGCATATCTTCAAAATAATCGTCCATTGCTCGCTCGTAATTTTTTTTCAGGTCGTGTGGCAAAAAACGGAGGTGCTCTCCTGTTTCAAGGTCAACAAACCGTAACGGCTGATTCCTGAAATCAAACTCTTTTTCGTGTATATGATCGGAAACATGAAACAGCAAAACCTCGTGCTTATTGTATCTCATGTGTTGCAAGGCTTCAAAAAACTCATCCAGGTTCTCATGCCCCATCAAATCAGTAAACAAAATCACAAGCGATCGCTTATGAATATTCTCCGCAATCATGTGCAGTGCGTCAATCGTATTTGTCTTTCGGTTGAGTTGTGCATTTTCCTGGTTCAGCAACTTGCCCAATTCGCTATATAACAGATCGATGTGTACCGACGAAAGACGGGCTTCGGAATGGAATTCAACATCTTCAGAAAAAAGCGTAAGACCAGCCGCGTCCCTCTGTTTACGTAGAAGGTAAATGATTGCCGCAGCAGAATAAACCGAAAAAGCCAGCTTGTTGATACGCGCGCCTTTTCCTTTCTCGAAAGGAAAAAGCATCGACGATGACGTATCGATCACCAATTGGCATCTAAGGTTCGTTTCTTCTTCATATTGCTTCACAAACAACCTGTCGGTCCGGGCAAACAATTTCCAATCGAGATGCTTGGTCGATTCGCCCGTGTTGTACAGGCGATGTTCGGCAAATTCGACCGAAAAACCGTGAAAAGGACTTCGGTGTAAGCCTGTTATGAAGCCTTCAACAACCTCTTTCGAGATAAGCTCGAGGTTATCAAACTGCTGAAACTGCTGTATATCAAATAAGTTGTTCACTAAATACTAATTTCTCGAATTGCCTGACCAGGCTACTTTGTAATTATTACGTCCAAATGTAAAAACAAAAAAGGCATAAGAACCTAAAATTCCTATGCCTTTTTGTTCAAATTATTACTTATTACAAAATACTTTGAACTTTGGCTGCAAGAGTCGATTTTGGAGCAGCACCAACGTGCTTGTCAACAACAGCACCGTCTTTAAAGAAAAGAATAGTTGGAATATTACGGATTCCAAATTTTGAAGCAATACCTGGATTGCTGTCAACATCAACTTTTCCAACGATCAACCTTCCTGAAAATTCTTCGGAAAGCTCGTTAACAACAGGAGCAACCATGCGACATGGTCCACACCATTCAGCCCAAAAATCAACCAGAACCGGTTTGTCAGCCTGAAGAACCAGTTCCTCAAAATTTGCATCATTAATTTCTAAAGCCATTTTAAATATTTTTACTTGTGAATATTGTAACGTATCCGAGAGCCATCACAAAAATAGCCTAATTAATTTTAAAAGCAAGATCGTCATGCTTTTCGAAATAGGCCAGCAAGTCATCTGTGATTTCGATCCGTGTATTTCTTGAAAACAGATTAACCATCATTTTTGTTTCGGGATCCCAGACATCGAATTTAAGCAATGCTTTTCCCCTGGAATTCAGAGTCAGATCGCCAATTTCATTGATTCGCTCGCGGGTCAGCGAAGATAGCGGTATTTTTATTGTGATACTTTTGAAATATTTCTCGCGAATTTCGTCCATCAATTCGATGCGATTTACCTTGAACTCGAGCTGATCTCCTCCAAAGCGATTTTGAACCACACCCCGTACCATGAGGTAAAGTCCGGGCTTGCAATATTTACCAAACTCGACGTAATCTTTGGCAAAAAAGAACATTTTATACGAATCGGTGTAGTCGGTTAAAACAATATAGCTGAATGGCTTACCATTTTTACTGAAACTTTCGCGTGCTTCGCTTACCATTCCAACAAAAGTCATTTCCCGACCTTTCAGCACCTCGATGTTGTTATTCAGATCTTTAAATGAAACATCTTTGGTGGTAAGCGTATCAATTTCAACTTTATACTTATCCAGCGGATGCGCCGTGAGATATACACCAACCAAACTTCGTTCTTTCTCAAGCAATACTAGGTCAACCCACTCCGGAACCATTGGCGGTTCGGGCTTTTGTACCGATTGGGTTGCCATTACCTCACCAAAAAGCGACGGTTGCATATTAGCACTTTCAAACTGCATTTTATTCCCATACCGGATTAGTTTTTCGACAAAAGTCTGGTCGCTCTCGTCGGGTGCAAAAAACTGGCTTCTGGTATGCTTTTTAAACGAGTCGAATGCTCCCGCCATGGCCAGCGCCTCAAGGTTTTTCTTGTTCACCGACTGAAGGTTTACCCGCTCAACAAAATCGTAAATGTCTTTAAATTCTTCTGTCTTTCGTGCTTTCACAATATCGTCAACCGCTCCCTCGCCTACCCCTTTTACAGCAGCCATTCCGAAACGGATATTACCGGCCTTGTTTACCGTAAACTTGGCGTAACTTTCGTTAACATCCGGCCCCAAAACATTCATGTTCATGCGCTTGCATTCTTCCATGAGCTTCGTGATTTCAGTAATATTGCTCAGGTTTCGGCTCATGTTGGCCGCCATAAATTCGGCTGGGTAATGTGCTTTCAGGTAACCAGTTTGGTAAGCCACGTAAGCGTAGCAAACCGAGTGCGATTTGTTGAACGCGTAACTGGCAAATGCTTCCCAGTCGCCCCATATTTTATCAATCAGATCTTCAGGCTTTTTCTTTCCATCCAAGCCACTCATGAAAGCAGGATTTTTGAGACATCCATCCTTGAATTTCTCTTTCAGCTTGTCCATCATGGCCTTAATTTTCTTCCCCATCGCTTTTCGCAACGAGTCGGAATCGCCTCGGGTAAACCTGCCCAATGCACGCGACTGAAGCATTACCTGCTCCTGGTAAACCGTAATTCCGTAGGTATCTTTCAGGTAGGGTTCCATCAGCGGATGGTCGTATTCAATAGGCTCCTGACCATGTTTTCGGCGGATGAACTGCGGAATGTACTCCATTGGGCCGGGACGATAAAGCGCATTCATTGCCACAAGATCCTCGAACCGGCTTGGTTTCAAATTCCGGAGGTGCTTCTTCATTCCGGGCGACTCGAACTGGAACACCCCGGTTGTATCGCCGCGGCTAAATAAATCGAAAGTCTCTTGATCATCCATCGGAATTTTGTCGATGTCAATCTCAATTCCTTTGGAAAGTCGAACATTCTCGAGTGTTTCCTTAATGATCGAAAGCGTTTTCAGGCCAAGGAAGTCCATCTTCAGCAAACCAATGGCTTCAACAAAATGGCCATCGTATTGTGTTGTAAGCAGATCTTCGTCTTTGGTGGGCATCACCGGAATATGGTCGGTAAGCGGATCGCGGCTGATCAAAATTCCACAGGCGTGAACCCCGGTTTGGCGCACCGAACCTTCGAGTGTTTGCGCAAATTTCAGGGTTTGGCGCACCAACTCGCTCGGTGAGTTTAGCTCTTGTTTAAGCTCCGGACTCTCTTTAAGTGCGATGCCGAAATTCATCTTTGGTGCATCGGGCACCAGCTTGGTCAGGCGGTCGGCTTCCGAAAGTGATAATTTCAGTACACGCGCCACATCTTTAATAGCTGATTTAGTGGCCATTGTACCAAAAGTACAAATATGAGCAACTTTGTCCTTTCCATATTTTTCGGTTACCCAGTCGAGCACCATCTGACGTCCATCGTCGTCAAAATCGATATCCACGTCGGGCATCGAGATACGATCGGGATTCAGGAAACGTTCGAAAAGCAAATCATATTTCAGCGGATCGATATTCGTAATCCCTACGCAATATGAAACAACGGCTCCGGCAGCCGAACCACGGCCAGGTCCAACCAGCACTCCCATTTCGCGGGCAGCATTAATAAAGTCCTGAACGATGAGGAAGTACCCCGGGAAACCCATTGTTTTGATGGTGTTCAGCTCAAAATCGATTCGCTCTTTTACATCATCCGGAATAGGGTTTCCGTAGCGAACGTATGCCCCTTTATAGGTAAGGTGTTCGAGATAATCAGATTCAAATTTCACACGAAGCACTTTCTCGAACCCACCCAAACGGCCGAATGCACCTTCTCCAAATTCTTCGATTAATTGTGCCCGGTCATATTTTCCCAGGTAATCGTCCTCTTTACCAAATGATTCAGGAATCGGGAAAACTGGCATAATCGGGTCTGAATCCAACTCGAATTTTTCAACCTTGTCCACAATTTCCTGAGTATTAGCCAGCGCTTCAGGAACATCGGCGAAAAGCTCATTCATCTCGGCAGTAGTTTTAAACCACTCCTGTTTGGTATAGCGCATACGGGTTGGATCATCGAGATCTTTTCCCGTATTCAAACAAATCAGCAAATCGTGCGCGTCGGCATCTTCTTCATTAATAAAATGCGAGTCGTTGGTACAGATAACCTTCACATTGTGTTTTTGAGCCAACTCCAGAATTTTGGCGTTTACCAACACTTGATTATCGTACACATTTTGGCGCAACTCCGGCGAAGCAGCGGGGTGTCGCTGTAATTCGAGGTAATAATCTTCGCCAAAAATAGACTTGAACCACTGAATTGTGTCTTCAGCGTCCTTAATATTATTTGCCATGATGTGCTGCGGGACTTCGCCCCCCAGGCAGGCAGAAGATACAATCAAACCTTCGCTGTATTTCTCCAAAATTTCCTTGTCGATACGCGGCTTGTAATAAAAACCTTCGGTATAAGCCAGGGAAACCAGCTTCAGGAGATTTCGGTAGCCAGTTTTATTTTTGGCAAGCAAAATGAGGTGATAGCCCGAACGGTCAACCTTTGCATCCTTTTTATTATGCCGCGACTGTTCGGCAACGTAAGTTTCGCAGCCAATTATCGGCTTCATGCCTTCCTTCTTACAAACATCAAAGAACTCCTTTGAGCCAAACATGTTGCCATGATCGGTCAAAGCCAACGCTGTCATTCCATCCTTTTTTGCTTTCGAGATCAGCCCTTTTACGCTGGCCGCACCGTCGAGAATGGAATATTGTGAGTGAACATGTAAATGTGTAAAAGGAATCATACCAACCAGTTAAATCAAATTTCTATTTTCCTCTAATCCTGAAATTTCAGGAAAGTAAAGTTACCAAATTCGATACCTGATTTATGGGTTGTTAATAAAAAGTGAGAAAATGATTGAAGTGACAGTGAAGTTTATTGAACCGGAAACCGCTCCAACCGACGAGACTATTTTCAGTAAAACTTATACTGATAGGTTTTTCGCGATTTCATTTTTTGGTTGGCTCCAAATACAGTTTTCTCAGTTTTTAGTCCTTTCTCGTATTTGTAAACGGTGTATTTCAGCACCTTTCCGTTTTCGTCAAGCTCGGTCACTTTTATCTTGTTACCGTCTTTGTCGTACTCATTTTTTTCGTGCGAGCCAAATCTGCCATTTTTGTATTGCTTCTCCTCAATTAAATTTCCGGCCTGATCATAATAAGTTTCCAATTCCGGGTGCTTTACACCTCCCGACTTTGCGAAATCTTCTTCCTGCACAACTACGCTTTTCAGTTTCGGCACTGGAGCTTTTTCCTGGGCAACAAGATCAACTGAAACAATTAATAAAGAAGCGATTATCAACGACTTTAAGAATATTTCCATTTGTGGGCATTTTTAAGATTGTGTAATTTTTGGGTCTAGCTTTAATCCGAACAATAAAGTTTCCACCCTACCTGCCCGAAATCTAAAAGTATTTCTGTATTTTCCGACAAACTATCAATCCTAAAAATATAATGCGTATCGTTATTGCACCCGATTCTTTTAAGGAATGCTTATCAGCCAGCAATGTAGCAATTGCAATTGAAAAAGGTATTAAAAAGGTTGATCCAAAAGCTGAAGTCGTTTCTATTCCGATGGCCGACGGAGGCGAAGGAACCGTTGAAGCCCTGGTGACAGCAACTTCAGGAAAAATAATCCGAGTTGAGTCGGTTGATGCACTGAGCAGGCCGATCGGCTCCTTTTTCGGAGCTTTAGGGAATGGAAAAACCGCGGTGATCGAGATGGCGTCGGCATCGGGTCTGGAACTGCTCACTCCCGAAGAGCGCAATCCGCTGGTTACTTCAACTTTTGGAACCGGATTGTTGATAAAAGCTGCAATTGACGCTGGTTTTCAAGATATAATTATTGGAATTGGCGGAAGTGCAACAAACGATGGCGGAGCAGGAATGGCGCAGGCTCTTGGGTATAAGTTACTTGATCAAAACAACAAACAGATTGGTTCAGGAGGCGAAGCACTTAAATATCTGGATCATATTGATTGCTCAGCAGTTCACCCATTTCTGCGGAGTGTAAAAATTACGGTTGCATGCGACGTACAAAATCCGCTGGTTGGCCCTTCCGGAGCAACTTCGGTTTACGGGCCACAAAAAGGCGCAACTCCTGAGATGATTGATATTCTGGAAAAAGGAATGATTCATTATTCGAAAATATTGCAGCGCCAATTTGGCGTCAATTACTCAAATTTGGCCGGAGCAGGTGCGGCCGGTGGCTTGGGAGCCGCGCTAATGGCCTTCTGCAATGCTAAAGTTTGCTCCGGATTTGAACTGATCGCCGAAGTAGCGAACCTTGAGCAACAAATCGGTACAGCGAACCTTGTTTTTACAGGCGAAGGCAAAATTGACGAACAAACTGTTTTCGGAAAA
>Ga0116171_10004980_pt1 | contig 11773 bp, 10 predicted proteins | sample AD_JPNHW2_MetaG_FD_89798 | JGI IMG/M metagenome (GOLD analysis project Ga0116171, IMG submission 89798) | Active sludge microbial communities of municipal wastewater-treating anaerobic digesters from Japan - AD_JPNHW2_MetaG | ecosystem: Engineered > Bioreactor > Anaerobic > Digestate | place...
GTGTCTATGGCAAACTTAGCTTCGGGGATTACTTGGTCTAAACAGTCAGGGACTAAGACCATCTGTAACCCGATAGTGCAGTCATAGTCATTAAGTCTTTTGACCCTTACGGCGTCCTCGATATTTTTCTTAACTACTTCCCACTTATCAACGCCGTGGATTTTCTGGTATGCTTCTTTACTCGCCGCCGAAAGATTAAACCTGAACCAAACACAGTGGGACAACAAAATACTCGCCTTTTCGGGGGTCAGGGCTATACCGTTAGTCCCGATACTAATATCTAACCCGTTCTTTTTGCCTACCATCACGCCCTCACAGAGAGCAGGATTAAGTAAAGGTTCTCCGTCTCCGATAATCGCTACCGACTTAACGCCTAATCTTGGAGCGTCAGTCATAAATCTGATGAAAGCGTCTCTAGGAAAAATCTCGCCTAACTTTTTCTGGTGACGGGCGAAACAATAAACACAATTAGCGTTGCAGGTCGAGGTTGCCCCAAAGTCAATGTGTATCGGATAAACCCTCTTGCCCTTGTCATAATGGTCAATAACCCTGTCCATATGCCAAAGAAGTTTCGAGGAATCCATTAAATATTTATCCATTCTTGATTTCTACGGCACAATGCCCGTCTTGCTGGAACCGGTTAAACTTCAGCTTTAAATCACAGGGGTTGCAATTCCCATAACTACTACAAGGAATAAAATCTTCGGGTAATTTAACTTTGTTATTCAGAATATGCCCGATAGAATTAATCCCACCATAAAGATCGTGATGACACCTGAATAATCTTCCATCAGGGGCAATTAAGAGTTCACTTGGTTTACAAAGACACTTCTTCGGGAACCCGTTTAATCCGTGCGGGTATTTATAGTTTCCGTGCGTCTCATCAAGATATTCTTTAAGCCTGAAATCTATACCGAAAGATTTAGCCAATAATTGAACTAACTTGCTATGTATCTTATTTTTATTCACCGCCCAAATACCTACGGAATACCCCCTGTTTTTTAAAACATTAACCTTTCGAAGTAACCTTATAATATTTGTATATCCTGGGTGATAAGAAAATCTGATTGAGGCATACGGAGCTTTCCTCTGAAATCTATGCGGATTTATATGCTCCATAAATTCATCAACATCAAACTCACCGTTAGTCAGTAAATCTAAGGGGATATTCCCGTCTATCCACTTTATAATCGTATAAAAATCAGGGTGCAAAGTCGGTTCGCCGCCGGAAATAGTAATTGGCAAATCACTTCTGGTCTTTATCCGGTTAAGCCCCCTTATCCAATCGCTTAAATCCATCGATTTATACTTAAATAAACCGCCGTATTTGTTTATGCAGTAAGAGCAATTAAAATTGCAGCCGAAAGTTAAAAATGCAGAGATATAATTATAGGATTTAGGTATCTCTATCACCGCTTAATCAATCTCCCTATGCGATTGCCGTATTTCTCACACTTCATTAAAGTGTCCCCGCCAAGCCCGTTAAGACCCGTTGCCCCGTAATGGTCATACATCGGCTCGCCTTGAATAACCATTCCGTGAATTAACATAGCGTGGAGAATATCCAATATTGTCGTTTCGTTACCCCCGCCGATATGACAACTTGAACTGAACGCTCCGCCAACCTTGCCTTCCAATTTATAGTGAAGCCCTGCCGTATCGTCTAAAAACCTCTTTACTTCCCACGCCATAGAACCATATTGCGTAGGCGAGCCAATAACGATTCCATCGTAATTAAGCAATTCTTGAGGGTTAGTATTAAGAATAGTTTTGCAGATAGTCTCAACACCTTCGCTCCTTATGCCCTCGGCAATCTTTTCCGCCATTCTCTGCGTATTGCCTGTCTTGGAATAATAGATAACTATTGCTCTAGCCATTGGCTTATATTTTCAGGTATTGTGCAAGGTTGGTGAACCTGCCCTAATAAATGCTTAATATTCCCCTGCTCCCACTTCTTTTCCCACTCTACCTTCCAGGCGATTCCTTCCGGCTGATACACATATCCGAAATGATGCATATAAATATCTTCAAAACTCTTTATACTTCCTGCAAAGCACCTGACTTCATAAAACCTGACACTTGGCTTAACAATAACGATTGCCTTATGCGTCCTTTCAGGCAACCTTTCGTTAAAATTACCAATATAATCTATAATCTTGCAGGTTCCGGCTTCGTGTCCGGACATACCCTCAATCAATCTGTCTTGGTCTTGTCGGGCAATCAATTCATCTGCGTCGGCGATAAAGACATAATCAAAACCGCCAAATTCTCCTAATCCTGCGTTAAATGCTTCGTGCTGATTTAAGTTTTCCCCGGAATTTATAACTACATTCTTAAAATCCCGAACAATCAGAGGAGTCTTATCTTCCCTGGGTTTAACCCCTCTGAACCTGTAATTCATTACGATTATTTTCTCAACCCAAGAATAACTTTTTAATACCGCTGGTAAATAATCAGTAAGTCCGTAACTTCTGACTAAAGCCCCTATTCGCATATCGCTCCTAGCCAAACAAAATCATCTCTGCGAATTTCGCAAATTCTGTATTTTTCAAATCCCGCATCTTTAAGTAATTTTTCTAAAGTCTTAGGAGTAAAAAAATGACTATGGTAAAGATGCTGAAAGTTATCCTCGGTATAAAAGTCTTTGGCTTTAGGATTACCGCTTTTGGCTATTTCCACAGCGGTAGTTCTTTCCTTTTCCAGTTTCTTCTCTATTGGCATCATCGGGTCAAGAATAGAAGTCCACTTCTGTTCATAGGGAACTGTAACTATGACTTGTTTTGCTACCCTGCGGGCTTCTGTAACAGCTTTTAAAGGATCAGGGCAATGCTCGACTACTTCTCCTAATACGGCTATGTCAAAAGTTTTGTCGCCGAAAGGTAAACTTTGAGCATCCGCCCTGACAAAATTAGGAATATCGTATAAATCAATATCTACGCTGGTAATATTCTTTCTGTCATATCCAGCGAATAAATGCCCCTCATTACAGCCAATATCAACAATCTTCTTACTGACATCGGTTACTGTCCTTATCCAGGCTATCCGGTCAATAACTTCAACCGGATATTCTGATTTGAATAAATCTTTTTCCCATTCTTTAGCAATCTTTTCCCAAGAGTTATCTTGAATGTATTGGCTAACATCTCCCTGAACAAAACTATCGTGCTTTAAGACATCTATAATCTTGTCAATAAAATGTTCATTGTCAGCTATGTAGTGCGGGTTTCTTTCAGGTAATACCGCAAAGTCGTTAGTAACGCATACACACCCGCTCGCTACTGCTTTAGTTAAGGCGATACATTGAATCTCGCCCTTATAGTTACAGGGATAAGCCCACATTCCCGACTTAGCGTATTCTTTAAGCAGTTCCTTATGCCCTATCCTGCCGTGTTCGAATACCCCGTCCTGTTTCATTAGTTCAAGCATACGGGGCTTAAAATCTGACTTCCTCTGACCTTCAGCTACCAAGCTGTCGTAAGTATTCCACCCGTAAAAACAATGAATTTCTGCATCAGGAATTTCAGCCCTAATCTTCTGCCAATTAGAAAGGATTACCTCTAACCCCCTGTCATAAGAAGAAGCCCAAATAAGCCTGTGCGGATTCCTTACTTCTTTTATCCCCGCAAAATCTTCCGGCACTATTCCATTAGCGGAAACATAAATTTTTTCTTCTGGCACAATCTTGGGTAATAGAGTCTTATGATATTGAGAAAGAACGACAATCTTATCCACCCGCTTTAATTCATCTTCATTGAAGAAATCTGCGGGGATTCCGTCGTGCAACCAAATAATCCTGTTTTTGGCTACAATCCCGTAATTGAATATGTTTGACCGCCAAGAAATAACGGTAGAGAACCTGTCTTTAATGTTTAACTTCTTCCAATCAACATACTTAACCCCGTCATAATTACCCTCTTTAGAGCAATCGTTATAGACGGTAACTTTATAACCCAACTTATTAAACTGCTCCGACAGCCTAATTACCGCTTCTTCGCTCCCGCCAATCCCTGTCTTAATTGATTCAGGACTCCAGGGTTCCGCCGACATCGGGCAAATAATGCAAATCTCGTTATCCTTCCAATCCCTGGGGTCGGAATGGAGCCTTTTTAATCCGGTTAGAATCGGGACATCTATGTCATCAGGTATCGCTTCGGTCAGGAGTTTTAAATTTTCAGGATTCCTTGCCTTTAAAAATTTATAGACATTGTGAAACTGCTCGGCAAAAACTTTTTCCTGAATCGCTTTTTTAAATACCGGCTCATTTTCCTTAACCCAGGCGATTGTCGGAGCCAACTTCTTGGCATAACTAAAAAACTTATACGCTTTATCCACATCACCTGTCTGCAAATAACAAAAAGCCATTGACAACGCTGGTCGCCAAGTCCAAGCAGACGGGTCTAAAACCATCATTGACTTAGGCATTTCTTTAGTAAATCCCGTTTCCCCCCAAGCAATAGACTTATCCCAGGCACCCATTTGAAAATAAATATCGTGTAATTTAAAATAAGCGTCGGGATAACTTGGTCTTTCGGCTAAAGCCTCGTTCGCACAAGCAATAGCTTTCTCAAAGTCTTTTTTGTGGTTAAATATCTCCGAAAGATAACACCAAGAGGTGTATCTATCCTCATCCCACCCTGAACCCTGAATATGTTTTTGTAAAAAGAATATCGCCTTATCAAAATCTTTGAGTGTGAAAAAAGTCCTGCCAAGATAAGCAATCGTTCTAGGGTCAGTATTTTCTTTATTCTGGTTGTATTCAGCGATTAAATATTCAAGATTTCTGATAATTGACTTGCGGGCGTGTTCAAAATCTATCAAATGGTCTATTCTTAAAGTCTCATCAATGTGAACCTTGTAATTAGCGATTGAGCGGGGGAGAATACACTCGTGTATCTTTTTATTCCAATAGATACTTCCCGTATTCTTAATGATAGTTTCCCGATATTGCGTGGCGTTAGGATTTCCGTCATCGTCTTTGGAATAAATGTAAAAACACATTACTACCGTGTATTTATTGTTATTGGCAAATTCCGCTAATGGTCTAATCCTGTCCGGATTTAAGAAAGCATCATCAGTATCAATGCGGACATAGTAGTCGCCGGTTATTTTTCCCGCTAAAAAATTGCGTTTATGAGAGAAATCATTGACCCATTCGTATTTATAAAACTTTATTTCAGGGAATTGATGGTAAGCGGATATGCAAGCGTCAAATACGGCTTGGTCATCAACAGCAAAAACTAATTCATCAAAGTATTGTCGGTAATCACGGATAATCCTGTCTATCTGGTTTATTTCGTCTTTAGCGATTACGGCAAGGCTTAATTTCATCAATCCCCCTATACTCTTGAGCAAGTCCGAAACGCAGGGAACTCTCTCATAAATTTGTGCAATTCATCCTTATTTTCAAAGAGCTTCTCTTGATAATGAGTGGCAAAATATTTCTCTAAATCCCTCAACAGCGTCGGGGGTAAAGAAATGCCAAATCTTAGATTCTTTTTTGCATTGGAACCATAATCATTCTTACGGGTTTTTCTTATTTCTGCGTTCTGTTTAATTATTCCCCGTGTATGGTCTATGTTCCTTCCGACCTGCGGTTCTTCACAACAAGTAAATGGCGGTTTCGGAGTCTCTCGATAACCGAAATTATGCCCGCAACTATTGCAATACCAACGAGGGTCTTTCAACCAAGTGTTGATATACGCTCTGATTGCGTCCATTTTATTTCTTGTTTGTATAAGCATAAATTTAGTTCGGGGTGATAGGCTCACCCCGTAAAGCCTTGAAACCTTACTTGATGTTACTCACCAAGAAACCTGCGTTTGGATGTGTTACTTCCATCGTAAGTTCGCTGGTTACATAACCTTTTTCTGCTAACCCGCTACGAGAAACTTCCTCGTTATGAGGCTTGATAAGATACGCCACTTTAGCGTAATTCTCATCTAACCCTACAAGGTCGTAGTTGGTGTCGCCGGAAACTGTTACATATCTGTGCTTAAATAATTTGACTAATGAAGCAGCGTCAGAAGCATAAACATCAACGCTATTCACCAATCTCTTATCATCGACAGAAATGTTTTTATCAGTTGCCGCACCGGTATAACCCGCTATTTTCCTCTTAACATACATCGGCATATAGCAAGCATTTACCTCGGTGGAGGCGTTATCCCAAACCATCTGGAGATAATCATTGAAAGTAGACTCTGACATTGACGCACCGGAAGCATTGGTGAGTAATGAAAGCGAAGCCTTCAACCCACGCAAACTTCTTACGGCAGAACCAGAACCAGTTACTAAGGTTCCACGCATAAGTGCATATTCAATATCATTTTTCAATTCCGCTAAAGCATCGCCAATTTCTTCTGCCTTGCGGTCTCCGCCGGCTCTGTTAACGGCTAAGTCGGTATCAGTAACTCTCCAACCTTCCAAGAAAATCTGGGTGTAGTTGTAAAGTCTGCTGGAGTTCTGGACATCGTAAGAAGCATCCTGTCCTTCGACATAAGCGTTAACCTTTACATCACCTAAAGACTTAATCAGGTATTCGTGCATAACGCCTTTTGCTTGCGTAGTGCCTAAACCTGACATAAGCTGTGTTTCACGAGGCGATAAGTTCTGGATTTCGTTTAACAAATCCTCCCTAATCGCCTTGTCATCGTAAGAATATCCCGTCGCTGCCATTTTATTTCCTTTACTCTATGCCTAATTTGGCTTTCAGCACTTCCCTCAATGCTTCCTTTGTCCCTGTCGAGTGGAGATTTTCCATAGCCTTGGAATACCTAGTCTTACCCTTAATCACATCTTGTTGTGAAGCATTACCCTCGATAAGGGTGCCTTTCTGAACTTTTTTAAGGTTCTGTTCAAGCGACTTCACCTTTTTTTGTGTGGTGTTAGATTGACTATCCATATAATCGGCTAATGCGAGCTTGGTTGCGATAACTGGAGCATCGGGTCGGTTTTTCAAGTCAGGATCGTTTGAATACATCGCTATCAAATTAGTCAGCGGATGTTGGTTGTTCCAAACTTTTCTACCAAAAGGGTCTTTAATAAAACACTCCTGCACTCTGGGGTGATTGTTTACCCATTGCATAGATTGCTGATAAGTTGCTTCAGCCTTTTGTTTTTTCTCGACCTCTTTAACCTTTTCTTCCGTTATCCTGGCAATGTTCTTGCCAATCAACCTTGCTTTTTGCTCCTCTACCCAGGGTCTCTGGTCGGGTCTGTCAATAGCGAACTGTTCAAGCTCTGCTATCGAATATTCCCTTTCTTGAGGTTGCTGTTTTTGTTGATTTAATAGTTCCTGTGCTACCTTTCTGATGTTATCCTCGGAAGTATTTTCCTGGGCTTTGCGTTGCCACTCCATTGCCCGATTCTTCCAGGGGACACCAGTTCCGTCCACAGCTTCAGGAGCTTGACCCTGCTCTTGGGTTACGGGTTCTGTGGTTTCCGTAGTTTCCTGCGATGTCGTCTCCGCAGATTCTTTAACGACTTCCTTTGTTTCTTCCGAGTTGGTCGCTTCCTCGGTATTTACGACCTCTTTTTCATCTGCCATTTGGTTCTCCTATCTGGTTAACGCACCAGTTGCGTGTATAGGGATACCTATAAATTTAATGATTATCAAAATCTCCCCCGATAATTTCTTCGGGGTGTTCTAACTTATCTAATTGTTGACCCGCAACTTCAATATCGTGTTTAAGATTAGGAATGGAATTAATAACCGAGAGTGTCGCCATTTTAGTAATCTGTGCATCCTTCAAGACTTTCTCGTCGGTAATCCATTGCCAGCTATCGTCTAATCTTTGGGCTTGGGCTTTATAATCATCGATGAATAATTTAAAGGATTCATTATGTTCAAGACCTTCGATAATCTGCTTACTGCGGAAAATCCTGGCATTTAATTCCTTAATCTGTTCATCAATGTTTTTTTCAGCCATTAACCCTCCTCTTTTTTGGTTCTTTCTTGATGTTCTTGCACTTTAGCTTCTTCTTGAGCCTTAATCTCACCGACCATAGACATCGTATCTTTCATCGCCTTTGCCCGTTTAACTCTTGAGTCATCTTCTTTGGCGTGAATATCAAGTTTGGTCTGTATTGCCCTTTCGGTCATATCAGGCTCAAGACCCATTCTTTGCACAACCTGGGCTTTTTCCCCATCAGCTAAATCGTCCATATCGACTTTAACCGGTAGTGGCGGAGGATTCTGTTGTTGCTGTTGGAATTGTTTATAAAGCTCCCCTGAATCCTCGTGAAGCCTTTGATGTTCAGGTAAATCCAATTCTTTAAATAACAAATCGTAACCTTCAGCTAAATGCCAAGGTTTAATGACCCCCATTTGTGCCGCCATCGGATTCTGCATAGCCATCATTACCATTTGGGCTTTTTGTAATCTAACTTGAGGGTTAGTGTTCTGGTCATTGCCCCTGACTACAACCTTGTATTTCCCCTGCACTTCTTCACGGGTTAATCTAATCGGCTCCCAGCCGTCTTTTCCGAAATAAGAAAACTCATATTGGTCATCGCCATACTGACACCACAAATCCCAAATCATCGTGAATAATTCAGAGAACGCTTCGGTATTCATCGTTGCGTCCAGAGAAAACACCATTTGCATATTCTGCTGTTGCATCTGGACTTCGCCGAGTGTCCGAGGCTGGCGTTTGTTAATCATTGACTGCAAGGTAAAGTCAACCTGTCCGATCAATTCCTCAACCTTAGTCTCTAAAATCATCTGCTCTTTTTCGTAAGAGAACTCGGTGTTGGGATTGTTATTATTCAAAACCATCAAGCTGTCGTTCAATGGTTGCATACCTTGAATCGGAATCCCTTGACCTGGAATAAACTTGACTAAATTCGGATTAATCATCCCCGCCCGATAAGCAAACATCGGAGCATTGCGGATAGTCTGGGAATCAATCTTCTGCATATGCTGGACATCTATTTCTTTAATGATGTCCTCTAGTAATTCTGGAATCCCCCTGTGTGCAAACCATCTGTCGTCGGTAATCTCATAACAGAGTTTTACAAACGGAAACTTGCCGTTAGAAAAAGGCAGGGTAATTTTACGCAGAATTACATTAAAATCGGGTGCGGCGGTAATAACGCATTTTTCAGGAACTCCGTCTCCATTAATGTCATACCACCCATACCATTCCCAAATCCTGACCTGTTCGGAAGTGGAATTAATCCTGTCAATGCCTTCTTTGATAGACTTCTCCCATTCAGAAGATGTCTCATCACGGGTAGCTACGGATTTAATCTTATCCTTGTCTTTACCTTTCCAGTATTCAATTTCCTCGACTGCTTCTTTACTCCAGTCTTTCTGTTCGGCGTTAACCCTGACCTGATAGTAGGGCAGGAAAAATTCGTGGCAGATAAACTCACACTCCTGCGGATTCAACGGACTATCAGAAGGGACATAGGCTCTTTCGGGAGAAATCCCCATAATATCCGGAGCGTTATACAAAACATCTTTTAAGGTTAATTGGATCTCATCTTTACCGCTCAAGACTTCTTTAGCTACACGGCTAAGTTCAGAATCGTTGTCTTTAGCCACCCAATCACTCGTATCTACTTCTAACTTTTCAATCAGGAAGTTTTTGATTTGTTCTTCGGTAATTACTGAATTGGTTAAAGCAAGCAGTTCTTTTTCGGATAAGTCTTTCTTGGAAAACTTTTCTATCCGGCGGGTAATCTCTAACTTCCAATAAGGTTTTAAGAGATAAAATCCTTTTTCTAATTCCTGGTCAATCGCAACAATGGCTTTCTTGGTTAGACCGATGACATCCATAATCAAATGGTCTAAAAACTTCTCAATCTTCTTAGCGGTGTCTACGCTACCCGAAGGAGAAGGAATCACCTGAACTACCGGGCGAATCCCGACAACCGTATTAACTAGGGCGGCTTTAAGTTTCCTAATCTTGATTTCCGCCGTAGGCATACGGATATTGGAACAGCCGACAAACGGGGAGGTCTTGGCTTTCTTTATCCGCATACGCAAGCGATACCACTTGGCTTGCCTTTCTTCCCATTGAGTAACATTATCGATGGCTTCATCAAGTTTCCTGTCCAGGTATTGGAAACAATCATCAACCAGCTTAATTACCTTCTTCTCTCTTTTTTCTTTAGGTTTTACTTTTTTGTAAGCCATCTGTTTTTGCCCTTTTTATTATTGAGTCGTAACGCCGGATATTTTCCAGCCTCGATTGTTCGTATACTTCGGGATAAGATTCTTTTAGTTGCTCCTGACATAAATCACAAAGTTTTAATGAATAAGGAATCCATTTGTATTCATAGCACCTGATACATTTATCGGGGTTATCTGAATGGGGGTGTTTTTTATATTCGTGAGCATCTCTTAAAAACTGCACCCATTCAGGAATCTTTCCCGCTTTATAATCCATAAGCAAAATTTATTCTTTCTTCTTCCTCGTGCTGTCTAATCTCTTGGGTGTGTTCGTCAACTTTCTCTATTGGAAAATAGTTCGGGACTAAAATCTGCTCCGCATAAGCCATTGTGTCCACTAAATCATCCCAGCGGGAGGAACCGATAGTTAAAAGCTCCTCCCTTGCCTCTATGTGGTCAGGGTGGATAAAATACTTCCCCTGTTCAAACAAAGGCTGTAGAGCGGCGGTGCATCGGGCTTTTTTGCCCCGCTGACTTATTGAAGTTCCCGTCTGCGTGAAAGCATTTTTAAGCTCTACAACCGGAGGGTATAACTTCCTTTCGTCGCACTTCTTTAAGAATGAATCAAAAAAAGACTTCTCTACTCCGCTGTTAGGAATACCCACAGCCGTAACGGTGTTTTTGTTTTGAAGCCATAAATTAATAATGGCATCCTGAAATTCACCGATTGGGGCGTGGGTTCTAATGTAACTCGCCAGATAGCGGTTCATCTGTTGGTCGATTGCGATGTGAGAGCAGGTCTTAAAATCCGCTTTCTCATCATCCGAATACGCCGGGTCTACCGTTAAAACGCTAGAGTAGGTCTGGGGAAACTCTTTCCAATAACGAATCTGTCCTTCTTTGATCGGTTGCGTTTCATCCGAGACTGGAGTATTTAAGTATTCGGACGAAAAAGAATTAGTCCCCTGGACTTGTTTACGCCGTTGCAATTCTTCGTGAGGCAACATCTCCGCCCAAAGTTCGTTACCTTTTTCCTGCGGAAGCATACATTTGTTTTTTAAGTCCCAATAAGCGGCATAAAACCGCTTAGTCCAACCATTGTCAGGAGTAGAGATAATGGAATTGAGATAACAAAGTGGACTAATGATCGTTCCGAAATAAATTAACTGTCCACCTGGTATTAACTTGGGGATAAGTTCTTTGTTTACCCTATCCCGTAACTTAGACCGTTGTTCTTCGCTTTCTACGGTTTCGTTTGTCTCAAGGTCATCAAGAGCAATAAGCCCCCTTCTACCACCTCTTAACTGTCCACCAATTCCACCTGCTTCAAAAGCTACCCCATTTTTAAGAACAAAATAGGTTTCCGCCCATTTAATTGTTTTTTGGTCTTTAAATAACTTTATTAGTAATTCGTTGTGTTCAAACTCGTGCTTAATCTTCCGGGTAATCTCATTAACTATAAAAGACTCCGAAGCTGAAAGAAGTGTAATATCCCCAGAAGCATTAAAAAGAGCATAGTGAATAGGTTTGATAATTAACCCTATCGTAGACTTGGCGTGTCCCCTGGGGGCGGCACAGGCATAGTAATTAGGGTTAAGTAGATCGCCATAAATTTCTTTATGAAACTCTGGGACTGACTTATTCAAAAGATGGGGA
>Ga0116171_10004981_pt1 | contig 11773 bp, 10 predicted proteins | sample AD_JPNHW2_MetaG_FD_89798 | JGI IMG/M metagenome (GOLD analysis project Ga0116171, IMG submission 89798) | Active sludge microbial communities of municipal wastewater-treating anaerobic digesters from Japan - AD_JPNHW2_MetaG | ecosystem: Engineered > Bioreactor > Anaerobic > Digestate | place...
GTCTGTGCGGGATCATCATAATAGCCGCTCATTACTGATGGGCCTTTAACAAGTACCTTTCCCACCTCTTTGATCTTGCAGTCTTCTCCTGAATCAAGACTTTCAATCCTGACCTGTATGCCCGGGATCACTTTACCGGTACTGCCCGGCCTGTTGAACTCCTGCGAGTTGACCGAGATCACCGGGGAGGTCTCAGTGGCTCCGTACCCTTCGAGAAGCGTGACGCCGTGTTTCTTCATGTACCCGTCTCGCAAAGCATCCGGACATTTGTCGGCGCCTGCAACCATAAGACGCAATGATTTGAAATCGCCCGGCTCCGATTTGTTCAGGTAACCCCAGAAGAAGCTCGGGGTACCAACCATGATTGTAGGTTTCTCGTCACGTGCAATTGTGCTTATCTTCTGAAAATCAAGCGGGTTGGCATAGGTAACCATTGTCATCCCATTGTAAAATGCCACCCACAGGTTGACTGTCAGGCCAAAGATGTGATAGAATACGAGGTTGGCCAGGATCTTGTCTGATCCGGAGATCCCCACATAGTTGCTGAAACTTTCAATGTTGGCGACGAGATTACGATGCGAGAGGGGCACTGCCTTCGGGTCCTTCTCGCTGCCGCTGGTAAAAAGCATCGCTGCAGTGTCATCCTCATTTCCTCCGCTGATCATCTTCAGGAGAATGCTTAACGGCAGTTTCGTCGTAAGGGCAGCCTTAAGTTTATCGCCGGTGGTGACACTGTCCATCAGATCCTCTATCATGACCATGCCCTCAACCAGCGGACAGTTGATTTTCTCAAGGAGTGAACGCGATGTAATTACTGTGGTGAACCTGCACTTCTTCTGTGCATACCTTACGTTTGCCTCGGCACCGGTTGAGTAGTTTATCATAACCGGTATCCTTCCGCTCATGAGCGCCCCCACAGTGGCAAGTGCTGCACCTGCTGATGTGGGAATCATAATCCCGATAAAACCTTTATCGTATCTGCTGAATTTCGAGCTTAGGATCAGGGTCCCTATCAGTGCCCTTGAATATGTTACGCTCTTGCCTGTTGTCTTGTCTATGACTGCCAGTTTCGGGGCATTTGCCTTTGCTATCCTGACAAACTGCTGATGTAGTAGCATGATTTTTCTGTTTGTTTTGGTTCCGTTAACCTTCAGTTGAGGCCGAAGATATGGAATAATGTTATACAAACAGCAGCAATGGAAATTTCATTCGAAATTTATTGCAAATATCATAGCACACTATAACATTGTATTATTGGTTTTTATGCCTCCATTGGAGTGATGCAGGCTAAGCTGGATTTGTTCTGTTCGAAAATTGAACAGGGCCGGAAGCGGACTTCACGACTTGCTGTTTGGAGTAAATCCTTTCAGTTTCTGGTTTGCACGGAACAGGTCCATCTCCACTTTTTCGCGGGCAATCCTGGATGTTTGTTTGTATGTTGCGAATTCCTCCTTCAGCTCTTTCAGGTCCTTTTCGGTACGGAGAAGCACTACCAGGTTTCTCTTGAAAATGAGAAATCCGATTGCGCCAAGTAACAGCAATCCGCCAACGAGTATCCACATAATTGTGTTGTAGGCTGTTTTATTGATTTCCAGGCCAAGGACACTTATTTTATTCTTTGTGGTTGTTACCTGGTCAAGCTGTGTCCTTGTTGAGGCGAGCAGCTGATTCAGCGAATCGGTTCTGCCGTTCAGGGTGGCAGTCAGGTTTTTAAGTTCAGCAATATTGCCTTTTTCCGCTGCAATTGAGTCAAGAATATTCTTGTTGAGTTTCTGATATATGTCTTCCCTTATGGCCCTGAAGTTATCATAGATCCTGGTGTGATCCTCAACGTATTTAATCTGGCCATCTATTGTGGCAGTGGTAAGTTCGTCAGGCACTTTGGTCTGCCCGGCTGCCATTGAAACTGTAAATGCAAATACAGAAAACAGCAGCAAATTTTTAATCTTTCTCCGATTCATTTTCCCCCGGGTTTTAAATGTGAAAACAAAATGGCTAATAATTTAACGTAAAAATCCATTCAAAATTTTACTCTTTGTCAATTAGTCAGGGGACTGCTTTAATGTATTAAAACAATCTGCTGCCGGAAAGGGATGGAAACCAGTCGGATCAGTTTCCGCAGACCCTGCATTCAATGTATCTGAGCAATGGTCCTGATAAGGTTTGCCGCCCAGAAATAGATATTATGCCTGACAATCTCGAGCCGCATCTGTGTCATCCGGCTGATCTGCTCTTCAACCGGCATTTCCAGTGCAGATTTTATTGCATCAGCTGATTTCTCGATATCATACGGATTAATAATTATTGCCCCGTGCAGTTCCTGTGAGGCTCCGGCAAAACGACTCAGGATAAGGGAGCCGTCATTTTTGTGGCGCGCAGCCACAAACTCCTTGGCTACCAGGTTCATTCCGTCATGAAGCGATGAGACCATGCAAAAATCTGCCGAGGTATAAAACGGGGCTATCTCCTGGTGACTGTGATGTCTTTTTAGCAGAAGTATCGGCTTCCAGTTCCTTGTCTTATACCTTGTGTTGATCCTTTCAGCCTCCTCTTCCACTGTTGTTACAGTGTCAGAGTAACTTTTAAGAAGGGTTCTGCTCGGTGCTCCTATCTGAATAAAAGTAAATTTCCCGACATAGGAACTGTGCTTTTCCAGGAACCGTTCTACTGCCAGGAACTTTTCCACAATACCTTTCGTATAATCAATCCTGTCGACGCCTATCCCTATAAACTGTGAAGTGATGCCGTGGTCCCTGAGAAGTTCCGACCGGTCTGGCAGCCGTACATTATTATCGTAATCCTTTAAGGTAAAAGCAATACTGATTGGAAAAGACTTCACAAGGGTGGTCCGGCCTCCCATTTTTACAGAAAAATTGTCCCAGAAGACTCTCGATTCAAGTGCGTGGCTGACTGTTTCAAGAAAATGGTTACAGTGGTATTGTGTGTGAAATCCGATCAGGTCTGCTCCAAGCATTCCACGCAGTATCTCATTCTGCCACGGACAGATTCCGAATGACTCAGGGTTTGGCCATGGGATATGCCAGAAGATGGCAACCTTTGCCCCTGGCTTTTCCCTTTTGATAAGTTCCGGCAGCAAGGCAAAATGAAAGTCCTGAATAAGGATAAACGGTTGCTCCTCACCGCTGGTTTCTTCAAGTACCGCCCTGGCAAAATCTTCATTCACCTTTTTGTATGAATGCCAGTCCACACTCCTGAATGTAGGCCGTGTGTGTGCAATGTGGCAGAGGGGCCACAGCCCTTCATTTGAAAAACCGTAATAGAAATGATCCTCCTCTTCCCTGGTGAGCCATACCCTTCTTAAGGTATACCTGGGTTCTTCAGGAGGAACCTCAACCTTATCATGCTTATCAACCGTTTCCTTATCTGCATCACCAGTTCCGGAGGCTATCCAAAGCCCGCTGCATGCCTTAAGGATCGGTTCCATAGCCGTGATCATACCGCTGGCAGGAACAATACATTTAATCCCCTTGCCGGAATGGACGTGCATATATGGTTCACGATTTGAGACTACAATTAGTCTCCTGTTCGCCAGGAGATTCCCTATCTCCACCCTGAGTCGCTCAGGGGTCCAGATTGCTTCCGCACTTGTTCTCAGGCGTGCCTCTTCCTCTGCAGTAGCTTTTGCCTCATTCATCGCCCTGGCAATATTTTCGATTTCCTTATGGAGGGGATCAAGAAACTTTAACCGGGTGCGCGGCATTATCTGGCCTGCGTTGCCTGTCCGCAACGCCCTGGCCCAGTCTGCTATCCTTTTTATGGGGTTGAATATCCCCCACCGGATAAATAGTAGTGTGATGATGGATGCCAGGAATGCCTGAACGAACCATCTGATAAAATTCCTGAACCAGATACTGTCTATGATCTTGTCTATGTAACCGGCATCAGTATAAAGAACCACAGCATTTATAGAAGATCCTGCTCCCTTCATAGGGCTGATGAACTGATATTTGTCCCCGTCTTCAAATGTGAAAAAATTGCCAAGGGAAGTGTCGGCAGCAATAGCCTGTGAAATGTAGCTTAGCGAATAACCTGTCAGCCTGCGGGCTGAACGGCTGCTGATAATGCTATCGCGACCATAATACACTGCCATCCCGGTCAGATGATACCGACGGTTGATGCTGTCAGAAAAAGAGTCAATTGTATTCAGATTAACCTTACGCGGATTGACTGAGTCACCGGGAAACACCTCCCTGGCTACCTGGGAAACCCGAATTTCAAGTTCAAGTATCAGTTTGTTCCTTTCAGTTGCAGACTGGAAGAAGGTAAAACCAAAAGCCACGATCCCTACTGCAAGTATGATTGAGAGTATGAAAGCAAGTGTAAGTCTCATCCTGATAATCGTTTTAAGAGTGAAAATACCTCCCCGGTGCTTTCCAAACCGTATTTTGCATGGCTTCTCCCCGATCCTACCCTTATTGTCCAGGCATTGGCGTCATCAGAAAGGTTCATGAACATCTCCTCATCAGTTTTATCGTCTCCGATTGCCAGAATATAATCATAATTGTCCTGATCTTTGAGCATGGTTACCGCTTCCCCCTTCCCCGTATCGCCTGATAAGACTTCGACAACTTTATTGCCATCCAGTAATTTCAACCCGCTGGAAAGAACTGTTTCTTCCAAATTACGGATTAATTTCCTGGAATGAACAATTCCTGACCGGGAATCAGCATTTCTGTAATGCCATGCAACTGAGCACTTCTTTTCCTCCAAAAATGATCCCGGGCAGTCAGCTACTGCCTGTTTCATTATCGGAATTATCGATTCTTTCCACTGGCAGGGTCCGGATGAAAGGTTTCTCCATATGCCTCCCTCCCTGATCATCGATCCATGCTCTGCAATAATATTGATCTGAAGATGATCAAGCATCTTTTCAATATCTGTTTGAGCTCTTCCTGTAATAACAAACACCCTTGTACCCGGGTTCATTATGAACCTTTGCAGCACATCATACATGTGCCGGGGAAGACGCGCATCCGAAGGTATCAGCTCATAGTTTACAAGCGTTCCGTCATAATCGAGTAACACAAGCCTGTTTGCTGCTGCCCGGTATCCTGCGATTATATTATCTGTGTCCCTCGTTTTCATTAAAGCAGCCTTCCTGCCAGGGGAATGATTATTATCTGAGAATAAAAAATTTCCGGCTTAACAAATTTACAAATGAAATGGGGGAAACGAAATCTTCAGTGACCTATTATAGGGTAATAACCATCCCAAACGATACATTGCTATCTTTGTTATTGACTGAATATTGCCTATGGTATTAATACAGGCAGGTGCATCTGGTTTACATACTTATCAAATGAGAAAAAATGAACAATTTAAACTATGGCGTAATAGGCAATTGCCGGAGTGCAGCCCTGGTCTCGGACAAAGGAAGTATAGACTGGTGTTGCCTTCCTGATTTCGATTCACCTTCCATCTTTGCAAGGCTTCTCGACAGTGAAAAAGGCGGCTATTTCAGTATTACAACTGATGAAAAGTACACCATAACCCAGAAATATCTCATTTCGACCAATGTTTTGTGCACTGAATACAGGTCAGATGAAGGGATCTTTGAGGTCATAGATTTCATGCCCAGGTACAAGCTTTTTGAAGATGACTATTTTGCTGCACCGGAAATTTACCGCTATATAAAGTATATCTCAGGAAATCCTGCCCTCAGGGTGGAATATAAACCTGCCTTTAATTACGCCAGGGAGGAGGTCTCAAATGTGATTGAGGATAATTACGTAAGGACATATTCAATGGCAAACCCGACTGACTGTGTCTTTCTCTATTCAAGCCTCGGTTATGATGATATTCTCAATTCACGGGAGATCGTCATTACGCAGAATCAGTTTATCCTGCTATCATATAACCAGAAGCTGATTGATATAGATATTACGCGGGTTTATCTTGAATTCCAGCGTACGAAGGTCTACTGGCTGAACTGGTCAAACCGTTCAAAGAAATTTGAAAAATACAATGCAGAAATAACAAGGAGTCTGCTGGTGTTGAAAATTATGTCATTTCAGCCCACCGGAGCCATCCTTGCAGCATTGACCACCAGCATTCCGGAGGTAATCGGGGAAGTGCGCAACTGGGATTATCGCTTTTGCTGGTTGCGTGATGCATCGATGTCTCTTGAAACCCTGTTGAAAATGGGCCATTTTTATTCTGCCCGAAGATTCCTGGAATACCTTAAAGGAATTCTTAAATCGAAGAGCGATACGTTTCAGATAATGTACGGGATCAGGGGAGAGAGGGAGCTTACGGAAATAACCCTGCCCCACCTTGCCGGTTATGCAAATTCGAAACCTGTAAGAGTCGGTAATGCTGCATATCTGCAGGTTCAAAATGATGTATTCGGCTATCTGCTGAATGTTATTTACCAGTACTATGAGTTTTTCCCCGGTACACTTGATGAAATAGAGGAAATGTGGGAAATCGTCCGCAACATCTCACGGACCGTATCCACTCACTGGGAAAAGCCTGATAAGGGGATATGGGAATTCCGCTCGGATGAGAAACACTATGTATTTTCAAAGATCATGAGCTGGGTTGCAATGGACAGGGCATCGAAAATTGCATTCGCCCTTAACAGGAAGCACTACTACGAATCATGGAAAGAAACAGCCCATTACATAAGGGAAGATGTGATGAAAAACGGCTGGAAAGAGGACCTTCAGACATTTACCCAGACTTACTGCAATTCAGAACTTGATGCATCTTTATTGCTGATGGCGGAATATGGATTCATTGAAGCAGGTGACCCAAAATTCGTAAAAACGGTTCTGGCAATCAGGAATTCACTTTTCAGGGATGGATTGGTGTACCGGTATATCAATCCTGATAATTTCGGGAAACCCTCATCATCATTTACAATCTGTACCTTCTGGCTCGTTCAGGCATTGTTCAGCATAGGGATGAAAGAAGAGGCGAGGGAAATTTTCGGGGACCTGCTCTCATATGGAAATCACCTCGGTCTGTTCAGCGAAGATATAGACTTCAAAACGAAGAGGCTCCTGGGAAACTTCCCGCAGGCTTATTCACACCTTGCCCTGATCAACACAGCAACTCTGTTTTCTGGCCAGAAGCACCTTGCGAGGTTTATAAAACCTTAATCTTTTAATCCCAGGTGTTACCTGCACTTTCCGCCCGGTTAAATCGCATAAAAAAATTTCTGCAGATCATCTTCGGATGATTTTATTACCGCAGGGATTATGAGTGATTAAATTTTTGTTTATTTGCAGTTAATAGGCTGAAATGTAAATCTTTCTATGCCCGCAGATGTAGTCGAGTTCATAACCAGGTATGGTTATCTGGCAATTTTTATCCTTGTTTTCCTTCAGGAATCAGGATTCCCTAACCCAATTCCGAATGAACTGGTTCTGCTTTTTTCAGGATACCTTATTTATTCCGGAATATTTAAATTCTATGAGGTTATTCTTGTAGCCTTGCTGGCTGATTTCCTGGGAACCAGCATTTTATACTTCACTTTCAGGGCATTCGGGTTTCAGATCCTTAAATGGAAACCACGGTGGATTCCGATATCCAGGAACAGGATTGAATCATTCTCACGCTCCCTGTCAGAAGGAGGATTACCATCAATTTTTATCTGCCGGCTGACACCCTTTATAAGGGGATATACATCTGTCATCAGCGGGTTACTGCATATTAGAATAAAACACTTCATGACCATCGCAATCCTCTCGGCAACCGTTTGGGCAAGTGCTTATATTGTGACCGGATGGATACTTGGGCCATGGTGGAAACAGATTGAACAAAATCCTCATTGGGTGAGGAATATCATGCTTCTGATACTGATCCTGGTACTTTTCCTGTTCAGTCTCAATTTTCTTTTGAAAAGGCTGAGGGTCAGGTATAAAAACTCGTGACCGGCCGATCGTTTTCCCATTAGGAAACTGTTAGTCTGAAGGTGGCCTGAATGAGAATAATTTTAACATTATAATAACATTAAATCTGGGGGTAACTCAGTAATTTGCTTGCCTGTATGGATATGATAAATTAGTAACCCGGTTATGGAGAACCTGAAATTCGGTATTTTTTCGGACTCCTACCCTCCGATAATGGATGGAGTGGCAATTACGGTTAAGAATTATGCATACTGGCTGAATAAGTCAGGGTTCCGGCCTTACATAATTACTCCTGAGTACCCCGGATTCATCGATATTGATGAACATCCCGTACTGCGTTATCACTCGGTTCCCATTCTTATGCGCAAACCTTACAGGCTGGGGCTCCCGAAAATCGATCACCAGTTCAACCAGGAACTAAAGAATATCCCTTTCAATCTTGTACATGCTCATTCACCCTTTTCTGCCGGTTTGCTCGCCCTGAAAATTGCCAGGCAAAACCATATCCCGATGGTGGCAACATTCCACTCAAAATACAGGGATGATTTCAGCCGGTTTTTTAATCAGAAAGAAATTCTGAATCAGATTGTTAAAAAAATCATCACCTTTTACAACGCGGCTGATGAAGTCTGGATCCCACAGCCTTCCGTGGAGGACACAATACGTGAATATGGTTACAAGGGCAAGGTTGAAGTAGTGGAGAACGGAGTTGACTTTAATGTGGATGGTGACGTCAACCTGCTCAGATCAGCAAGCCGTAAAATGCTTAAAATACCTGAAAACAGGAGAGTGTTCCTTTATGTGGGTCAGCTCGTCCTGGAAAAGAACCTTAAATTCCTGGTTGAATCACTGAGATATATAAATGCAGAAGATTTTATAGTTTATTTCGTCGGGGAAGGTTATGCAAAGCCGCATCTTGAAAACCTGGTCCGGGAGTACGGACTTGATTCAAAGGTGAAGTTCACCGGAATAATTCATGACAGGGAAGAATTGAAACGATACTATGCCGTAGCCGACCTTTTCCTGTTTCCCTCAATGTATGACAATGCTCCCCTTGTCATTCTTGAAGCCTCAGCTTTCCATACTCCGGCTCTGCTTCTACGTGGTTCAACCATCTCCGCATTGATTAAGGAAGATTTTAATGGATTTCTCAGTGACAACGACACAAAACTTTACGGCGGGAAAATCAATCAGCTGATCAGTGACAATGAACTCCTGGTTAAGGCCGGGGATAATGCCGCTGCCACAATTGGTCGACCATGGCAGGACAAGGTAAGAGAGGTGGCTGATCGTTACACTCAATTAATAAAACGAAAGGAGATCCAGTCGGGAAGCAAAATCAGAATATTGAATTAACTTTGTTACATGAGCAACAATAAAGAAGATACAGGTTACAATCTCAGCATTGCATTTTTCCTGATCCTGTTTTCTCTTTTTGCATTTTCCTCTTCAAACAACCACGGAAATAATTATTCATCCTTTAAAGACAATCCGGGGCAATCTGCTTTGGTGTCCGGTGATATTTCCGGTCGCCATAACGCAATCCTGAGCAATGCTTTAAATCTGCCCGATATTCAGAAATATTATGATTGGGCTCTCAATACAACAAGCCCGGATCCATTCCCCATCCAGTATATAATATCGGATTTCAACCACAGAATCACTCACCTTCTGATTCAGGTTCAAAAAACAGAACTTACCGTTAAACCTTTGCTTCTCTGGAGGTTTCGTAATACTCTTTCCGTAAGTGATACAGGCGATCTGCCGGTTTTAAGTTAAATCCCGTTCCGGTTTCATTATTTCCCTTCCCCCCGGAAGATGATATTGTTTAACTTAAAATTTTCACTTATGAAAACAAAAATAATTCTCCTTGCATGTATAATCGCCGTATTATCGTTCACCGCAAATACGCTAAGCAAAACCTTTGATTATAAAATCAAAATAGTGCCTCAGGAACTCAGCCCGGTTACAAATCAGAGTGGTTTGAAAAGAACAGCTGAGGTCATCAACAGGAGATTGGTTAACTACTTCGCAATCCCCCGGGAAAATATAAAACCTAACATTGCTGAAGCTCAGATTATTTTGACGCTTCATGATATTGATTCCGGCAAAGTCCGGATTATTAAAAATGTGATCACCGGTAACAATAAGCTTGAATTCCGGGAAACATATGAGAACTCTGAGGTAATCGGATATCTGACCAAAGCAGATAGCCTGCTGCTGGTTATGCGTAAGCAGGGTAATAATATTAAGGAAGAAAAGAATCCGCACACCGGAATAAAAGGGAAAAACACTGTATCGACAGCTGTGACTGATACCCGGGAACAGTTTTCAAATGATCATCCTCTCCTCAGCATTCTTGGACCGAGGCTGTCAACTGCTGGAGACCCTTTACCATCGTGCATGATTGGCGTCGTAGGTGTCAAAGACACCGCCATGGTTAATATGTACCTGAAGATGGATGCGATAAAAGCCCTGTTCCCGGATGATCTTAAGTTTTTCTGGAGCTCAAAACCGCAATCATTTGACCCTTCAAAAACCCTGCTTGGTTTACATGCAATTAAGATTACAACATCCGACAGAAGTGCACCGGTAGATGGCAGTAACATTATTTCGGCAGAGGTAATTACGGGATCCGGTAAAAATGATGTAAAAATCAGTTTGAAGATGGATCCTGAAGGGACCAGAGCCTGGGCCGAATTGACCCGGAAAAATATTTCCCGGTGTATAGCTATCGTTTATAATGGTTATGTCATATCATATCCGAGGGTTCAGTCTGAGATTACCGGCGGATTGACTGAAATTACAGGTGATTTTACTATCGGGGAGGCGAACGATCTTGTCAACACCCTCAACTCAGGTCAATTACCATTTGAAATTAAAATCGCAGAAGAACAATTAATATTAAAGGAATAATTACTGCTTCTGCACATGACGGAACTTCCTGAACCTATTGATAACAGCCAGACATATCATTGATTACGTGTGCGTTGCATATTCAGCCACACTTCAGTCAGCACTATTAAATCCAAATCCCGCAGATCATTGATCATGCGGGATTTGGATTTTCTTTTTGCGATACCTCAAAAGCTATGTAAAAATTCTCCACCTTAAATGTTTCTTCGTATTGAAAGAATGGAATAAGTTAATCGTTAACCTCAAGACATCCAATGTCTTTATAAGTTGGATCTGACAAAAATGTATTAATCAGATCAGAGTTCTTCCGAAGTACATTCTCAAGGTTCCGGGTTGAAGTATTGCCTAACCTGAGCCATATCACCTTGGGCGAAACTCCTTTAAGAAGACCAAGATCATAAAAATCGCTATCGAATGTTACGATTGCGTATCCGTTCTCTTGTGCAAATTTCCAGATTTGTGCGTCCTTGGAATTTTCAAGCCCAAATTCTCTGACTTGTCCTGAACCCGGAAAGATATCCTGAATTCTATTTGCGATACGAAATGAAATATTCTGATCAAGCAGTAATTTCATCAGATTGTCTGAAGTTTACGTTCCCTGTCAGCTGCATACATTAAGGAAGCCCTGATATCTGCCCTGGTAAGCTCAGGAAAATCAGACATAATTTCATCGTAATTCATTCCGGATCCAAGCCATCCCAGTATATCAAAAACCGTTATCCTGGTATTCCTTATACAAGGTCTCCCAAATCTCTTATCAGGTCTGATTTTGATTATTTTACTATATGTCTTCATAATACAAAGATACTACTTATACAATTCGATTTTGACAAAATAATAAATTCAAAACCCATTATCAGTTCCGCCAACATGAAAAATCGAGTAGGAGGAAAATGAAATAGGTTTCCTCCTATTTCATTTTCCGACCTCTCACACCACCGTACGTACGGGTCTCGTATACGGCGGTTCCCTAAGATACA
>Ga0116171_10004982_pt1 | contig 11766 bp, 16 predicted proteins | sample AD_JPNHW2_MetaG_FD_89798 | JGI IMG/M metagenome (GOLD analysis project Ga0116171, IMG submission 89798) | Active sludge microbial communities of municipal wastewater-treating anaerobic digesters from Japan - AD_JPNHW2_MetaG | ecosystem: Engineered > Bioreactor > Anaerobic > Digestate | place...
ACTGCATCACGGGGTGGAGGACAAAAACTATGACTGACAAAAATGCTAATACCGAAATCCGCAAAGAATTCTGTCCTAATTGTGAGGCAGAAACACCCTGTACACACGAGGCAGAGTTATACGTCTGTGATATTTGTGGCGAGGACTTCGCCAAATATATTGTGTCACGCAACTGTAACGTTTCTGATGTTTCAATGACACAGGATGTTTTAACGGATATTAAAAAATGTCAATCTATTGAAAATACTAATCCTGATTATTATAAAGACGAACTAAGCCGTATTATTGATGACAACGCAAAGTTTCAAGAAATGGCAACAGCGAAAATGACAAAACTCCAATCCGAGATTGACCGCCTGAAATTAGTTACGGATGAATTCTATCTTTTGCTTGTGGATAATCCAGACACAAAATTGCTTGCAGACGCAATATTATGCGAGGTTTATGGTATCGAAACGCTGGAGGAGAAATGAGCGAATACCCGAAGGAAATCTACCTTCAAGATATCGGCGGCGAGATCACTTGGTGTACAGAACCAATTGAGGATTTAGATAATGTCAAATATTTTCATCATGCAAAATTTGCAGAACTGAGGAAAACGATTGAACGCCTTAATGCGCTGAGCCTGCGGTTACTTGAAAATGCCAACCAGCTGGTGAAGGATCTGGGCTTCCCCCAAGAACCAACAACGGACACGGAGTGTTCTTGCGTTGCGTGCCAATTTGCCAGACGCCATCTGGCGCTGATCGAGGGATTGAAAGACGAAGTAGACAAAGAGGCACCAGGGGAACCTAACTGCACGATGGGGGAGGAACAATGACCTACATCGAAGGGATGAAACGAAATATGGGATATGGCGGTAACGAGGGAAGCGGATTGGAATGCATGAAGATCTCGGATATGCTGCCAAGGGAGGAGTTCCATACCGGAGACAGAGTGTGCTGCCCATGCGTGAAGCGGCTGGGTACAGGAGTGGTGGTGGAGATTGATCCAGATATACGCCTGGCGCGGGTGAACTGGGCGGGAGGGTATTTTGGATGGTGGTATTTGAAAGACCTGGTTGTGGTAGGGTATCAGGTTGAGAAGAAGAATAGGGCGTACGGCCGTACGCCCCTACGAGCAATTGATCTCCGATTGGAGATTACCCAATGAGTTTGAATATTGTGGAGAATACGCTGAATGAGTTCGGGCTGCGGACGCTGCACGCGGTGGATTTCAACGCGCCTATCAGCCGGGATGCGATTATGGAATTGGTGCCAGCAGAGGGGAAGGAATCACTGGGGGTGTATCCCGTGTATGACAAAGAGCTGAAGATGCACCACGTTTATGCGGTGTGGAATGCGCGGGAGGTGGTGGATTTTGAAAGGGTAAACCAGTTTCTCGCGAATGCGCACACTGCTGATGATGCCCTCACCCCCTGCCCCTCTCCCATAGATGGGAGAGGGGTGAAAAGAATAGTACCTGTCAGATATGGGGTGATGTGGTGGATCGCGAAGGGGGAGACGATGAGCCTGGCGATCGAGCTGGCGGCGCAGTTGTACCTGGAGCAGATGAAGCGCTGGCCGACGATGGTGTGGGCGAACAAGCTGCCTGCGAATGCGCCGGATTGTTACCGAACGGTGAAAGACGGGCAGGTCACGGACCTGCCCCTACAGGTGGCAACGTGGGTGCCGGAGAGGTTCATTGTGGTGGGGATCCCGGCGGCGGAGTGGGACGCGAAATATGATGAGTCTGCCAAGAAATATGTCTGAGGAGGCGGCATGGATGAATTGAAGATCTGGCGCTGCGGCAAAGGGCATGCCCTGGGGGTGGTGAGACGGAACGGGAGGGGGGTGGAGCAATTGCTGTTATACCGGCATGCGATCGCGGGCGGGTCCAGCGAACAGGTGGACGTGATGGCGGTGGTGGAGGGGAGCGTGATGGATATCCGCTGCGATATTTGCGGGGAGATGCGCACCTGGGCGATCGGGCAGGCGGCGTTTGAGAGGCTGATGTCGCATTACGGAAAGAGCTCGTCCACAGATAACACCGAAAAGAACAAAACACGAACTACCACGAAATTAAACGAAAAACACTAAATTTTTTGAGATACCAAAAATATGGCGAAGATATTTGGATTTTTACACAGGCTGGAATGGTACAGCCCATACACGAACCCGCCGGATGGGGAGGAAAGGGTGTTGGCCGAGGTGTTCATGGCGGTGACCATGGAAGGATGCAAGCAGTGCCCGAAGGAGATTGAGGATCTGTACCTGGAGCTGCGCAGGAAGAAGAACGGGAGCACCGGGTACAGCCATACGATTCGGGCGCTGACTGCGCCGGTGAAGAGTCGTGATCCTGAAATATTGGCGCGGATCAGGGTGAACAGGATGGAAAAAAGGATGCGGGAACGGTTCCCGCTGTTCGCTGAGGAGTATATCCGGGAGGAGCTGCGGAGGAAAAGGGCGTATTATGAGGGGATCACTGATCCGGCGATCGAGGAGGCCAGGGAGGCGGCGGAGATGGAGCATGCGGAGCTGCTGAGAAGGCTGGGACTGATACAATAAAGATTAAGTACGTATCAACCACAAAATACACAAAATTAACAGGCAAACACAAATTGGAGCCAAACAATGGAAGAAAAATGGATCATCATTGAAGGGAAGAAAATCGTCATCGCAGGAAATTTATTCGATCATCTTGAATCGAATTATAAAGCGAGACATTTGGGTGTAATTGTATTTGAGGTAATTAGAGAAAAATTTCAGAGAGTATGTCTCTCTAATGGACAGTATGGATGGCTGTACGAAGGGGATAGAAATTTGAGTGAATATGAGGAGGCTTATAAGATCTAATATTTTGTTTATAATGTGGGAATAAATGTATACCAGGTAATAAATTATTCTTTATTTGTGCTATAATAGAGGTGCAGGTCAGATGAAGTTCTGACCAAAGAAGGAGTCGAGCGCCCTTCACAGGCAAAGCGTCTGTGAGGGCGTTTTTTTGATTTAAGGCAAAAGCGTCTCGCGCTAAGGCGCAAAAGTTCTTTTCTCGCAAAGACGCTAAGGCGCAAAGAAGAGCATTTTGAGGAAAACCAAGAACAGGGATGCATAGAAATTACGAAAGCTGGCAGGTTATGAACCCGCCCCTACAGGAAAGGAAAAGACTATGTTCGAAAACATTTTGATCGAGGTTGGAGCCCTGTTGGGGTTCGCTGCGCTGGTGAGTCTGATCGTGAACGTGCTGAAGTTCGCTGGCGTTGTGAAGGACGGCACGGCGGACAAGTGGGTGGCTGGGTTCAACCTGGCAGGCGTGCTGGCGTTATTGATCGTGCGCCTGATCAAGCCGGAGTTTGATCCTGTGCCCCTTGATTCGGCCATGGGTCAAATCGCTGTAGTCGGGTCCTATATTCTCAGTTACCTGGTGATGCTATTCGGGTCCAAGCTGACCTATTCCATTGTGAAGGGTCTGCCGGTGATCGGGAAATCTAACGATATCGCCGCAGGGTAAAGATGGATGGCAGCTCGGCACCTTCATGGCTGACATTGCTGATCCAGGTGCCATTGGTAGGGGTATTCATCTGGTACTCCCTGGAGATGGCCAAAAAGAACAGCGAAGCACAACGGGCGTTCATGGATGCCCTGGATAAGCGAGATTCGGCGTTCGAGATACGTAACAAGGCGGTGATCGACGCCATAGGCAACCTGAACAGCGCGATATGCACCCAGTTGAAGGAAGTGGAACGGTCGAACGAGGAACATGACCGGTTCGTGCGGGAGAACTTCACCAAGGTGAACACGCGCGTGAAGGCGGGAAAGTGATCTTGATCAATGCTTGAAGAAGGTAAGTTACGGGGTGAATATTTTGAACAGCTGGCGCTCAACCTGGTGATTGATGAGGTTGAGGGGCTGGCTGAGAGCGTTACCCCGGAAGAAGCGGCACGCAGGTCTGCACTGGCCCAACAGGCTCTCGAAGTTCGGTTTGGGGAAGTGGTGAAGAAGGGCGAAAACGAATACCCGCTGGTGACCTGGCGCGAGGACTACGAGGAAATCGCGCGGCATGGCTGGCCGTGGCGGGTGGCGGCATACATCGCCTGGGCAAGCAGCCCGCGGAAGTACCGCTGGCCTAAGAACCAGGATGAGCTGGCGCGCGAGGTGCTGGGGTTGACCTCTGACCGGGTGATCACTACCTGGCGCAAGAAGAACGAGGCGATCGATGAGATGATCTCGCTCCTGCAGAGCGCTCCGCTGTTGAAGCACCGGCGGGATATTTACGAGGCGCTGGCTGAGAGCGCAAGCCGGGCAGACCACAGGAGCAACCCGGACAGGAAGCTGGCGCTGGAGGTGCTGGGCGATTACATCCCGCACGCGAAGATCGACCTGCGACGGGACAAGGTGGATGACCTGAGCGAGCTGAGCGAGGAAGAACTGGAAAAGATCGCCAAACGTGGATCAAACCTGTCCGCGAATTAGTGCGAATTAGTGAAATTAGAAAGAGCATTCAAGAGCTCTTCCACGGATTACACGAATTACACGGATAAAAAAGGCATATAAACCACCAAAAACACTAAAGGAACAAAAGAAAGGCAAAAAGTACAAACCTTTTGCAGGAAAAACAGAAAACATGGCGAAGCGGATAACGGAAATTACACCTGATATGGCGAAGGCAGAGCGGGCGGCGCGGGAATTGGCGCGGCGGCGGTTTATGCCTTTTGCGACATATTTAGCGCCGTGGTACAAGCCCGCCAGGCATCACCTGCTGGTGGGGGAATACCTGGAGAAGGTGGAGCTGTATATCCGCACGCGCGGGTCCGAAGGGATCGGGAGACTGATCATCCTGGAGCCGCCGAGGTCAGGGAAGACTGAAGAAGCTGCGCGCCTGTTCCCGGCGTGGGTGCTGGGTAAGAACCCGGACGCGCGGGTGATCGTGACCAGTTACGGCGCGGATCTGGCCCAGGATGATTCCAGGGCGATCCGTAATTATGTGCTTAACGAGCGGTACTCCTCGATATTCGGCGGGAAGAGCGCCATTGAGACGCCGGTATTGCTCTCGGAAGACAGCGCAAGCAAGGCAGCCTGGGACCTGGGCGAACCTCACCGGGGTGGTGTTGTTGCGGCTGGCATTGGCGGCGGCATCACCGGCAAGGGCGCGAACCTGATGGTGATCGATGATCCGTTCAAGAGCCGGGAGGATGCGGAGAGCGAAAGTTACCGGCGCAAGGTGATGGACTGGTACCGCTCAGTGGCCTACCAACGGCTGGAAGACGGCGGGGCGATCGTGATCATGCACACGCGCTGGCACCCGGATGACCTGGCAGGCCAGTTGTTGAAGCTGATGGTCGAAGATCCTCTGGCGGATCAGTGGACGGTGGTGAACCTGCCCGCGCTGGCCTACGACGAAATCGATTATCCGACCAACGAGGAACAGTTCAAGGAAAACCTGTTAAGGGGACTGTATATCCCATATGCGGATCAGTTGGAGCGGAAGCCGGGGGAAGCGCTGTGGCCTGAAAAGTTCAGCGCGGAAGACCTGGCAAGGAAGCGGGCGAACACGGATGAGCTGGAGTTCGCCTCCCTGGATCAGCAGCTGCCAAGACCGCAGAGCGGCGGGTTCTTTGACGAGGGGAATATCAAAGTGGTGGAGCACGCGCCGGAAGAGGCAACCTGGTGCGCATACATGGACCTGGCGCTGGGAGAGAGCCAACGGAGCGACTTGAACGCGGTGCTGGCCGTGACGATGAATGAGACCGATCTGGTAGGCCGTGACCTGATCCAGGTGAGAGACCTGGACGAATTCATGAAGCAGGTGAAGACGGCGATGCTGGCTGAGAAGAACCGGCGGGTGGTGTGGGGCGTGGAAGATGTGGCGTTCCAGAGCCGGGTGTTCCAGGAATTCAGCCGGGACCCGGAATTGGCGATGGTGGCGATCCGGCGGGTGAAGCCGGATGGCGACAAGGTGACGCGGGCCAGACCGCTGCAGATGCGGGCAAGGGAAGGGCACTTGAAGCTGGTGAGAGGGACGTGGAACCTGCAGGCGATCCGACAGATGGTGGCATTCCCGAACGGAAAGCACGATGACATTGTGGATACCTTTTCGGGCGGGATGCAGATGATCGCGGAACTGGCTGGCAGGCCGAAGCGGAGCGCGAAATGCTATGCAGGGTAGAGCTATCCGCGAATTTCCGCGAATTAGTGGAATTAGAAAGAGCATTCAAGAGCTTGTCCACGGATTTCACGGATTACACGGATTTTGGAAAAGGCATAAGAGCATAAACACGAAAAGCACAAAACTTGGCGAAAAAGACGAAAAGAGCAAATTACTAAAAGGCTGAATGATGATTGATCTGGAACGGGCATATAAGGCGCTGGACGGGAAGCTGGCAACTTACAACAAGTTGTTCCAGTATGCCGAGGGCACCCAGGAGCTGGTGTATTCGACGGAGCGTTTGCGAGAGGCTTTCAATACGCTGACGGCGCGGTTCAACCAGAACTGGTGCTCGGTGGTGATCAACGCGACGCTTGACCGGCTGGTGCTGAAGGGGTTCGATCCGGCTGAAGAGGACGTGAACGAGCAACTGGATGACCTGTGGAGCCGGTATCACCTGGCCCTGGATGCGTACCAGGTGCACCGGGACGCGCTGATAAGCGGCGAAGGGTACATCATTGCCTGGAAGGATGAAGAGGGGCTGGAGATCTACCACAATGATCCGCGGCTGTGCCACCTGTTCTATTTTGCGGATAAGCCGAAGAAGAAAGAATTCGCGGCGAAGTGGTGGGTGGGGGCGGATGAGCTGACCCACATGACGCTGTATTACCCGGACAGGCTGGAATATTACATCGCCAAGAGCAAGGGGACGCCGAGCTCTTATAAGGCATTCCAGGAAGAAAAGGACGCGGTTGAAAACCCGTTCAAGGAGATCCCGGTTTTCCAATTCAAGACCGAGGGTGACCTGGGAAACATCATCACGCTGCAGGACGCGATCAACAAGCTGCACGCAGACATGATGGTGGCGGCGGAGTACGGCGCATTCAAACAGCGCTGGGTGATCAGCAACGCGGATACAGGCAGCCTGAAAAATGGTCCGAACAATATCTGGGAGGTGCCAGCCGGTGACGGGATGGGGCAGCAAACCAGCGTGGGTGAGTTCGGGGAAACGAGCCTGGGGAATTACATCGACAGCATGGACAAGCTGGCGAACACGGTGGCGGTGATCAGCCGGACGCCGAAACATTACCTGGCGAACGCCGGGGCTTCGATCAGCGGGGACGCGCTGATGGCGATGGAAGCTCCGCTGGTTAAGAAGGTGGAACAAAAGCAGGAAGCCTTTGGGGTGACCTGGCAGGAGCTGGCAGCCTTCCTGTTGAAGCTGGAGGGCGAGCAGGTGGATGAGAACGAGTTGATCCCGGTGTGGGCACCAGCGCAGAGCGATCAGCCGATCACGGACGCGCAGAGCACGCAGTACCAGGTGCAGGCAGGGATCCCGCTGGAGACGGTGCTGCGGCGTAAAGGCTGGGGCAAGGGTGAGATCCTGCAGATGCGCAAGGATATGGAAGACGTGCGTAAACGCGAGAGCAGCCTGGCAAAGGAAGTGCTGGATAAGGTGAGAGCGGAGGAAAATGCAAGGAATTTGGGGAATGGGAATCCTGAACCTCGAGCGGGCGAACAGCCGTTCGCCCCTACAAGTTCAACCCAGAACCCCTCACCTGGAAATAGTGAAGGTTCCGCATGATCCAGCAAGATCCGGATGTGGTGAAAGTTCTAAACGCTTACAGGTCCGAACTGGAGCGGAGAGAGCTTTGGGTGATGGAGGATATGGGCAGGCGCTGGCTGGAAATTGAGCGGAACATCCAGGCGGAGCTACAGGCACTGGAAGGGCTGGCGCTGGCGAAGAAGGCGGCGGGTGAGGACATTACGCTGCAGATCCTGCGGAAGGAAGAGCGGTTCAGGGAACTGGACCGTTTGATCGAGAAAGAGATCAGGAATTACAACCAGGGCTACCTGGTGAGCACAGTGGAGGCGAACAAGGCAGCATTTGGGGAGCTGGGCGCAGAGGCAGGGACGGCGGCGATCCGGGCGAGTTATACGACGGCGGTCGCGCCATGGTTTCCGGTGCTGAACAAGGACGCCATTGAAGCCATGGCGGGGATGCTGTCGAAGAGCGCTCCGCTGTATGACCTGCTGAAGCAGGCCTACCCACAGGCGATCGACGGGCTGATGAACGCGCTGATGAACGGGATCGCCAAAGGATTGGGGTTGAACGACATTGCTAAAGAAATGGCAAAGGGAATGGGCGCCGGGCTGGACAAGGCGCTGCTGATCGCGCAAACGGAAATAAACCGGGCGTACCGCATGGGCACGATCGAGCAATACAGGAAATCGAACGTGGTGAGCGGGTACAAACGCCTGGTGAAGAAGGCAACGGCGTGCATGGGCTGCCTGATGCTGGACGGCGAGAAATACGAGAACCGCGAAGATATGATGGACCACCCGCGCGGGAAATGCCAGGTGGTGCCGATCGTAGCCGGAACCGAGGGTCCGAAATGGCAGACGGGGAGGGAATACTTTGAGAAGTTGAGCCCGGAAGAGCAGATGGCCAGGATGGGGAGGGAGAAGTACCAGTTGTGGCAGGAAGGGTATTTTGACCTGAGCAAACTGGCGGTGAAGAGTTTTGACCCGGTGTGGGGCGCGGAACCCAGGGTGGCGACGGTGAAAGAATTATTAGGTGTGGATTAATGCGGAAGTCCAGGTTCGTTCACTTCGTGAACTCCCTGGATCTACGCGACGTGCGAACAACGTCGCTTCAAGGCGTTGATTAGGAAAACGGGCGAATGCCATTCGCCCCTACGAAACCATTTGAAGATCTATTTGGAATGAGATATTCCAGAAGGGAAAAGGCGAGATGCCTGAAGGAAATGCAACCAATGCGCAAGTAACTCCTCCGCCTGCGGGAGAATCACAGGAGGGAGGAAAGGAACAATTCGAGAGCTTCGAGGCGTTCCTGGAAGGACAGACCCCGGAGGTGAAGGCGCTGTATGAGGGCCACACCACGGGGCTGCGGAATTCGGTCGCTGCGGCGCGAAAGGAACGGGATGATCTTTCGAAGTTGTTGAAAGAGGCGACCAAGCAGGCTCAGGATGGGTCTGAGCTGCAGAAGCAATTGACGCAGATCGGTGCTCAGCTGGAGATGGCTGAGAGACGGGCGACTTTTGCGGAAGAGGCGATCCGGCCGGAGATCGGCTGCAGTAACGCCAAGGCGGCGTTTTTGATCGCGCAGGCGGATGACCTGTTCAAGAAGGATGGATCCCCGGATTGGGAGGGGATCAAGCGCGCAGCTCCGGAGTTGTTCAAGAAGCCGGGAAGCGCGAACGCTACCGCCGGGAATGGCACCGGTGATGACGCCAATAAGCTGAAGCCCTCGATGAATGATGCCATACGCAGGGCGGCAGGGCGATAGATGATGAGTTGTTACGGGCGGAAATCCTTGCTCACTCACTTTGTGAGTTCGCAGGACGCCCCGGGACGCAAAAGCTGCGTCCAGGTGCGGGATGCTCGTTTCACTCGCAAATAAGGAAAGGATCTAAGACATGCCTTACAACAATATTATTTCCAGGACTGATGCTGCGGCATTGATCCCCGAGGAAGTTTCGAACGCAATTTTGAACCAGGTGGCTGGGGGTAACCCCTTGATGAGCCTGGCACGCAGGCTGCCGAACATGGCACGCAATCAGACCCGCCTGCCGGTGATGAGCTCGCTGGCCACCGCCTATTTTGTGGCGGGGGATCACGGCCTGAAGCAGACCAGTGAGGTGAACTGGGAAAACAAGTACATCGACGCCGAGGAACTGGCCGTGATCGTGCCCATTCCGCAGGCTGTGCTGGACGACGCCGATTACGACGTGTGGGGCCAGGTGCAGCCCGAGCTGGTGAACGCCTTCCAGCTGGCGATCGCACAGGCTGTGCTGTTCGGGACCAACATCCCGGCAAGCTGGACCACCAACCTGGGCGCGGCTGGAATCTTCGCTGGCGCCACCGCCGCCGGTCAGGCTTTGAGCCTGGCTGCCTACGCTGATGCGTATGAAGCCATCCTGGGCGAGACCGCCGCGGGAGTGGACGGCATCTACATGGCTGTGGAAGCCGACGGCTTCGCGGTGAATGGAAACCTGGCCCACCCCTCGATGAAGGGCATTCTGCGCAACACACGCGACATCAACGGCAATCCCATCTTCAAGACCAGCATGCAGGATGTAACGCGCTACGAGCTGGACGGCGCTCCGATCTACTTCCCGGCGGACGGGTCCATCGTGGCTGCAACCGCTTTGATGTTCTCTGGCGACTGGAGCCAGTTGATCTACGCCATGCGCCAGGACATCACCTACAAGGTGCTGGACCAGGCGGTGATCCAGGACAACGCTGGAACCATCGTGTACAACCTGGCACAGCAGGACATGGTTGCCCTGCGGGCTGTGATGCGCCTGGGATTCGCGTTGCCGAACCCGATCAACCGCATGAACCAGACCGCGGCCACCCGGTATCCGTTCGCAGCGTTGACTGCCTAAGAGTGAACATGCGGAAACCCTGCTCATTCACCTGCGCATTCAGCGGCTCAAAAAACGAGCCTCTGAAAAACCGCGCAGCGGAATGCCCAGGGTTTCAAATCACATTTATAGCCGAATTCATTTGCTTAAAGCGCAAATGAATTCGGGCTGAGTAAGGAGATTTTCATGGGTTTATTTCCTCTGAATACAAACTGGGGACCGCGCAAGGCACAGACGGATGCAAAGGTCGTTTTGAACGATGCGATGCACGTGGTGTGCTACAGCCCGGGCAACCTGGCAGTGAGCGACGATGACCGCTTTGTGGTGAGCGTGAACATGAAAGTGGGCGCGTACACGCTGGCGGTCGGGACCATGCCGGAAGCGGCCGTGGCGCGCAAGCTGTTGATCACTGTGACCCAGGTGGGCGGGGTGAACGACACAATGGGCACCCTGACGATCGTGGGCACGGATATCGCCGGGAACGCGCTGAGCGAAACTATTGCGCCGACCGCCAACTCCACCAAGACCACCGTGAAGGCGTTCAAGACCGTGACCTCGATCACGGGCGCTGGATGGGTGAGAGACGCCGGAGCAGGAACGGAAGACACGATCAAAATCGGCACCTCGGAAGTGATCGGGCTGCCGGACAAGCTCTCCACCACCGCGCAGGTGTTGTTTGCCTCTCACAACCAGACCAAGGAAGCCACGGCTCCGACGATCGTGGTGTCTTCCACTGACCTGGCAACCAACTCATTTGATCTTGACACTGCGCTGAACGGCAGCGAAGTGAAGATCTACTACCTGGTGTAGCGGTGAAGGCGAAACGGACTTTCAGCCGCCGGGGAATGGTCTTCCGAGAGGGAGAGCACATTCCTGAGACCCTCTACAGCCCGGAAGTGATGGGGATGCTTGAAGCGGAGGGATGGATCGAGCGCGAGCTGGAGGACGTGGCGAAAGAAAAACCTGTTATGGCAGCGAAGCCTGCCAGAAAGACGAGTAAGAAATGACTGTAGCGTTATCAAGCGAAGGCAAGGGGTTTTTGACGGTTGACATCACCGGCGTGGCCTCTGCTGCGAATGCCGGGATGGGGCAGATCCTGAACCCGGAAGGCGTGCGGCTGGCAATTACGCGCGTGTATGCCTATTTTGCGACCGGGTCCACCGGAGCTGCGAACCTGGACGTGGGCATCGGCGCCAGCGGGGCAAAGGCGAGCGACATTTTGAGCGCCTTTGACATGATCGAGGCCACGGTG
>Ga0116171_10004983_pt1 | contig 11766 bp, 11 predicted proteins | sample AD_JPNHW2_MetaG_FD_89798 | JGI IMG/M metagenome (GOLD analysis project Ga0116171, IMG submission 89798) | Active sludge microbial communities of municipal wastewater-treating anaerobic digesters from Japan - AD_JPNHW2_MetaG | ecosystem: Engineered > Bioreactor > Anaerobic > Digestate | place...
CGAAATAAAAAACGAGTTTGACAAAACCATGTCTTTATAAAATTGAAATAAAATGTCGGAAAAGATTTTAGTCACCGGCGCCGCCGGATTTATTGGGTTTCATTTATGCAAAGCATTATGCGGCAAAGGATATGATGTAATTGGTGTTGACAACATCAACGATTACTATTCCATACAGCTTAAACTGGATCGCCTCGATGAGCTCAGAAAGTCCGGTAATTTTGTGTTTCAGACAACAAGTATCTGCGATAAAGACAGCCTTGATGATTTGTTTCAATTACATTCATTTGATTATGTCGTAAACCTGGCGGCACAGGCGGGTGTTCGTTTTAGTATAGATAAACCTTACAAATATATCGACAGTAATTTAATAGGTTTCATAAATGTATTGGAAGCCTGCCGTCAATTTCCGGTTAAGCACCTGATATTTGCTTCAAGCAGTTCTGTTTATGGCGCCAATGTCGAGATTCCTTTTTCAACATACCACAGCACCGATCATCCGGTTTCTCTTTATGGGGCGACAAAAAAAGCCAATGAAGTGATGGCGCACAGCTATGCCTCACTTTACCATTTGCCTGTTACAGGCTTGCGTTTTTTTACAGTGTATGGTCCATGGGGCCGGCCCGATATGGCATATTTTAAATTCTTAAATGCTATAATGAAAGGTGAAACGATCAAGGTTTTCGGTCAGGGCAAAATGAAAAGGGATTTCACTTACATTGATGATATTGTCGAAGGGATATGCTTATTGTTAACGAAAATACCCGCCGGGTCTGCTATACATAAAAATACGAATTATACTCCCAACGAAAGCGCTGCTCCGTATCAGTTATATAATATTGGAAATAACAAGCCCGTTGAACTTCTTTATTTTATTGAATTGCTTGAACGTTTATCAGGAAAAACAGTGAAGAAAGATTTTTTACCAATGCAGCCAGGGGAAGTTATTGAAACCTATGCCGATATCAGCGATTTGGAAAAAGCGATAGGATTCAAGCCCCATACGAATATAGAAGATGGCCTGGGAAAATTTGTAAAATGGTATAAACAATATTATCATATTTCTTAGAAAAATTTTGTGGTCGTAACGCACTCAAGCCCCGAACAGTTTTATCCATGTTTCAACCATTTATTTCTGTAATAATTCCGTGTTTTAATCAGGCAAAATTTCTGCCCGATGCATTGCAGAGTATATATGATCAAACTTTTACCGGTTGGGAATGTATTATCGTTAATGATGGCAGCTCCGATAATACGGAAGATGTGGCCCTGGAGTGGTGCGGTAAAGATAATCGGTTTAAATATGTAAAAAAGAAGAATGGCGGATTAAGCAGTGCAAGAAATGCGGGATTAGAAGTAATAAGCGGGAAATTTGTACAGTTTTTAGATGCTGATGATATAATAAATATAAACAAATTTTCAACTCAAATCGCAGTATTGAAAAATTCAGAAGGCCTGGCATTGTCTTATTCTGATTATTTTTCGTCAACAGAACAAAATTTGAAGGAACCTCATCCCAGATACCAGACCCCGCGGTTTAAAACAAATGAATATTTAAAAAATTTAATTACTGATTGGGAAGAACGATTGTCCATACCCAACCATTGTTTTTTGTTTGACAGCCGGTTGTTTAATGATTATAAAAATTTATTTGATGAAACCCTCCCCAACCATGAAGACTGGGAGTGCTGGATGAATGTTTTTGCCTTAAATCCACAGGTGTTTTATATTGACGAAAAACTTGCAACATACAGAATCCGGGTACAAGCAATGTGTGCGGATACTGGTTTGATGAAGAAAGGTTTTTTACAGGCCATTGCAAAGCAACGGAGAAAACATAAAAACAATCCTGAAATAAAGGCCTTGCTAATTAAAAGATACAATAAGATTAAATTTGAAAACAAAAGCGCTGTTGATTACTATTTGTCCAAAATGAATCCGTTACTTTTGTATAGAAACTGGAATGAAAATCTTCATAATAAAATAAATCAAAAGTATCCCGAGATCAGCCGGGAAAATTCATTCTGGAATTCATTCAAATATATTGTTAAAGAAAAGGTGATTAAAAAACAAAGTTGATTATTTTGATATATAAAAATAATAAATGTATCTTAAATTAAACAAGTCCATGCCATCAATCCGTACCCTTGCCATATATCTTCCCCAATTTCATCCCATCCCCGAAAACAATGCCGCCTGGGGTGACGGTTTTACCGAGTGGACGAATGTTAAGAAAGCTGTTCCTTTATTTGACGGGCATTATCAGCCGCATGTGCCGCACAGTGATTTTGGATATTATGATTTAAATGACCCGGAAGTATTGGTAAAGCAGGCCGAAACAGCTAAAAAATATGGAATATCCGGTTTCGCATTTTATCACTATTGGTTTCAGGGTAAAAGGTTATTAAATCTTCCCCTGGATAATATGCTGAAATCCGGAAAACCCGATTTCCCTTTTTGTTTCATCTGGGCTAATGAAGATTGGACCAAACGGTGGAATAACCAGGAAAACGAAATCATTGCGAAGCAGAATTATTCTTTTGAAGATGACAGGGAACATATACGCTTTTTATGCGAAAATGTATTTTCGGATAAAAGATATATAACAATTGATCAAAAGCCGGTATTCCTTGTTTATCAAACGGAAGTGTTTCCCGATATCAGGGAAACAGCATCTATATGGCGTGAAGAGGTTAAGAAATATGGCTTTAAAGATATTTATCTGATCAGGGTTGAGCGATATGCCAGCGATGTGAATATTTTACCCGAAAGCATCAATTTTGATGCAGCAATGGAATTTGCCCCAAGCATTAAGGAGTTCGGGCGGCAGCTTAATGTTACATCACCCGTGAATCCATATGTGCACGATTATGATGAAACCGTTTTAAATACGATCGTGAAATCAAACCCGGGATATAAATTATTCCGGAGTGTTTTTCCCGGCTGGGACAATACCCCCCGTAAAAGCAATGATCCAACCTTATTTGTTGGTAGTTCGGCCGGAGTCTTTGAATATTTTTTACTTGAATCAATAAAATATACACGGCAGAACCTTGCAGAGGATGAACAGATTATTTTTATCAATGCCTGGAACGAATGGGGTGAAGGGTGTCATATTGAGCCGGATGAAAAAAACGCGTATGCTTTTCTGGAAGGTTGTAAAAGGGCCATTGAACGAAGCAGCATTCAGGAGCCGGGACAGGAGGATTTTGATCGGTTTATAAAAAATATTGGATCATTAGTAAAAGCTCAAAAAAAACGAATGCAATACCTGCAAAGCGTAAAAGATGAAATTGAAAAATCTAAGTCTTACCGCTTGGGGTGTTTTATTTCATCAGTTTTAAGATTTCAGTTCAGAAGGGCTTTTAGTTATTTGAAAAGAAAGTAGGCGATATTATTCAATATTGAACATTTAGAATGAGCCTGGAAAATAAAATAGATAAGGAACCGGTTTTGCTTAGTGTTTGTATGACGACGTACAACCACGAAAACTATATTGCTGAAGCCATCCAAAGCGTATTGATGCAGAAAACCGGGTTCGGGCTTGAACTTGTAATCGGCGAAGATTGCAGTACGGACCGTACAAGAGAGATCTGTAAGAAATATGAAAGTGATTATCCGGGTATTGTAAGGTTGATATTAAACAAAAAGAACCTTGGGCTGAAACATAATTTTTTCAATGTCGGTGCAAACTGTAAAGGCAAATATATTGCCTACCTCGAAGGTGATGATTACTGGACCGATCCTTATAAGTTGCAAAAGCAGGTTGACTTTCTGGAAGCTCATGATGATTATGCATTGATATATTCTTCATTCGACAGGTATGATGAGGCTCAGAAAAAACTTATTAAACACGTTTGTGCCAACGAAGATGATCCTTCTTTCGACAGTTTGCTGGAGGAGGATAAAATAGGCGCGTTGACCACCTGTTACCGGAAATCTGTTTTTGATTTATATGTAAAAGAAGTCAACCCCCTGGCAAAAAATTGGCGGACCCAGGATTATCCTATGTGGCTGTGGATTTCATCAAGGTATAAAATACATTATATCCCCGACAAGACGGCTATCTTCAGGGCCGTTCCCAACTCATTGTCAAACCAGAAAGATGCCGACAAGTATTTTATGTTCAGGGTTTCTGTTATGGATATTAAATACTTTTTTGCAAAAGAACAGGGAAAAGAAAAGTCCTTGCTGGACGAGTATATCCCGTTAAAAAAATACCAGCTTGATTATGCCTTTGATATCGGCGACAAAAAAATGTTTAACTGGGCCTTTAAAGATTTGAAAACATTGTGTCCGGAATTTCTGACAGGAAGAAAATACTTCCTGAAAATGATCATCAGCAATTCTTTATTTACCAGGTTGTATAAGATCATCAGAACCATTTTAAAAAGAAAGCCGTAATTCGGTATGTATTGCAGTTACTGCTAAGGAGCAATAACACTTTAATGTAATGCTTTATAGTATCAATTAATTGACGTAATTTTGTTCTCGTTGTTCACGGATTGTTTAAATGTCAATGAAAAGAAAAATCCTGATTATTCCTTCGTGGTATCCCACGCTTGAAAACGAGGTTATCGGTAGTTTTAACCGTGAACAGGCGCTTTTGGTTCATGATGAGTTTGACCAGTTTGTTGTCGTATTTGCCGCGAAAAAAGCAGGAATATTAAAGTTCTTATATTATTATTTCAGCCGTAAATTCCTTTACTTTCAATTACCCGTGCCTCCAAAAGGTATTGGTGTAACGTATTTACAGATTCAATTTCCGGAGTTTCTTTACTCATTTGCGCCCCTGGGCAGGTTTCTGGAAAAGATAAATTACAAATTCATGTGCCGGTATTCGAATATGGCACTGATGAGAAAACTCAATGAAATAAACTGGAAACCGGATTTCATCCATGCACAATCCACAGTCGACGGAGGAATTTTTGCCGACTATTTTTCTTATAAATTTAACGTTCCTTATCTGATTACGGAACATCAGGTCTTTTTACTGCACCACTTTTCAAAGTTCAAGATCAGGCTGATCAGGCATGCCATCACAAATGCCAAAGCAGTATTAGCTGTCAGCGAACATCAGAAACGGCAGATACTCATGAGTGGGATTCCCTGCAATCCTGTCGTTATCGGGAACCTGGTCGATGATGAATTGTTTAATATCAACCGCAAAAAATCAGATTGTTTTACGGCTTTGTTTTCAAGTTATCCTGCATACATCAAGGATAATGATACATTTTTTAAAGCGGTAAAGATTCTGCTTTCGCAAGGGGTCACTGATTTTAAAATTATAATTTCGGGTGGCGACTATAATGATGTTAAGCTGATCGATAAAGAAAATCCAATGTATAAATTGGCGGAACACTGGGGCGTATCGGACTATGTTGAAATAGTGAACTGGGTGAAGCGTGAAAAAATGCCTGAGTATTACAACAGAAGTGATGTTTATATTTCTACGAGCATTGCCGAAACTTTTGGCGTGGCCAATTGTGAAGCCATGATGTGTGGCACACCTGTAATATCTACCGCCAATGGAGGAATAGATGATATCATTTCGGATGGTAGCGGCATTAAAATTCCTTTGAGGGATGAAAGCGCCCTGGCAAAGGCAATGCTGAAAATTAAAAACAAAGAATTTATTTCGACCCTGAAAAAGTAAGGCAGTCTGTGATAGGGAAGTTCGGTAAGTCCGCTTTTAAAAATAAACTGTTGAACAGTTATCAAAAAATATAAATGGCAGAAAAAATATTTGTAACGCAACCCTTTCTTCCCCCTCTTGATGAATTCAATGAATATCTGAAGAAAATCTGGGAGAGCAAATACATTACGAACAACGGGCCATTTCATGAGCAATTGGAGCAGAAATTGTCTGAATATTTAGGCGTAAAATATATTTCGCTTTTCAGTAATGGAACCCTGGCGCTTATCACAGCCCTGCAGGCCCTGGAAATTAAGGGTGAAGTCATAACTACTCCATATAGCTTTGTGGCTACCGCCCATTCATTGGTGTGGAATGGTATTACTCCTGTCTTTACAGATGTCGATCCTGTTTACGGCAATTTAGATCCTGAAAAAATTGAGGCGGCAATAACTGATAAAACTACGGCTATATTGCCTGTTCATGTGTACGGAAATCCATGCGCCCACGCTCAAATTGAAGAGATTGCCGCTAAACATAATTTGAAATTAATATATGATGCAGCCCATGCATTTGCTGTAAAACAAAATGGAATAAGTGTTTTGAATTTTGGGGATCTGTCAATATTGAGTTTTCATGCCACAAAAGTCTACAACACAATTGAGGGCGGCGCCATCGTTTGCCATACTCCTGAAATGAAGCGGCATATTGATGACCTGAAAAATTTTGGATTCAGAGACGAGATCACAGTCATCGCTCCGGGTATTAATGCCAAAATGAACGAAATGCAGGCGGCTATGGGCTTACTGCAATTGAAGTATATCGATTCAAATATTGAGAAAAGAAAAATAATCAGCAGCGAATACACCGCTCAATTAAGCGGGGTTAAAGGATTAAGAATGTTGTCGCCATTGCCTGGTGTTGATTATAATTATTCATATTTTCCTGTTTTTATCGATAAAACCCAATATGGTAAAAACCGCGACCAGCTTTATGCAGAATTAAAAACCCACGACATTTTCGGCAGAAGATATTTCTATCCGTTAATCAGTCAGTTTTCAACATACTCAGGCTTGGATTCTGCTAAGCCCGGCAAGCTCCCTGTTGCGGAGGATGTTGCTCAACAGGTTATTTGTCTGCCAATTTACCCTGATCTTGATTTGGATACAATTCGGTATATTTGCAGTATCATTAAAAGCTGAGCGGTTTGAAGATAGGCATAATGCAACCCTACGTGTTTCCGTATATCGGATACTTTCAACTTATAAACGCGGTTGATAAATTTGTCATTTATGATGATGTAAACTTTATAAAACAGGGCTGGATCACACGAAACAGGATTTTGCTGGATTCAAAGGATTTTATGTTTATTCTCAGGGTGGAAGGGGCAAGTTCTTTCAGAAAAATCAACGAAATAAAATTAGGCAAGTATAACGATAAGCTGCTGAATACTTTTACACATGCATATAAATATGCCCCCTTATATCCGGAGGTTTTTCCGTTGATCGAAGATGTTTTTTTAAAAGGGGGAGATAATTTGTCGGGCTTTATAACTTACTCACTGAAGAAAATTGCAGAATATCTTGGCATAAAAACAGAGTTGATCCTTTCTTCGGATATTGATAAGAACAATGATTTAAAGGCAAAGGATAAGGTTATTGAAATCTGTAGGTTATTGAATGGAACCCAGTATGTCAATTCATCCGGGGGCCAGGATTTATACTCAAAGGAGGACTTTCTGCAAAAAGGAATTGACCTCAAATTCCTGAAAAGCACTCCGGAATCATACAAGCAATACGAAAACGATTTCGTGCCGATGTTGTCCATTGTAGATGTGATGATGTTTAATCTTGTTGAGAAAGTAAAGAATATGCTGAACCAATACGAACTGGTATGATGAAGAGATTTGCATATTATTGTTCAGGCGGCGCATCCAGGATACTGAAGTTTTATTCGCAATTTAGCACGTCGGATTATCCTGTATTATTCATTTATTACGATGGCGGCAACCAACAGGTTGAGAAAAACTTAAACGGGCTTTTCCCCGGCAGAATATTTACTCCTCAGGCGGAACAAATTAAAGAAAGAAAAACCATCAGTGAAAAATTGCTTTTTTTACTCGAATTAAACAAAGTAGATTATTTATTTTGTTTTGGCGACAAAATATTACGGCAGCCGCTGATTGAAAAATATTCAAACCGGATCATAAATTTTCATCCTTCCTTATTACCTGCTTTTCCCGGTTTAAAGTCTATTGACCAGGCATTGGCATCAAGTGTCCAGATCTTAGGGAACACAGCTCATTTTATTAATGAAGGCATTGACTCCGGGCCGGTAATCATGCAATCGGCCATCAGCCGTGCCGCATACAAAGACTATGAAGATGTGCTGGGACTTCAGATCCCGATGCTTAAAAGAATCTGGGATCTGTTAGAAGCCGGTAAAATATATGTTGTGGGCGAAAAAGTGATGATTGAAACAGAAGGCAATTTTAAACCCTATTTTACTTTATGACGACCGTTAGTATCTGCATGCTGGCATATAATCACGAAAAGCATATTGCGCAGGCAATAGAAGGGGTTGTTATGCAAAAAGCCAATTTCCCGTTTGAGTTGGTAATTGGAGAAGATAAAAGCACCGATAACACAGCCGGAATAATAAATGAATATGCTGTAAAATACCCTGAAATTATTAAGGTGCTCAGCCATAATTCAAATCTTGGCGCGTTTCAAAACACGATTAAAACAATTCAGGAATGTAAGGGGAAATACCTGGCGCTATGTGAAGGAGATGATTATTGGACAGACCCGTTCAAATTGCAAAAACAAGTTGATTTTTTAGAGAGTCACCCCGATTTTTCAGTTTGTTTTCATAATACAAAAATATATTATGAAACTGAAAACCGGTTTAGTGATTATGATTTTGTGAAAAATATTCCGGAAATCACGGATATCAATTATTTAGCCCGTGGAAATTATATTCCTACGCAAACAGTTATGTATAGGAGCAACGATAATGTCGTTCGTGAATTATTATTGGTGAACACTTCTATGACGGATTACCCTCTGGCAATGCTGCATGCAAAGTATGGCAAAATAAAAAAGTTCCATGAAACAATGTCGGTTTACAGGGTTCACGAAGGTGGTTGTTATAAGGGGATGGATATTAACAACATGCCCAACAGCTTGAGAATGCTGGAAGACATGTTCCCGTTATTTGAAAAGGAAACTGTGGATGTTATGATGTTGCATTATTCACAAATAGTCGGCAAAATAATTGATTATTACATAAGCATTGGTGATTATAATAGTGCGAAAAAAGCAGCTCTTGATTTTAGTAAAATTAATTCATCATCAGCCCATGATTTATTATTTTATAAATTTGAAAAATCCCAAAAGGAACTGTTGTCAATAAAAAAATCAAAATATTTTAAGCTTTATAATTTGTTAATTGCGCCTTTTAAGAAATTGCGCAAATCATAATAAAATATTTACTATATGACAATGACTTACCTCTGACTATTTTGTTAGTATGATTACAGAGAATGGCAATACTTCAAATATTGAATTTATGAAATACGTTACTCCTGAAATTGTTGAAAAGAATCATGGTGTCAGGGTATTAAACATTTAATATACAATAAATTGTTTTACGACATATAATGAACGACATGGGTGTTTCGATAGTTTTGTGTTTTTATAACGGGGGTAAAAAACTTATTCCTACGCTTGAGCATATTAAAAAGCTTGATATTGCCGGGGTGCCCGATGTCGAATTGATTCTGGTGGATAACAACTCCAATGATGATTCGGATGAAATAATCCGTGCACAGATGTGTGAATTCAAAGGGTTTGCCTGGAAAGTTGTTTTTCAGCCCGATCCGGGCCTGAGCAGGGCCAGGGATATGGGCATCAAGGAAGCTAAGAATGATATTATTTTGTTTTGCGACGACGATAACTGGTTGGCCGCAGATTACCTGAAAAAGGGATATAAAATAATTCAGAGTGATGCTAAAATAGCAGTGTTGGGAGGAAAAGGCACAGCAATTTCTTCGAATGAGATGCCTCAATGGTTCAAAGGAAATGAGGTGTTTTATGCTACAGGGGCACAGCGGCCACAATCCGGGCAGATTACTGAAAATATGATCGCTGTATATGGTGCGGGCATGTTCATGAGAAAAAGCGCATTCTTTGATATCATCAACAGGGGTTTTGCATTTTATAACCTTGGACGAACCGGTAAAAAACTATCCGCAGGCGAGGACACCGAGATGTGCCTTGCCTTTCATATTGCCGGATACAAAATATGGTATGATGCCGGCCTGGAGTTTTTTCACTTCATCGATGAAAAAAGGTTGGATTTAAAAGTGTTTGAAAAAATAAAAATGGGTATTTACCGCTCTCGTTATATTGCCAGGTTTTACCTTGATTATATCCAGGGATATGTGCCTAAAGTAAGCAAATACTTTTGGTTAAAGGAATTTATTTTTTCGTTGAAGGATCTGTTCCTTTCGCTGTTTAACGTGAAAAGACAATTTGAAATTAAACGGAATTTTGATTTTTCGAAATACCTGTTGAAAGAGAGGTCCAGGTACAACGAAAATGTAAATAAAATCGTCACAATTTGTAAATCACTGGATAAAAAAAATGAAGATAACCCGGGCATATTGTAGTATTTTAATTAGTGTCTGTGGATAAAGTCAGTGTCTGGACCAGAATGGTCGAGTTCGAGGCCTGCGAAGTCAAAAAAAGCGAAGTTTACTGATGTAATCGAGCATTTTTTTGACGAAGATAACGATGAAATCGAACATTATGGACAGACACTAATTAGACGGCAAAAAATATAATTATGATGGAAAACCTTCCGGTAAGCGTTCTGATGTCTGTTTTTAATGCAGAAAAATATATTCGTGAAGCCATTGACAGCATATTAAACCAATCGTTTACCGATTTTGAATTTATCATTATAAACGACGGATCTACGGATAGTTCACGGGATATTGTCAAATCGTATACAGATTCCCGGATAAAATTATTCGATAACGAGAAGAATCTTAAGGTGGCGCATACCTGTAACCGGAGTTTATCGCTGGCAAAGGGAAAATACCTTGTCAGGATGGATGCTGATGATATTGCAATGCCTGAACGGATAGCCATTCAGTTTGATTTCATGGAAAAACATCCTGATATTGGGTTATGCGGCTCATGGTATGAAAATTTTGGTGAAATTGAGGGCATCTCAAAATATGAAACCGACCACGACAAAATAAGGTTTCTGATGCTTTTCAGGAATCCCGTATTACATCCCTCTTCAATAATCAGGAAAGAAATTGTCGATCAAAACCACCTGCTTTACGATCCTGAATTCATAGCCGGCGAAGATCATGATTTCCTGGTAAGGCTTGCCGAGGTAACTAAAGTGGCCAATATTCCACAGGTATTGATGAAATACAGGCAGCATTCAGTAAGTACTAAAGGGCGGCTTGACAACATCATGAACAACTTTCTGTATAAAGCCAGCTATAACCAGTTTAGAAAGATGGGCGTAGAAATCACCCGACAGGATTTTGAGCTTTTTACCCGGTTTTGCTATTCAGAATTTCAATTCACTTTTGAGGAGTTTGACTACCTTGAAAATTTTCTGTGTAAAATCATTACTGCCAACAGCCATAGTAATTATTTGAAGCAGGAGTCATTGTCAGGTATAATCGGAGAGAAGTGGTTCCACCTGTGTTATAATATCTCCGGTGCTATTGGGAAAAAAGCCTATAAAAAATATAAAGACTCATCAATTCGCCCGTATTATAATCCGGGCAAACTCATCAATGCAAAATTTTTCCTGAAAAACACACTGAAAAATTAGTGCACGAAAAAAATTTGGTAATAGATTATACCAGTTGTATTTATTTTTTAGTCCAGAGACAAAAAATAAATTATCTGCGGCGGATGAATGTGTAATCTATACAACTCGAAAGAAGAATACTAAAACCAGTCAATTAAAATCTAAAATTTTGCAGTGATTTTGGAGCGTTGGCAATTCCTGTCGGCGGTCCATAGGACTCCTTACGGAGCGTGCGCAGGTTGTGAATGAAAAAAATTAGAAAATCAAAAAAGGTCCGAAGGACTCCTACG
>Ga0116171_10004984_pt1 | contig 11763 bp, 5 predicted proteins | sample AD_JPNHW2_MetaG_FD_89798 | JGI IMG/M metagenome (GOLD analysis project Ga0116171, IMG submission 89798) | Active sludge microbial communities of municipal wastewater-treating anaerobic digesters from Japan - AD_JPNHW2_MetaG | ecosystem: Engineered > Bioreactor > Anaerobic > Digestate | place...
ATACGATGAAAAAAGTATTCATAATTTTTCTGTTCTGGTCATTATTTGCAGCTTTTGGCAGTGTCTCTGCACAACAGGCTGTATATAATTTCCCTTTTTATAATCCTTCTCTGCCGATCGAGGAAAGAGTCACTGATCTCGTTTCAAGGATGACTATTCAGGAAAAAGCCGATCAGCTTAATTATGTTGCTCCTGCAATACCCCGGCTTGGAATTCCCGCATACAACTGGTGGAATGAAGCCTTGCATGGTGTTGCAAGGGCAGGTTACGCAACAGTGTTTCCCCAATCAATCACTATTGCAAACTCATGGGATGAACAATTGATGTACAACGTTGCAAATGCTGTCTCTGACGAAGCCAGAGCTAAATATAATGAGTTTCAGCGAAGAGGTAAAACGGGTATCTATCAGGGACTTACATTCTGGTCACCCAATATCAATATTTTTCGAGATCCACGGTGGGGAAGAGGCCATGAGACATATGGGGAAGATCCTTTTCTTACGGGTAGAATGGGGTTGGAATTTGTAAAAGGAATGCAGGGTGATGATCCCAGGTATCTTAAAACTGTTGCAACAGCAAAACATTATGCAGTTCATTCAGGTCCTGAACCTTTAAGGCATGTATTCAATGCCAGAGTAAGCGAATCTGATTTAAGAGAAACTTATCTTCCGGCTTTCCGCACACTGGTAGTTGATGGAGGCGTATATTCAGTAATGGGTGCTTATAATATGTTCCGCGATTATCCATGTTGCGCAAATCCGATATTGTATGGAATCCTTCGTAATGAATGGGGATTCAAAGGATATGTTGTATCTGATTGCAGTGCAATTACTGATTTCTATAAATATAATAAATATGCAAAAGATCCTGCTGAAGCTGCTGCTCAGGCCGTTAAAGCCGGTACTGACCTTGAATGCGGTTCTGAATATAAAAACCTTAAGGCTGCTCTTGACAGAGGGCTTTTAACAGAGGCTGATATTGATGTGGCAGTTAAAAGGATTTTTACAGCAAGATTTAAGCTTGGTATGTTCGATCCCGATGAAATGGTATCCTATGCAAAGATACCATTCTATGTAAATTGTTCTGATTATAATAATTCCCTCTCACGCCAAGCTGCGCAGGAATCGATTGTCTTACTTAAAAATGATAACAATGTTCTGCCTCTTAAAAAGGAAATCAAGACAATAGCAGTAATCGGACCTAATGCAGACAATTTTGAAGCCCTGATAGGTAACTATAACGGCATCCCTAAGGATCCTGTAACTGTATTAAAGGGAATCATTAACAAAGTTACTCCTCAGACAAGAGTGATTTATTCCGAAGGCAGCGACCTGGCTGAAGGTATTCATAACCTGACACCTGTCCCCTCAAGGTATCTTCAAACAGCCGATGGCAAACAGGGTGCTTACGGTGAATATTATGGTAATAGGGAGATGAAAGGCGATCCTTTGTTTACCAGAATAGATGATGATATAAACTTCTATTGGGAACACCTCTCTCCACGATACGACATGCCTGATGATGACTTCGGAATTAAATGGACAACATGGCTTGTCGCTCCAGAAACGGGAACCTTTTATCTTGGAGGATGGGGTTCCTCGTCTTACGAGATATTCCTTGACGGGAAAAGTATTATAAAATACAGGGGAGAGCATCATGCTTTTCATACTGAGACTCCTGTCGATCTTAAAGCAGGAGAAAAATATAAAGTTGAGGTTCTGTACAGGAATTATGCAGGCGACGCAGACATTAAACTTCTCTGGTCCCGTCCCCGTGTAAACCTCATGGAGAAGGCAGTGGTCGCTTCAAAAGAAGCAGACGTCACAGTCCTTGTTCTTGGATTGTCACAACGTCTTGAAGGTGAAGAGATGAGCATAAAAATTGATGGTTTTCTGGGTGGAGACAGGACTAACCTCAATCTTCCGGCAGTTCAGGAACAGTTACTCGAATCAATCACTGCAACAGGAAAACCCGTCGTTGTTGTACTGATGAACGGAGGCGCTTTATCAGTGAACAGTGCTCAGCAGAAGGCATCTGCTGTTGTGCTTGCAGGGTATCCCGGGCAACAGGGTGGAAATGCAGTGGCTGATGTACTGTTTGGTGATTATAATCCAGCAGGAAGACTACCTGTAACATATTATAAATCAGTTGACCAGATACCTGCTTTTGAAAACTACGATATGAAAGGCAAAACCTACCGATTTTTCACCGGTGAGCCTCTTTATCCCTTTGGCTATGGGCTTAGCTATACAACATTCACATACAGCAATTTATCACTACCTGAAAAAGTTTTGGCTGGTGAAAGAGTAAAAGTGAAAGTCAATGTGACCAATTCAGGGAAGACCGAAGGTGATGAGGTTGTTGAACTCTACATTACCGATGAAAAGGCTTCAACACCCAGACCGATCCGTCAGCTGGAAGGATTTGAGAGGATCACTCTCAGACCGGGCGAGACAAAGGGAGTGGAGTTTACTATTGATCCGCGGCAATTCTCAATTATTAATAACAAAGATAAACGAGTAATTGAACCGGGCTATTTTACGGTTTCTGTGGGTGGTAAACAGCCAGGATTTAAAGGTTATCTCGATCCTCAGTTTACCCAGGTGATGACAGGAAGGATCAGGCTTACAGGAAAAGAGGTTCCTTTAAATGAATAGTTCAAGAAACTCTATTATTAAATTTGATAACAATAACGGATTATGGCCATGAAGCGCAGGGATTTTGTTTCTCAGGTTCTTATAGCAGGTAGTGCTCTCAGCTTTGGAGCAGGTTGTGGACGGAAAATTGAACCGGTTTCAGAAGGAAAAGAACCTTCAAGGATTACACTGAATAAACCGGGTGAAAAAACTGTCAGGGAGCCGGAACGGCAAATACCAGTCCTTGCCGAGACTGATGTACTGGTTATTGGAGGAGGCCCTGCCGGCACTGCAGCTGCTGTTGCAGCAAGCCGGACGGGTGCGGAGACTTATCTTATAGAACGTTATAACCATCTTGGCGGATTATGGACAGGAGGTCTTGTTTTGCCGCTTCTCTCCACTCATGCAGTAGATAAGCATAAAAACCGGAAACAGGTTATTTTTGGTATTGGTGGAGAGATGTCGAAAAGGCTGACTGATCTGGGGATGTCAATAAATGAAGTAAACCCTGTTGTTGATCCGGAAGCGGCCAAATATGTTCTGGAAGAGATGATCCGTGATGCTGGTGTTAAAATGTTATATCATGCCTGGGCTTCGAATGTGATTATGGAGGGAAGCACAATAAAAGGAGTTTTTATTGAAAGCAAATCGGGGAGAATGGCCATACTGGCTAAAGTGGTCATCGACTGCACCGGAGATGGTGATGTTTTTTCTCTTGCCGGAGATGATTACGATGTTATGAAATATGCAATAGGTCTGAATCACAGGTTAGGAAATATTGATCGTGTCGACCCAGGCAGACCAGGATATATCAAAATGGATTTGGGTGGTCCGACTCCTTTGAAAAGTGTTAACTGGGTGAATATGTGGGGAAAGGAAGATCAGTATGCTCTTGATGTAAAAAATCTTTCACAACTGCAGATGGACTACCGTAAAGAAATATGGGAGAGTGTTCAGAAAATCAGAAAGACGCCTGGATATGAAGAGGTCTTTTTGTTGGATACTGCTTCCCAGCTTGGTGTGAGAATGTCAAGGATACTGAATGGGGAATACCGGTTGACACTTGAAGATACAATGACTTATAAAACGTTCAGTGATGTTATCGGAATCAGCGGTGCCTGGACCAGCATGCTCTATAAAGGAAAAAAAGTACCATCAAACGAACGTCCTCTGTGGCAGATCCCGTATCGCTCGCTTATTCCAAAAAAGACAGATAATCTTCTTGTTGCAGGTCGTTGTTTCTGTTTTGAACGCGAACTGGTTGAAGACGCAAGGATTATAGGAACCTGCCTTATTACAGGGCATGGCGCCGGGGCAGCAGCAGGTTTGGCGGTGAAAGAAAGAAAAAGTGTAAAGGATATTGACGTTAGTAAGTTAAGAAATCTGCTTGTACAACAGGGAGCCTGGCTGGGATGAAACACTTCCACAGGTTGCCTGACTTAAGGTCTTTGTCTCTTCTGCTGGCATTGGCTTTGGTTATTCCTGTTTCGTGGGGAGTATTGACAGGATTATCAGTATGGCTTAGTCCGTTTATAATGCTCAATTCTGTTTTTACTCTTAAGTCGCTTGTCTGGCTTAATGTAGTCGCATTTCTTGTACTTGCGTTTCTTCTGTACAGAAAAAGGTGGTTTTGTCGTTATCTGTGTCCTGTTGGATGGTGTTGTGAGAAAGTATCGCGACTGAATGGACAAAAACAGCATTCAAATAAAGGATTTCCGGATATAAACAAATGGCTGGCAGCTCTTTCTCTTTCTGCAGCAATAACAGGAATTCCACTGTTTATTTTTCTTGATCCTCTTGCATTATTAAATGGATTCTTCTCAATATTCAAGGGCCATATAACGTTTATCGCTATAGTTTCACTCCTAGGATTCCCTTTTCTTCTTTTAATAAATTTGCTTTTCCCGGACATCTGGTGTAATAAAATTTGTCCGCTGGGTGGATTACAACTTATCATATCTGATGTAAAAACACATTTGAGAAGATCATTTACCGGAAAAGAACCAGAAACCAGATCTGTTGATACCGGACGAAGATACTTCGTGATGTCGGGTTTTGGATTGCTGACCGGGGCAGTTTTACCAAAATTTCTGAAGCCGGCAAAAGAAAAGTTTCTTCGCCCGCCTGCTTCAGTTGAACATGTGTTATTTAACAGTTTATGTTGTCGGTGTGGTAACTGCAGTAAAGCTTGTCCCACCGGAATTATTTCTTTCAGAACCGATTTTAATAATCTTACCGGATGGATGACTCCTGAGTTAAGCTTTAAATCAGGGTATTGCCTTGAAACATGTAACTTTTGCGGCAGGGTTTGTCCAAGCGGGGCAATAACACTTTTCAGTATTGAAGCTAAAAGTCAATTGTTTATTGGTACGGCTGTGATTAGCATGGGAAATTGTCTCCTGTCAAAAAACCGGGAATGTATAAAATGCAGGGAGTCATGTAAATATGGTGCCATAAAACTGGTTTATAAAGAAAACATTTTAAATGCTTTACCGGTAATCGATAAAGAAAAGTGCGTAGGCTGCGGAGCCTGCGAGGTCGTATGTCCTGAGAATTGTATAGTGGTTAATCCTATTTTTGTCCCCACTCTGAAAGAAGCTTAAAAACCACTTAAAGAGTGGGGAATAGGGTTGACTATTATTGCAGTTACTTAATCTTAATCTGTTTCAAAAGCCAGTCATTCACAGCTTCACTTTCTTCAGGGAATGTCCAGTGCCCTGTTTCCTGGAATAACTGTAGCTCTTTTGGAGCCGTTATCATATTATATGCAGAGAACATTGATGTCGGCGGACAGGTAACATCATTGTAACCCCATGCATAAAACCCTGGAACAGTGATCCTGCGGGCAAAATTAACCACATCATAATAGTTTAGAGTCTCAGTTTCTCCAGGTTTTGGTTCAGCGGCTTTATAATAATGAGGCCAGCCGCCTGCTCTTTTGTTAAGATAACCAGCATAATCGCAAAGAGCAGGATATAAAGCTGCAAGGTTTTTTATTCTCTTATCAAGGCCTGCTGTTACTATCGACAGGGCTCCTCCCTGGCTTCCGCCTGTTACGACAACGTCAGTGCCGTTAAACTCAGGCAATGAAAAAATAAAATCGACAGCCCTTACACATCCCAGATATACTCTTTTATAAAAAAAGGCATCCCGGTCATTCATTTTTACCGTCCAGTATGAAAATAATGCTCCTGACATAAGGTTGTCATAAACCGATTTGTCAAGGTTTACAGGTATTCCGTGTATTCCTATTTCAAGCGTGATGATGCCCATTCCTGCTGTTTTTGGATCACCGTAATATGGGCGAATGCCTGCTCCGGGAACTCTTAGTATTGCAGGATATCTTCCTGGTTTCTTAGGCATTGCCAGTATTCCATATATTCTGGAGCCAGCTTTCTCATTCTGAAAACTGATATGATAAACATTAGCATCGCTCGTACAGCGCTCCGGCATAAGGGTCAGTTGCGGATCAAGGTCTGTTTTACGTGCTTCATCAATGGCCTTGCTCCAGAAAGTATTAAAGTCATCAGGGTCTTTAACAGTCGGCTGGATCTTCTCCGGCTCAAATCCTGCAGTTGCAAGTCCTTCATATTTTTTACCGTCAACTACTGCAGTCACTTTTACACGAAAGAAACCGGGTGTCTTCATCTTTCCTGAAAGTTCCATCTTTCCTGTTTTAAGGACTATGCCTTCTTTTATCACATCGGGAAACATCTCAGGTCCTGTCTCATAGTTCACAGTAACATTTTCAATAAGGTTCCCATACCTGAGTATCTGTACAGAGAATTTTGCCTCCTCATTTAACTTGTATGTCCAGTCTTTATGATCCGGAGCTACAATTACCTTTACAAGGGTCGTGGCTGGCTGAGAAACGGCGGCCAGAGATAAAACAAATAATAATGCTGACTGTAATAATAGTCCTGACAATGTTTTTTTCATGGTTTTACGTCTTAATGAGTGAAATAATCTTTATTTATAATATGTTTTATAAACTCAAAATTGATTAATAAATATAATTGTTTAATAAGTTCCGAAACAAATTTATCGTTTTTTTTGCCCAAAAAGAAATACAGACTCAATAGTCTCATTTGATTATTTATTTTTGTTGGCTTAAATTTATATGATGCAACCAGAAAATAATCTTCTTAAAAAACGGGTAAATCTTTTTGATGGAATTTCAATAGTGGCTGGTGCAATGATCGGGTCCGGAATCTTCATTGTCAGTGCTGATATTGCCAGATCTGTTGGTTCTCCCGGATGGCTTATGATGGTTTGGATCATTACCGGAATCATTACGATTATTGGAGCATTGTGCTATGGAGAACTGGCTTCAATGATGCCGAGTGTAGGAGGACAGTATGTTTATCTCAGGGAAGCCTATCATCCGTTGCTGGGATTTCTTTTTGGCTGGACCACTTTTCTTGTCATACAATGCGGATCGATTGCTGCAGTAGCAGTCGCCTTTGCAAAATTTTCCGGTGTGTTGTTTCCATGGATATCTGATGACAATGTATTGTTTAAGATTGGTTTTATGAAGATCAACAGCACTATGGTTGTTGCTATAATAATGATCGCATTCCTGACATGGCTTAATACGGTAGGGATAGTAACAGGTAAAACAGTGCAGAACATCTTTTCATCGACCAAGGTACTAGCTCTTGTAGGGTTCATAATAATAGGATTTTTTGCCACAAGAAATATTGGCTCGTGGGAGATTAATAAAGAGGTTTTCTGGCAGGCAGGTAAGGCCGGACCAGATGGCCATATGTTGCCATTGGCAGGATTTTCTCTGATCGCAGCAATCGGAACGGCCCTTGTCGGTTCACTGTTTTCAGCTGATGCATGGTATGATGTTACCTTTATTTCAGGTGAGGTTATTAACCCAAAGCGTAATGTTCCGTTAAGTTTGTTGCTAGGGACATTGATAGTGAGCGTTTTGTATGTCCTTACAAATTATGTCTATATAAAGATTCTTCCTCTGTCAGGTTCTCCCGATGGTGCCGATGTTTTAAGCAGGGGTATTCAGTATGCTGACAACGACAGGGTGGCAACATCGGCTATGAGCGTTGTGTTTGGTGATTATGCAGCAATTATCATGGCTGTTCTGATCATGATAAGTACTTTTGGCTGCAATCATGGCCTCATTATGGCCGGGCCAAGGGTCTATTATGCCATGGCTAAGGATGGGCTGTTTTTTAAGAAGGTAGGTGAATTAAACAAAAACGGGGTTCCCGGATTTGCAATTATTATTCAGGGTATATGGTCAATATTGCTTTGTATGTCAGGAACATACAGCGATCTTCTCGATTATGTGATCTTTGCGGTATTGCTGTTCTTTGCACTTACAATTCTGGCAATTTTTATTCTAAGGGTCAAAAAACCTGACATTCCCCGTCCTTATAAAGCACTTGGTTATCCTGTTGTTCCTGCAATTTATATTCTGACAACAGTTTTCATAATGGTAATCCTTCTCATCTACAAACCTCTCTATACTTTCCCCGGTTTGGGTATCGTTATTATGGGAATACCGGTATTCTGTATCTGGAGAAAACACAGCAGGAAGAATAACTGAAACGAGAAGGCACTCTGATTGCTGTACACTAAACAGAAGGATATAATAATTGTTTGGGCCTGAAGAAACCAGATTGTTTCATAAAAGGATATATTCTTTTGAATGAAATTGAGGTATTCTCTGGGTACCTCAAATAGCAAATTTTGACTAACTGCAATTTGATTCTGACTTCGTCGAGATCCGCGGAGTCTATCCCGCTTAGCGGGGCTTCGGTTCTTCGTTTACCCCGGCCCCAAGGGGAGCGAAGAACCGAAGCCCGCTTGCGTGTGAGCTCGGTACAGCCAAAACCAATTTACTTCCGCAAAGTGGAATAGGGTAAATAAATTGATTTTCAGGCGATTTATTAAATTATATTCATGATTGCTGATAGTCATTATAAATAATTATATTTACGATAACAGAATATGATTTAGTAACAGCAAAGTAGTTCCCTGACGACAATCTATCTTTATATGAAAATCTATCTCACGTTGTTTTGTGCCTTCCTGTTTCTTATGATTTATACACCAGCCTGTAAGCAAAATGAACCGGAGAGACCTGTTCTTACAAAACTACCATTTGCTTTTTCCGGTGAGGGGCGAACTCCAATGGAAAACACTCCTGTGTTGTTTAGTTCACGATTATTGCTTGTTTCTAATTACAGACCGGGAGGAGCTGAGGCTAAAGGGGAGAATGCTTATCTGTATATTGATGATCTGCAGACAGGAATGGAAGCAGCCCGGTTTGGGCAGGGACATTCTTTTGTCTCGGCCTTCGTTGAAAGTGACACAATGAATGTTTTTGCTCTGGAGTTTTCTGATTTCGGGCGGGTCATGAACTCAACCGGGATTGACAGATTCGTTTCCACCGATTTAAAGGAGTGGAAAAAGGAAAAGGTAATCCTGCCCGAAGGTGAGGAACACCTTTTCAATTCTTCTGTTTGTCAAGATGATGAAGGTTATATCATGGCATACGAATCGGACAAGCCTGTTCAGTTTTGCTTCAAATTTGCCCGTTCAAAGAACCTGTCGGAATGGAAGAAAGTAGAAGGATTGACATATACTGGGGTGAATCATGAATACTCAGCCTGCCCTGTGATACGCTACCATAAACCGTTCTATTATGTGATCCATCTGCATGCTTCAATTGAAGGACATAATGGATGGGTTTCATTTCTGACACGTTCAAGGGATTTGGAAAACTGGGAATTAAGTCCTTTCAATCCCATCCTTGAGGCAGAAACAGGTGAAGGAAAGAATAATTCGGATGTTGATATTCTGGAATATCATGGTAAAACATATCTCTATTATGCCACCGGCGATCAGGAAACATGGGGGACGGTGCGTACCGCAATGTTTGACGGAAAGGAGAAAGAATTCTTTGAAAGCTATTTTCCGGAAGGTGTAGTGACTATTAAAGCATCAGCTAAACAATAAGTCTGATTCATAAAGATTATACAATCATGCTCAAGAGGTTCTCTTTATTCTATGTAATCTTTTTATTTTGCACTTTTACCTGTTCTGCCAGAAAAACAGGCAGTGAAACGAAAATAAAATCGGCGTTTGATCCTGTTAAAGCTGAATGGAACATAGCCTGGCCCAGCCGGATCTCTCAATACGATCTTGTATATCTTAGTCCGCCTGTCGACCCTATGCAGGGCATTCCACTTGGGAATGGTGATGTCGGTGCCTTATTCTGGTGCGACGAGTCAAAGATTGTAGCTGTAATTAATAAAAGTGATCTGTGGGATGATGCTTCGTTTGGTCCTTTTAAGAACTGGAGCCGTGGGGAAGAAGATTACAGCACGACTCAACGCCATGCCTGCCGGATCATTATCGATTTTAAATTTCCTGTTTTCAGCATACTTTATCTTTCTGACTTCAAGGCGCGTCTGAGCCTTGCTGATGCTTCACTGGATATTGAAGCTAACAGCGCTTTCGGAAAAGTGAGCATGAAAGCGTTTGTCGATCATAAGACAGGTATCATTTTTTATAATATGAACAGTGATCTTGCCGAAGATGTTCCGGTTGATATTATTGTTGAAAGATATGGTTCACGTACTTATTCGCATTGGTACAGCCAGATAAACAAAGATGCATCGATAGGATTGTCAGGAACAGAAGCAATAGCAGACAAAGATGGTGTTTTTATTACTCAAAAACTCTCGTCAGGCACATTTGTTTCAGGTGGTTGTGTAGTTCAAAGTAATGGTCTTGCTGTGGAAAATTTGCGTAAACATTCACACAGTGCTTCAATCAGACTCTCTGGCAATCGGCAGAAAACTGCTCAACTTGCTTTTGTTGTTTCTTATCCCGGTAATGAAAACATGGTTGCTGAGGCAAAAGAGACGCTTAGTTCTGTTTTTTTAAAGGGGATTGATACTTACAGAAACGACAATGAAGAAGCATGGAGATCATTATGGTGTCGGTCGTTTATGGATTATGGCGATGATTATCTTAACAACCTCTGGCATCTGACAATGTTTTATGCTAACGCTTCACAGGGTGGCAAATACCCCGGAAGATTTAATAACGGTTTATGGGGCTGGGACAGGGATGTACAGAACTGGAACTTCTATTTCCATTGGAATCAGCAGGAGATTTACTGGCCATTGAATGCAGCAGGATTCCATGATCTGGCCTGCCCTTATCTTGATTTCAGATTCAACTCACTGCCACTGGCAAAAAAGGATGCACACGATAATTTTAACTCTGAAGGTGCATATATATCAGATGTGACAGACCGCAGGGGATATAACTCTTCGGGTGAAATAGATAATCATACTCCTGTAGCAGAAATTGCTCTCGATTTCTGGAGACAATATAAATTCACTTGTGATAAGAAGTTCCTTAAAGAAAAAGCTTTTCCGTTCATTATTGAATCTGCCAGATTCTACCAGTCTCTTTTTGTAAAAGAATCTGATGGTTTATACCATGCCAAAGAAGGAACTGGTTATGAAGGATGGATAAAACTCAGAGACGGTCTTACAGAACTTGTCTATGCTCATGTTTTATTCTCAACTGCATTGGAAGCTATGGAAGAGGTGGGGGCTAATCTTCCTGAAGCTGAAAAATGGAGAGATATTCTTGACCATCTGGCACCTCTTCCGGTTGTGAAAGCAAACAGTACTGAGATAGCAACAGAAGGCAGCAGGTATAAAATACTAAAAGGACTTTTTAAAGGGACATTATCTCCTGCAAATGAAATCATGGCAGCCGGTTGGGGAATCAAAGAGAACAAGTGGCTTACTGTTTATTTTCCTGTTAGTGATAAACCTGATAGTGAACTTAAACTGCTTGATGGCATATTCCCGGCAGTTCCATCATCGCCGGTTTTCCCGTCAGGAATGATTGGATTATCACAAAAAGGAACCATCTCTTTTGATCAGATTACTTCAACTACACTTTTATATGGTCCGGAATCAACAGGGTGGAACCCGGCACCTATAGTTTTGGCAAGACTTGGCATGAAAAAAGAGCTTGAAACTGATCTGCAGAACTTCCCCGGAAGGTGGCAGATATACTGTAATGGCTGGGGCCATTGGGGTTTGGAAGGTGAAGTAAATAAAGACGCAGA
>Ga0116171_10004987_pt1 | contig 11759 bp, 13 predicted proteins | sample AD_JPNHW2_MetaG_FD_89798 | JGI IMG/M metagenome (GOLD analysis project Ga0116171, IMG submission 89798) | Active sludge microbial communities of municipal wastewater-treating anaerobic digesters from Japan - AD_JPNHW2_MetaG | ecosystem: Engineered > Bioreactor > Anaerobic > Digestate | place...
GCGATCGAGATCGTGTTTGATACTGATGCCCGACCGCAAGGTTATAACCGGGCAGTGTGATACCGAGATCAGCCTGTTAGCATTGCTCCCGATCCAGAATTGCTCGAATCCCGATGCACCGTGTGTTCCCATAACAATACAAATACTATCCATCTCCTTGGCTTCATCAAGGAGCTCACGGTAAACCTTTCCTTCGCGGATCACATAGTCGATCTCATTCTCAGGAAGGCGTGGTTTGTACTTCTCAATCAGCTTTGTAAATTGTCCTTTGATCTGGTCGATCAGGTCAGACGAAGTGTCGGAATAAATTGTGGTCTTTGTTACACTTGGGTTGTTCACCCAGACCATATGAAGGTCAAGTAGTCCGCGGTTAGCAATCGAAACGGCATGTTCAAGCGCGTTAATCGAGCAATCGGAGAAGTCAATGGCAGCAATAATATTACTCATATGATGACATATTATATGTTTATGCTAAAAGAACAATGCTAAAATTAATGAATTATTTACAAAAAAGCAAGTGCTTGCATCCAGTGCATAATGAATATTTATATTTATCGTAATAATCAGTCAATCAATAGCTTGTAAAAGGAAATGACAAAAAACACCTTAGTCCATTTCACTGAAAAGTATTTTATCTCTCACCACAAACGCGTTAGGATAATCAGACTGGATGCTTTTTTGAAAGCCGATGGCTTCACTTTTTGTTCTGAAATTGCCCGCCCTGATCCTGTAATTAGGCTGTTTAAAGGATAAATATGCCTTTACATTAGGATATTTTTCCTGGAAAGCTGTCAGAGCCTCTGTCGCCCTGTATTTACTGTTATTACCCGAATCAAAGAAAATCTGTAATCTGTAACCGTCGAATGATGGATCACGCCGGTTTACTTCCTTGTATTTTTCAGTTAATGAGGTGAGTCGGTTGTCCTGAATTACCGTAATTTTCCCCGCTTTGTGATCTGCATTCTGCGCAAATGAAAAGTTTACCAATAATAATACAATGGCAAGAACAGAAAAAAAAGTCTTATTCATGGCAGATTAAAGTACGAAGTGCTCGATTGGGTGGTGACTCAGAATGGGTATCGCAGAAAAATTGATCAGTTGCTGCGAAAATTTATCCAGTTGCAATGAACTTGCTTCGATATCTCCATCAGTCATTATTGATATAAGGTCGGCATCCACCATTCGTGCCTGTTCAATAATACTTAATGCTTTGTTGTCGGTATTTTGAACATTGGTAGTAAAACTAATGTTGCGGTCGCTGAAATACTTCTCCACTTTGTGTACCGCATTATCAATGACCCGCTGAATTGTTTTCAGTTTACTTGTGTTTAACGCAAGAATGTTTACTTCAGCGCCGAAAGTCTTCGCCAGTAAAGTTGTATGCGGGACTTTATGAAGTGTTACAGCAGTATGATCAACAGGCAGGACTATTTTGTGTAAAGGACGATTAATGTCGTAACTGGTGCGTATTGTGATGGCGGGACAGGGCGTGCTCGTAACGATGCGGAGAGCATTGCTGCCAACCCAGAATTCCTCAAACCCTGTAACACCATGAGTGCCTGTAACCAAAAGGTCAGCATTTGAGAGTTTCGCCTGGAGTGCCAGTTCCTGGTAAACCTTACCTTTGCGAAGCTTGTAAGCCAATTTGCTATAACGAAGTTTATACTTATTAGCCTCGATAAGTTCTTCCATATTTTTCCTGGCTTCTTCCCGAAGTTCGGAGGATTCGTTCTGCAAAGGCATCAGGGTAACACTTTGGCTATCAACCCAAACCATAGTGATGTTGCATTTGCAGGTATTTGCCAGGTTTATGGCGTAATCAAGCGCATGCAACGACCCCTTTGAAAAATCAATGGCTACCACTATCTCTTTCATCATGCTTGGAATTGGTTAGTCATGGTAAAAGTATGAATATTTTTAATGTTAGGCTAAGATACGGTTATTTTATGGAAGATATTCATATCTGTCTACATTCGCCGGAATTGTTAACTTTGCGCATCATCATCCTATTAGCATATGTCGCTGAACCAAAACCTGGATGCCACCGGAGAGTCACTTTCACCTGCTGAACGCGAAATAGAAAAGGCGCTTAGGCCGCTTGATTTCAGCAGTTTTGCTGGACAACCGGGGGTGGTGAGCAACCTCAGGATTTTTGTTGCTGCTGCAAGGCAGCGCAGCGAACCGCTCGACCATGTGCTGCTTCATGGCCCTCCGGGGTTGGGGAAAACCACGCTTTCATACATTATTGCCAACGAACTGGGGGTTGGAATAAAAATTACTTCGGGCCCGGTGCTTGATAAACCAGGTGACCTTGCCGGTTTGCTTACCGGGCTGGAGCCTCATGATGTGCTGTTTATCGACGAAATCCACAGGCTTAGTCCGGTTGTTGAGGAGTACCTCTATTCAGCCATGGAGGATTTCAGGATCGATATTATGATTGAAACAGGTCCGAATGCAAGAAGTGTCCAGATAAAACTCAATCCATTCACCCTTATAGGAGCCACCACCCGGTCGGGATTGCTTACCGCGCCGCTTCGTTCGAGGTTTGGTATCAATTCGAGGCTGCAATATTACGATGCCGAAACATTGAAGCATATTATCATCAGGTCAGCCGGTATTTTAAGAGTGCCTATCAAGGATGATGCCGCTTACGAACTGGCAAGACGCAGCCGCGGAACACCCCGTATCGCCAACCTGCTGTTGCGAAGAGTGCGCGATTTTGCCCAGATTAAGGGCAGCGGGACAATCGACCTGGAAATTTCGCAGTTTGCCCTCAATGCACTGCTGGTTGATAAAAACGGCCTCGATGAGATGGATAACCGCATTTTGGTCACCATTATTGAAAAGTTCAAAGGAGGCCCGGTGGGATTGACAACCATTGCTACTGCCGTGGGTGAAGACGCCGGAACCATTGAGGAAGTGTATGAACCTTTCCTCATTCAGGAAGGGTATCTTATGCGTACACCGCGCGGAAGAGAGGTTACCGAAAAAGCGTATATTCATTCAGGGAAAATAAGAACCCAGGCCAACGGGACACTTTTCTGAGACTTTACAGTTCAGGATTCAACTAATCAGCCGGTTCAATGCAGCCACACGACCTTTCTGTCATCATAAAAGAAACCGCTGCTTCATTAGGTTTTTTTGATTGCGGAATCGCCAGGGCTGAACCACTCCTGCAGGATGCAGAGCGCCTAAAACAATGGCTGGCCGGTGGTTTTCATGCCGGCATGAGTTACATGGAGCGCAACCGGGACAAACGCACTGATCCCCGGCTGCTTGTGGAAGGAGCAAAATCAGTCATAGTGCTGCTTTACAATTATTTTCCCGGAAAGGCAAGTGTTTCTGGCGGCCTGAAAATATCAAAATACGCTTACGGGGCAGATTATCACGATGTTATCAGGAGCAAACTCAATGCTTTTTGTGATGAGTTGAGGATGTTGGATGACAATGTAATAGCGAGAGGATTCGTTGATTCGGCACCTGTTCTCGAAAGAGCCTTGGCTACCAGGGCCGGTCTGGGATGGATAGGTAAAAACAGTTTGCTGATAACCAGAAGGCAAGGATCATTCTTTTTCCTGGCCGAAATACTCACCAGTCTCGAACCTGAGTATGACGAACCTTTTGGCGGCAATTACTGCGGCGACTGCTCCAGATGTATTGATGCCTGTCCGGCGCAAGCCATCACAGCGCCCGGAGTGATTGATTCCAGGAATTGTATTTCTTACCTGACAATCGAGAATAAGGGAGATATTTCCGGGAGCTTTAAAGGTAAATTTGAAAACTGGATTTTCGGCTGCGATATTTGCCAGGATGTTTGCCCGTGGAACCGGTTCTCTTTGATACATTCTGAACCGGAATTCATTCCTGAAGAAGAGCTCGTCAATATGAATATTGAAGATTGGCAGCATCTCGATGAATTAAAATTTCACCGGCTGTTTAAACATTCGGCCATTAAACGGACCAAGTTCTCAGGTTTGAAGAGAAATATAGATTTTGTATTAAACACTGACAATAAATAAGTTACGCAGCCTGGATAAAAACCGGTAGTCTAATTTACTTGAAGTACTGGCATTAAACTGCAAAAAAAACATATCAAAAGAATCTTACAATGAGCAAACAGGTTAAGTCAATTGTGCCGGCTATCGACATCAGGTCGGAAATTGGTGAACTGAAAGGTGTTGTGCTTCATACCCCCGGTAATGAAGTGGAAAACATGACACCCGACAACACCCGGAAAGCGCTTTACAGCGATATTCTCAACCTCTCGGTAGCTCTGAAGGAGTACAACCAGTTCAAGGGATTTCTTTCCAAAGTCACAACTACCTATGAAGTACGGGACCTGCTGAAGGATGTTCTGGCCGATGATGACAACCGAAAGGCGTTGATTAGCAGGCTTATAAAAAGGGAAAAAGTGTCAGAAGACGTGAAAGAAATTCTTCTTGCGATGAAACCTGCCAAACTTGTGGCAGCCTTACTCGAAGGTGTGGAGATGCCGAAGGACAACCTTACGAGGTTCATGAGCAAGGATCGTTTTATCCTTGAGCCGCTGCACAATTTCTTTTTCACCCGCGATGCCTCCATAGCCCTGGGCAACAAGGTCTTGATAAGCAGTATGGCCAGCCAGGTGCGCGTACGCGAATCGCTGATCATGGATACCATTTTTACAAATCATCCTTCGTTTAATACTAAAACGATTCACCCGGAGGAGAGTCGCCATTACTGCCCTGAGTTCAGTTTTGAAGGCGGCGATATACTTGTTGCCCGTGAAGATGTGCTGCTGATAGGTACCGGGCCCAGAACTACCAGCCACGGCATCGACTTTATCATTGATTATTTCAGGCAACGGAAAAGCAGGCAGCACATCATTGTCCAGGAACTCCCGCATAAGCCGGAGTCGTTTATCCATCTTGACATGGTTTTCACTTTGTTAGATCACGATAAGTGCATGGTATATGAGCCGCTCATCCTGCACCCGAGCCGTTATCTTACGATTCATATTGAGCTGGATAACGGGAAAGTTAAATCCATAGCCGAGAAACCCAACATTCCTGCGGTGCTCAGGGAATTGGGAATGGATATGGAACTGCTCTATTGCGGAGGCCATCGCGACAGGGTTTTGCAGGAGCGCGAACAATGGCACAGCGGTGCGAACTTTTTTGCCGTTGGCCCCGGGAAAGTGATGGGCTATGGCCGCAATGTTCATACCATTGAAGAACTCAGCAATCATGGTTTTGCAGTTGTAAAAGCCAACGATGTGATCAACTCAAAGGTGGATATTTCGCAATATCAGAAGTATGTCGTAACCATCGATGGCTCGGAGCTGTCGCGCGGCGGCGGAGGTTGCCGCTGCATGACCATGCCGGTAAAAAGAGGGCTGATTAGCTGATGATGGCTGTCAGTCCGGAAGAATTCTCTATTCTCCCCACCTGTAGTCATCGGTTTTGAAACCTGCCAGTGATAATGCTCTGCCTGTTACAGTGGAAGCCAATTCCTCAAAGGTTGAAGGTTTACTGTAAAACGAGGGCGTTGCCGGGCATATGATACCACCTGCTTCGGTTACGGTTTTCATGTTATTGACATGGATGAGGCTGTAAGGTGTTTCGCGGATGACCAGGACCAGTTTTTTTCTTTCTTTGAGCATAACATCTGCCGCGCGGGTCATCAGGTCGTTTGATACGCCGGCAGCTATTCGGCCGAGTGTTCCCATACTGCACGGGCATATGATCATGGCATCGTAACCGGCAGATCCTGAGGCAAAAGGAGCATAAAAATCCTGAATGTCGTAAGCCCGGTAGGGCAGATTTTCATATTCTTTGTTTCCCAATTCATATTGCCAGACCTGTTTAGCATTTTCCGAAAACAAAATGCCGCATTCATCCACCTGGGATTTTAATCCGGCAAGACTGTCAATCAGTACTTTAGCGTAAATTGCCCCGCTGGCACCCGTTACCCCGATCACTATTTTCATAAAATGGTTCTTCTGTGCACTAAGAACAACAAATGCTGTTTAAAGTTTGTAAGCCAGGCTCAGAACCAGGCAGTCGTTAAACTGGCCGTATTCGAACAGTCGCCACACATTTCCGTTTGAAGGCTGTGTGCGTATTGACTGTAACGAATTGTCGGTGCGGAAATGGGCTATAAACCTGTCGGAAACAGGGTAGGCAATACCCAGCGTAATATTACTGTTGAAAAGCCTGAAGGGGTTGTCTCCAACAGTTTGATAATCACGCTCTTCGAAATGGTGAAGTAAAAACGAGAATGCCGGCCCGCCTTCGATGATCAAACCGCTGCGCAGTTTATACTGGTAGAGAAGGGTCAGTTCAACATAACCCAGGCGCATAATATAATAGGTAGGGTCGGTACTTTTGGGATCAGGGTTTCTGCGGCTGCCTTTCTGGATGTAATCAAGCTGCATCTGCCAGGCAGTCCGTTCTTTTACAGGCAGATTCACCCAGCCGCCGGCATAAATACCGGCTTTGTCGAAGCCGCTGTATGTATCACCGGCAACCTGGCTCCCTACCACACCGGCCGCAATACCACCGCTGAATTGCTGCGCTTTTACAAATGGAATGGATATTATAAAAACAATGATTATCAGCGCAAACCTATGCTGTTTCATGACCGGCACTTTTTTACCAATAATGTAAAAGTAGCAAAGTTCCTATTTGGGGAAACACTGTGTGGTCAGAAATATATTGGGGTATTATTTTTGAGGAGCTATTCTTTGCATGGCTCGCCAAGCGGGTCTTCAACTTCACCAAACCAAACCGTAGCATAGTTTTCGCTGATGCCAATGCCAATGGCTTCCCATTGGATGTCCTTCCACACGCCTTTGTTGATAATTACCTCGTTGTGACTGTGGCTTTTTTTCCAGCCGTCGAGTATGTCTTTTGCCATGGCCCCGGGTGAAGGATACTTGTATGAAGTGAAAAAGGCAATTTCATAACCGTTGGCAGGATAATTGGTCAGTTCACGCGGTTTGTCCCACATGCACCGGGCTTTTTTATGATCGTCGGTGTAGCAACAGGGTGTCCATTTGCCCCCGGCGGACCAGCTGTGCATATTACACCTGCTGCCTTGTTTATAGTTTTCCGAAAGATCATAAGCATGAATACGGGCAACGTAACTTAGCGACCTGGATATAGTTAAGGGTTTCAGCCGGTTTTGCTGCCTGTACTCATTGATCAGCTTCAGCAGAATTTGTTCGGTATCGGAAAGGCAGATATTTTCGAATGTTGCCTCCCTGGCCGGCGGCTGCGAAAAAGCAACAACCGGAATGATAAAAAGTATGAGAAAAGCAATACAACGATTCATGCCGGGTGATTTACAGCATAACTCTCCGGTAACCGAAAAATTGCACGAAAACCCCGGGAAAAGTAACTGTTCTTATTCTTTTCCGCTGCCGTAATGCTTCTCTTTGATTTTCTTACCGTTACTGAAAGTTCCTTTATAAACCACTTTCCCGTCAGGGTCCCAGTAAATCCAGGTTCCATGCTTTTGCTGATTCAGGTAAGTACCTTGTCCCTGCTTGCGTCCATTGGCATAATAACTCACCCAATCGCCATCGGGATGGCCGGTAACATAGTTTTCCTCCTTGATTTTAAGGCCATTCTCATCAAGATAAACAAAGAAGCCATTGCGTTCACCACTTTTATAACTGCCTTTTTCCTTCAGGCTGCCATCGTAGTAATACTCGGTTGAAAGGCCATCCTTGGCTCCGTTCAGGTAGTTGATTTCCAGTTTTTTATGTCCGTTATCCCACCACGATTGGTACATTCCCTGGAGGGCACCTTTCTCGTAAACTGCGATGTACTGAGGCTTTCCATTCTCAAACCATCCACGCCAGGTACCAGTCATCACACCGTTGTCGTAATTGCCGGAATCTTTCACCTGCCCATTTTCAAACCAGCTCATCCAAAGCCCGGTTTCCTTATCCGAACTATAAGCTCCCGTATGATGAAACTTTCCGTCTTCATAATAAAATTTCCAGGTGCCATCTTTCAATGAGTTGATATAATTCCCTGTTTTCCAGAGGCCTCCTGATTCATAGTAATAGTCCCATTTCCCCTCCTGCTTACCGTTATTGAAATTGCCACGGCTGCCAACGCTACCACCCGGATGGAAAAATGTCCAGGTACTGTCGTGAACTCCGTCAATAAGTTTGCCGTTCATATCAGGCTTGCCGGCCTCAGTCCACCATTGGGCAAAGCCATTTAACTGGCCGTTATGGTACGAGGCTTCCGATTGTTTTTTGCCGTTGGTGAACCATGTAACAGCTTTGCCTTCTTTAGTGCCGTTTACATAGCTGACTTCGGCAACTTTAAGCCCTTTTTCGTTGAATTCGTACCAAATGCCGCTCTTAACGCCGTTCACAAGATTGCCTTCAGCTTTCCTGGTACCATCGGGATAGGTTTCGGTTGAGAGCTGGGCATATGATATGCCGGCAATAAGCTGAAAGAAGCAAAGAAATACTGCTAACCTTTTCATTTTCAATTTGATTGTAAAGGCAGTGAATGTTGTTTAACTGGAATAAAGATGCTTTTTAATGTTTGCGTTCGGTTGTAAAAATGACCAGTTGCTCCAGGGCATGTCGCGAGGGACTTTCGGGGAACGAGAGGAGCAGGTCAAGGGCTTTCTGGCGGTACTCAATCATTTTGCCTGTAGCGTATTCAATGCCGCCGCTTTCGTTCACTTTCCTGATGAGCTCGGCCACTTTTGCGGGTTCGTCGTTATGATTTTTAACGATGTTTTTCGCCTTTCGTTTTTCGTCCCACGAAGCGTTGTTCAGCATGTATATCAGCGGCAACGTCATCTTTTTTTCCTTGATGTCGATGCCATGAGGCTTACCGGTATTCAGGTTCTTTTCATAGTCAAACAGGTCGTCTTTGATCTGGAAAGCTATGCCCACATATTCTCCGAACTGATGCATTTTAGCCAGTGTTTCCTTGTCGGCTTTGACTGATTCGGCACCGGCAGCGCAGCATGACGCTATGAGGGAAGCGGTTTTTTTCCTGATGATCTCGAAATAAATTAGCTCTTCAATATCGAGATGACGTGCTTTTTCAATTTGCAGCAGTTCGCCTTCACTCATCTCACGCGTAGCATTCGAAACAATTTTAAGTAATTGAAATTCATCGTTTTCGAGGGCCAGCAACAAGCCTTTCGACAGCAGGAAATCACCGATAAGTACAGCTATTTTGTTTTTCCACAATGCGTTGAGCGAAAAGAAGCCCCGGCGTTCGTTTGAATCATCCACAACATCGTCGTGGATAAGTGTGGCAGTATGTAACAGTTCGATCAGGGATGCGGCGTGATAGGTGCTTTGGTTTACTTCACCGCAAACCTGTGCTGAAAGGAATACAAACATTGGCCGCATTTGCTTTCCCTTTCGCTTGATGATGTATCGGGTAATGGTATTGATAAGCGGTACAGGGCTTTTCATCGAACCGCGGAAATGCTTTTCAAATTCATCAATGTGCTGTGCAATGGGGGATTTTATCTCGTCGAGAGTAATCATTCAGGAGTTAATTGATGCGTAAAAGTAACGATTATTTCATTCGCGGTATTATAGCAAATCTGCGGTCAGCAGGCAAAGTACTGACGAATAACAGCAATTCAGCATGAATGTTTCATTGCGCGGATAATAACTGATTTCGAAGAAAAGTACCTTTGCTAAAAAATTATACTATGTCGGGGTTCCTGTTTGACGAGATCGTTTTTGGCCCGGTTAAAAGCCGCAGGTTTGGCATTTCACTGGGCATCAATCTGTTGCCACTTGATTCAAAGCTTTGTTCTTATGATTGTATTTACTGTGAATGTGGCCTTACCGGGCATAAAGCAGGGCATAAGCCAAGGCTTTTCGCGGCTGCTGAAATAAAAAATTCTTTACAGCAGCGTTTTAAGGCGCTCGCGGAGGAGTTGCTGGCTCCCGATAATATCACTTTCGCAGGAAACGGAGAACCGACACTGCATCCGGAGTTTGCCACGATAATTGATGATACGATCGCGCTGCGTAACTGCTATTTTCCAAAGGCAAAGATCACCGTGCTGTCGAATGCAACCATGCTTAACCGCCCGGCAGTTGTTGAAGCCCTCAAAAAGATCGATAATAATGTGCTGAAACTTGACGCCGGAACCAACGAAACTTTCAGGGCGATCAACAGGCCGTTAAGCCCTGTCACTCTTGAAGATGTGGTGAAACGGCTGATGGGCTTCGGGGGTGATCTCACCATTCAGACGCTATTTCTTCGCGGATCAATAGGGGATAAGCGCATTGATAACACCACCGATAAGGAAGTGAACCTGTGGCTTGAACACCTTAGCCGTATCAGGCCGGCACTGGTAATGCTCTATCCCATCGACCGCCGCACGCCTTTTGCCACACTGGAGAAAGTGAGTGAAAATGAATTGAAGGTGCTTGCTGAAAAGGTTGAAGCCATTGGCCTGAAAGCAGAAGTCTTTTATTGAAAATTCCCGGACTCTAGCCGGATTATTTACATGTAATAATTTATACAGATTGAAGGTTGCCAAATCTTCATTAACTTTACACAAACGTTGTGAACATGCTGGAGTATGAGCCAAAAATACTCATTGCTTTTGCCGAGACACTAAGCGGTAATACAGAGATTTTCAACTGGTTAATGAAGAATGGTTACCCGGAGCTGGGGGCATTATCTGCCGCGTTGCGTGGCAGTGTTGAAGCCGGTGACTGGCTTCTGAAAAACGGTTTTCCGCAATTGGCAGCCCTTGATCAGGCTATCGATGGGAAGGCTGAGGCCTATTTATGGCTCAAACGCAACGATTACAACCTGCTCTGCATGTTTTGCGATGCCTGTAATAACAATCCGGAAGCCTTGCGCTGGCTGGCTGTGAATGACCTCAAGATATTTATCATTATTGCAGAAAAATTCAGGGCTTACAGGGACAATCAATATTACGATTACCATAAAATGCACTTCTGAAAAAATGAAAGTTGTATACATTTAACCCAAACAAATACATATGGAAAGTATTAAAGGAACCCAGACAGAAAAAAACCTGCTGAAATCGTTTGCAGGTGAATCGCAGGCACGTAACCGCTACATGTTTTTTGCCAAAAAGGCACGTGAAGAAGGGTATGAGCAAATTGCCGCTTTGTTTGAAGAAACAGCCCGGCAGGAAGAAACACATGCCAAAACATTTTTCAAGTTTATGGAAGGAGGTGTGGTTGAGATTACCGCGACCTATCCGGCAGGTGTCATCGGCCCAACAGCCGAGAATCTGAAAGCAGCGGCCGAAGGCGAAAACGAAGAGTGGACAATTTTGTACAAGGAATTTGCCGAGATTGCTGAAAAAGAAGGATTTAAGAAAATAGCCGTTGCTTACAGACTGATCGCTTCGGTTGAGAAAGAGCATGAAGAACGCTACCTCAAATTGTTGAAGAATATTGAAGAAGGCAAAGTATTTGAGAGTGAGGAAGAAACGGTTTGGGTTTGCCGCAAATGCGGATACCGTCATAAAGGTAAAAAAGCCCTCAAAAACTGTCCCTGCTGCGAACACCCGCAGGCTTATTTCGAACGGGAAGCCAAAAACTTCTGATCAGATATCAGTGTTTCCTGAAATTAAATGATCAAAAACAGCCACCTTACGGGCGGCTGTTTTTTTATTTAGCATCAGCAGAAAAAAGAAGCCCCGGAACCTCACAGAACCGGGGCATTAAGCAGAATTAAAGCAGAAAATTTATGAGCATTTCGAGTAGTCGCAATGTTTGCAGTACACGC
>Ga0116171_10004988_pt1 | contig 11757 bp, 10 predicted proteins | sample AD_JPNHW2_MetaG_FD_89798 | JGI IMG/M metagenome (GOLD analysis project Ga0116171, IMG submission 89798) | Active sludge microbial communities of municipal wastewater-treating anaerobic digesters from Japan - AD_JPNHW2_MetaG | ecosystem: Engineered > Bioreactor > Anaerobic > Digestate | place...
AATCATGGTGCCGACCAGGTAGGCGACCTTGATCCCGTGCTGCTTGAACACCTCCTCGGCGACCGCGCGGACCTGCTGCTCCTGGTCGACGAGCTCCTTCTTGATGCCGACGAGCGGGATCATGATCTCGGGCTTGACGTCGACGCCTTCCTTCTGGACGATGCACGCCGCCTCGAGGATGGCGCGGGCCTGCATGCGGGTGATCTCCGGGTAGGCGATCCCCAGCCGGCAGCCGCGATGGCCGAGCATGGGGTTGGCCTCATGGAGGTCGTCCACCTTGGCCTTCACGGCCGAGGCGGTGATCCCGAGCTGCGCGGCGACCTCGGCCTGCCGGCGCGAGCGACGCATTGTCAGGCAGGGCTCGACCCGACACGGTGAGCGCGCGGACCAGGTGTTCCAGGGGTAGCCTGCGACACATCCCAGGCGTTCGGTGCGAGCAGTCTTCCCACCGTCGACACACTCCAATCTTCCGGCGATGGCCGCAAGACGCGCCACCCGCGCGCATTGACAAGACCGCGGCCGCGGCTATCCTCGTCTGTGAGCCTGCACAGAAAGGAGCTTCACCATGCGTCTTCCAGCTCCCATCGCTTTGACCATCGTGATGACGGTTCTCGGCGCCGGCATGGCGGTTGCGCAGCAGGACGCGCCTGACACCACGCTGGCGTCGCCGCTCGGCACCGCCTTCACCTACCAGGGACAGATGCAGGACGCCGGCGACCTGGCCAACGGGAGCTACGACCTGCAGCTCACCCTGTTCGACGCGGTCACGGTCGGCAACCAAGTCGGCAGCCCCGTTACCCTTTCGGCCGTGGCCGTGAGCGACGGGTTGTTCACCGTCACGCCGGACTTCGGAGTGTCGGTGGCCGGCAGCAGCGCGCGGTGGCTGCAGATCGCCGTCCGGCCGCATGGCAGCACGGGGGCGTACACGACCCTCGTACCGCGCCAGCGGCTCACGCCCGTGCCCACCGCCCTGTATGCCTCCTCCGCCATCCCGACCGGCGCGGCGGGTGGCAGCCTCGCCGGCAGCTATCCGAACCCCTCGATCGCCACCGGCGCGGTCACCCAGGCGACACTTTCGGCCGGCAGCGCCACCCCTAACCAGGTGCTCTCCACGGACGGCACCAACCTGCTCTGGAAGAACGCGTCGGGCGGCGTCGGCGGCACGGGGACGGCGGGTCAGGTCGCCTTCTGGGTCGGCGCCAGCACGTTGTCAGGATCGAGCTCTCTCTACTGGAGCAACGCCAGCGGCCGGCTCGGGTTGGGCACCACGACACCCGCCGAGCAGCTCGAGCTGACGGGAAACCTGCGCCTACCCGCAACTACTGCGTCGGTGGGCAGGGTTTTCGCCGGGAACTTCCCCTTCATGCACTCCTACGGAACCGACAACACTTTTCTGGGCTCGTCTTCCGGCGACTTTGCTCTCACCGGCGCCCAGAACACCGGGATCGGCGACGTCGCCCTCGCGAACCTCACGTCGGGGGCCGACAACACCGCCACCGGCGCGTCCGCCCTGATGGCCACCACCACCGGGGCCGGCAACAGCGGGTTCGGCTCGGGAGCACTGATATACAACACGGCCGGCACCTTCAACACGGCCGTTGGCTACGCGAGCCTGTACTTGAACAAGACCGCGGGGCGGAACACGGCAGTGGGCGTCGGAGCGCTACACTTTCAGGACTACGACAACGGCGGCGCGGCCTGGGACTCCAACAACACCGCCGTGGGCTACGAGGCGCTCCGGGCCAACAAGCCCACCGCCACCAACAACGGGGTCGAGAACACCGCGGTCGGCTCGGAGGCGTTGCACGCGAACACCACCGGCTACTGGAACACCGCGATCGGATACCGGAGCCTGCTCGCGAACACGACCGGAACCGGCAACACGACCGTTGGGCACTCCAGCCTGGCCGCCAACCTCTCAGGGGCGGCAAACACGGCGGTGGGCAACGGCGCGCTGGGGGGCAACTCGACAGGAAGCGGCAACGCGGCCTTCGGCCTCGGAGCGCTCACCCTGAACTCAACGGCAGACCGCAACACGGCGCTCGGTTGGCTGAGCATGAACTGGAACACCACCGGCACGAACAACACCGCTGTCGGCGCGGGCAGCCTGTTGCAGAACCACACCGCGAGCCGCAACACCGCCGTGGGTGCGGACGCACTCGGGGCGCAGGAGTTCGCGAACGGCGACACCACCTGGGACAGCGACAACACCGCCGTGGGCTATGAGGCGCTCGTCGCCAACCAGCCCACGGCCGTCGACAACGGCGTCCGCAACACCGCGGTCGGCGTCCAAAGCCTGGCCTTCAACATCACCGGTTTGGACAACACGGCCATCGGTGTCACCAGCCTGAGCTCCAACCAGACCGGGTTTGCCAACACCGCAGTCGGCGTCAACGCGATGCTCAACAACGACGATGGGAACTGGAACGTCGCGATCGGCGTCGATGCGCTCAGGGACAACACGAGCGGCGGCGGCAACATCGCCATCGGGCACTACTCCGCCGCCGGCTTTGGCGGCAACAACCAGCTCTTCATCGGCAACGGGCTCGGCACCCTGATCTGGGGCGACATCGACACCAAGCGGGTGGCGATCGGCATGACCGGGGGCTCGTACCAGCTCCAGCTCGCGACAGACTCCGCCGGCAAGCCAGGTGGGGGGTCGTGGGCGAACACCTCGGACGCGCGGCTCAAGCGCGACATCCACCCACTCGAGGGGGCTCTCGACCGCCTGCTGCGGCTCCGCGGCGTCTCGTTCGCCTGGGTCCACCCGGCAGCGCACGGGGGGCACGAGGTGGAGCAGGGGTTCCTGGCCCAGGACGTGGCGCGCGTCTTTCCGGAGTGGGTGCAGGAGGTGGCACCGCAGGGCGAAGACGCCCGCCTGGTGGGGCCCGGCGAGGGGGTGCTCGCCCTCACGCTGCCGTTCGCGTTCGACGCCACGCTGGTCGAGGCGATCCGCGAGCAGCAGGCTCTGATCGAGGGCCAGCGGGCCGAGCTCGCAGCCTTGCGAGCCGAGGTCGCAGCGCTCAAGGTGCTGGTCACGAACCAGCCATCTGGACGATAGCGCGGGCCGGTCATGGCGCTTGTGGCGGGAGCTTGCCTCGACCCGATCGGAATCAGTAGGTGATTGGCACTCCTGGTCCCCAAGCTCAGATGGTTACCCATCATCCGCTTGCCCGACGCGCCTGCAACTTCAGTGTCTTCAGTGGCCTCGATACCAGCCGTTCCGCGGGTGGGCTGGGCGGCGGGACACAGCTCGTCTGGACGCACGAGACAACGGTGGACCGCTGGTACCTCAAGCTGGAAGCAATTCACCCGGTGTCTTCCCCGGGATGAGGCGCCTCTTGTATTGCAGAGTGCGATACGGTGATCGTGGACGTGACCATGGGCGAGGCGATGGCGGTGAGGTTGAGCGCCGAGATGCGGCAGAAGCTGCTGAGCGCCGCGAAGCTCCGGCGGCTGCCCGCGTCCGAAGCGGTCCGGGAAGCCCTCGAGAGCGGGCTGGAGCGTGAGGAGAAGCAGACGTCACCCGCCGCGCTGATGGCCGATCTGGTCAGGTGCGTGCACGGGGGCGACCCCCAGCGCTCAGCCAGCGATGGAGCGCGGGTGGCACGCGAGCTGGCGGCGCGGACGGACACGTGATTCTCGTCGATGCCGGGCCGCTCGTCGCCCTGGTCGACGCGGACGACCGACACCATCTCGGATGTGCTCGAGCCCTGCCGTCGCTCGACGAGCCGCTGGCCACAGTGTGGCCCGCCAACACCGAAGCCATGTACCTCCTGCGCGACCAGCCGCGCGGCCAGGACGCAGTCTGGGAAATGATCGAGCCGGGGGCGGTGCGAATCCCACCGCTCGGCCCGTCCGACGTGCCCCGCATGCGGGCGCTCATGCGGCGGACGTGACGGAGTACCTGGTGGCCCGTACCCGCGGCTACTGCCCGGTTCGACCTGGCGGCGGTTCGCCCTCCAGGGATGTCCTCACGGCGACGACCGCGGGATGCCACGCCGGCGAGCACACCAGCTCCATCACGCCGAAGCAGAAGTGCAGGTCCTCGGTGGCATGCTTCCCGACCAGGGCCGCCACCCCGCGCACCGCGGCGTCCGGGTCGACGGCTTTCTCGAGCACGGCATCCTCGACCTCGACTCCGTCATGCTCGACACCCAGCGCGTCATAGACGTCCGACAGGAGCTCCACCTGGGCCGCCGTGTGGTACCTGACCAGGAGCGTCGTGGCCGCCTCGGGGGGCAGCGCGGGCAAGGCCCGGTACAGGCAGGAGGCCGTCTGGCCGACATCGCCGCGACGGATGGCGGATACCCGAAATCCAATGGCCCCGGCGACGAGCCTTACCACGTCCGGCGGCAAGCCCTCCGGCTGGTACGCCTGGGCGATGGCATGGGCCACCTCCCGCCTCTTCGGTTCCGGTAGCGAGGTCCACAGACGTCTCACGCTCATGCGGCCTATTCCACCACATCTCGCGCCCCGTGGACAGAGGCTGCCGAGAAGCGTCGAGTTGACCAGGCGATCTGCCCCCCGGACCGCCCACCGATTCGACAGATGGGCACCAGCCATTAGATTCGCTCGACTTTGTCAAAGGCTGGGTGTAGCCCCAATCGCCAAGCACAGTGACAGGGAGGATCGTCTTGGCCCTGAGGGCCGCGACCCGCTCTCGCTCGACAGGTTCCCAGGCAATGCCCCCTGGGACCTGACCTCTCGCCTCAGCAATGTCGACAGGTGTGGACCGGGACCCAAAGAAAGATGACCGTCAACAGAGTCGCCCCGTCTGGATGCGGATCCACAATGAGTGGAATGGCGTGCCGGGTGGCGCTCAGGGATTCAAGATGCAAGGTGGACTCGAGTCGCGAACCAGCTCGCATTCTGCCCACCTCTTCAGGTCCCGACATTCCCGTCGGCAGGGTTCGTGGTCGGGCTAGAATGCGGAAGGAAGGGAAGATCGCAATGCAACGCTACCGAGGCAGGACAAGGCTGCGGCCCGTCATCTTCTGCGTTCTGTGCACTCTTGCGGCCCGCGTTGGTGCGGCTCGAGTGCCGCCAGAGCAACTTCACGTGAAGGATCACGCCCTTGCCTCGGCCCGGTTGCCATTCGTCTCGAACAGTGGGCAGATCACCGGAGAGGTTGCTTTCTACGCTCAGACCTTCGCCGGCAGGGTGTTGGTCACGAGGAAAGGCGAGGTCGTGTACGTCTTGCCGAGATCGGAGAGCGATGGCCCGAACAGTCTGACTCGCTCGGGGTACGACCCTTCGCCAGCTCCCTGCCAAGGAGTGGCACTCGTCGAGCGGTTCCTGGGCGCAAGCGACTCGGAGCCGAAGGGCGAGGAGCCTTCGTCAGCCCTCGTGACCGTCTTCAAGGGGACCGACCCGGCGAAGTGGAGGAGCAAGCAGCCCACCTTCTGGACAGTCAGCCTGGGGGAGGTCTGGCCGGGAATTGAGGTGAAGCTCCACGCCCGCGGGGAGGACGTCGAGAAGGTGTTCCTTCTCGCGTCCGGGACCGATCCCAAGGCGATTCGCATCGAGCTCCAGGGGGCCGAGAGGGTCGCTCTGACTGACGCTGGTGCGCTGGCGGTCCGAACTGAGCGGGGGGAAGTGCGATTTTCCAGCCCTCTCGCTTTCCAGGAGACACCATCGGGGCGCCGCGATGTCGAGGTCGCCTGGCGGGTTCTCGGGGCACACAGCTACGGGTTCGTTGTGCGCGGACACGATCCACGCTGGCCGCTCGTCATCGATCCGGTCCTGGCCTCCACCTTCCTGGGAGGGGGCTCCTTCGACAGGGCCTTGGCCCTCGCCACGGATGGATCGGGGAATGTGCTTGTGGCCGGACGGACACTCTCCCTGGACTTTCCGACCACGGCGGGTGCGTTCGACACCAGCTTCGACGGCGGCGATGCCTTCGTCTCACGCTTCGATCCCGCGCTCACAACCCTCCAGGCTTCCACTGTCGTCGGCGGGAACGGTTACGACTATGCCCAGAGCCTGGCCATCGACAGCTCCGGGGCTGTCGTGGTGACGGGATTCACGGACTCGACTGACTATCCGACGACCTCCGGGGCGCTCAACAGGACGTTCAGCGGCGCCTCCGGGTACGACGTCTTTGTCGTGCGCTTGAATGGAGGCCTCGACTCCTTGCTGGGTTCAACCTACTTCGGGGGCACAGGGAATGATGCTGCGATGGCGCTGGCTTTGGACGCGTCGGGGGACGTGGTGGTGGCCGGATACTCGGGGTCCTCGAACTTCCCAACGACTGTCGGAGCGTTCGACACCAGCTTCAACGGTATCGAGGACGTCTTCGTGGCCAGGATGAACTCTGGCTTGACGACCCTTCAGGCATCCACCTTGGTGGGAGGGAGCGAGAGGGACTGGGCGTTCTCCCTCGCAGTCGACGTCTCGGGCGCTATCATCTTGACTGGATTCACTGAGTCCTCCAATTTCCCGGCGACGATGGGCGCATTCGACACGACTCACAATGGCTCCAGCGACGTGTTTGTCGTGCGGCTCGATTCGAGTCTCAAGAATTTGCAAGCCTCCACCTTCTTGGGAGGCAATGGTTACGACGCCGCCCAGGGTCTAGCTCTGGATCTCTCCGGAAACGTTCTGCTGGCCGGCTCGACGGCATCCCCGAATTTTCCGAGGACCGTAGGCGCCTTCGACCCCAGCTTCGAAGGGGGCGACGACGCCTTTGTCGCACGCCTCGATCCAACCCTCGCGGACCTGCAAGCCGCGACCATCCTTGGCGGGAAGAGCGGTGACGACTACGCTCGCGCTGTGACGGTGGATGGGTCGGGCGCCATCCTGGTGACGGGGGACACGGACTCCTCCGACTTTCCCACGACGACAGCGGCGTTCGACACCACCTTCAACGGTGCGCGGGACGTGTTCGTGTCGCGACTGGACTCGACCTTGACATCGTTGCTCGCCTCCACGTTCCTCGGGGGGACCGGTACCGAGTTCGCTCTCGACATGCTTCTGGATGGCTCGGGAAGCGTCATCGTCACGGGACACACAGACTCCTCGGACTTCCCTTCCACAGCCGAGACTTTCGACCGAAGCCACAATGGCGGCTTCGATGCCTACCTCGCAAGCCTGGACAGCATGCTCTCCTCAGCTTCGACATTCACAGTGACGGTGGGGGTGTCAGAGCACGGGAGCGTAGTCTCAACTCCACCGGGGATCCTCTGTCCGGGCGACTGTTCCCAGAGTTGGCCGGGTGGCACCATTGTGCAGTTGGAGGCCGCGCCGGAAGCCGGATGGGTGCTTGCAGGCTGGAGCGGGGACTGTGCCTCATGCGGCCGCCACCCATCCTGCACCGTCACCGTACTGGCCAACCAGACGTGTGTGGCATCGTTCAGCCGAGTCGAACCGATTCCCGCATTCACTCTCGGGGGACTTGGGCTCCTCGCGGGTCTGCTCGGGCTAACCGGCGTCAAGGCCATCGCGGGCCGGTGCCACGTTCGTCACTCTGGACGCTCTTGACGGGTTCCGAGCAGACCGACAGGGACACAGGATCCATTCCGAACATCGTGGATTGCTGGGCGCCATGATCGCTGCCTGGTCTCCCCGCGACCGGGCTGGTCCCGCCTCCCCGACTTGCAGGCGCCGCGCCCAGTGCGGACCTATCATCGAGAGGATGGAGACGAGCACCTCTGTTCGTCAGGACCTGCAACGGGAGGCGGCCGGCCTGTTCGCCAGAGCGACGCGCCCGTCGAAGCGGTGGGCCAAGGCGGCCGGTCCGCGCGGATCATGGAGGGGGAGCCATGGGTGCACCTGGATATGGGTTTCTGAACCGGCCTGGTCTTTCCGGTCTCTTCGGCGCTCTGATGGACGAGTATGCCCGCGCCGCGGAGGGCTTCTGCCAGGTCGTCGAGGCCCTCGCTCCGGGGGTGTACGTCCGGACCCGGGCGAGCGACGATCCCGACACGACTTCGAGGCAGATGATCTGCGCCCACGCCGTCGGCGCGGCGCACCGCTACTCCGACTACATCCGCAAGGCACGCGGGATGCCCACCATCGAGGCGTTCGCGGCTGATCCGAAGGGGCTGGCCACGCCCGCTGCCGTGCGCCCGGCCCTGGCCGCGGCGATGCAGTACACGGAGGAGGCGCTCGCGGGGTGGTACGAGGACCCCTCGCCGGCCGAGCTGGTGCGGTTCGAGGTCCGCTGGGGGCCGGTCTACAATCCCGAGATGATGCTTGAGCACGCGATCGTCCACCTACTGCGGCATCGGCGCCAGATCGAGCGGTGGCCGGCCCAGGGCTCGCGCCGGAGCTCGGCAGGGCGCGGATAGCCGGTTCCGCGCCTCGTCACGTGCCAGCCCATCTGCCCGGACCTGATGGATGGCTTGCTGCGCCCGGACCGAAATCGGCGAGAGATGTGAGCTAGACTGGAGCGCGGGAGGAATCACGATGGCAGGCAAGTTCGAGCTTCGGGTCGGCGTTTCTGGTCAGTTCAGCTTCGTGCTGAAGGCCGCCAACGGTCAGGTGATTCTCGTCAGTGAGCAGTACAAGTCCAAGGCGAGCGCGAAGAACGGTATCGCCTCGGTCCAGCGCAACGGCACTGATGACGGCCGCTTCCAGCGCAAGGTCTCGAAGCGCGGCAAGCCGTACTTCGTGCTCATCGCCACGAATGGCCAGGTCATCGGCCAAAGCGAGGAGTACTCCTCCGACGCGGCGCTCGAGAATGGCATCGCCTCGGTCAAGAAGCACGTCGTCGACTGCAAGATCGAGGAGATCTAGTCGGTCGCTGCAAGGCCCAGGACAGGTCCACGCAGGGTGCGTTCCCGCCTTCTCTGGCGGGACGCGTCGAAACCGATTCACGCTGGGACCCGGTGGCACCTGGCATGTCATCCCAATAGCGCTGTGCGGAGCCCCGGCCTGGAATCGCCACGGCTGCCGGTCGTCCACGTCCGGCATTCACGAAAGGTCCCCCTGCTCCCGAAGGTCGCGGCGTAAGATCACCGCACGATTGGGTCCCGTAACCAGGTCTGCGGCCGGGACCCGAGCCGGTGAGTTGTGAGCTGACACGAAGGGTGAGCGCCATGACCGAATCCCCAACGAACATCCTGACAGCCCCTATCAGCAAGACCCGTCTGGAGTTTCTCTACGACGGCATCTTCGCCATCGCGATGACGATCCTGGTGCTGGAGCTGAAGATCCCCGAGCTCGCCGAGCGCCGATCCAGCGCGGAGCTCCTGCAGCACTTTGCTCACCACGCGCCGGCCTTCGGCAGTTGGCTGCTGAGCATCGTCATGCTCGGCATCTTCTGGTTCAGGCACCAGCAGTTGTATCGCTGTCTGCACCGCATTACCAGATCCCTGCTGGTCGTCCACCTGTGGTTGATGGCCACTGCAGCGTTCTTCCCGTTCTGCGCCGCGCTCGTCGGGCGCTACCCCGGCAACCGGATCGCGGTGATTGCCTACCTGGGTGGCGCCTGGCTGCATGTGGCGGCGCTCACGGCGCTGTGGATCGTTGCCCAGCGGCAGGAGGCGCTGGACCCTCAGCTCGACCCCGTGGAGGTCAAGCAGATCACGAGGCGCTTCCTGCGGCGCACCATCGTCCTGCTCGCCATGGCAGTCGGCTACTTCCTGCTCCTGCCTCAGTTCTAGGGCGCCGCACACAACTGAGGGATCGGCTCGGACAGCGGGTCGGAGCCCGCTCACGTGCCGGTCCAATCGCTGGCTACGCCAGGGTAACCTCGAAGACGCAGCGCTTGGCGCCGCCCAGCTTGGACTCCCTCAACCGCGCCTGGACCGGCCGGCCGAAAATGGCCTCGAAGCTCTCCTTCTGGTACCCCACAGAGCAGTTGCACCACACTGCCGGCGTCCGTCGCTTGTCAACCAAGGGGCAGCCACAATCCCCTTCGGCCACGGCCACGGTGATGACGCCCGTCGGCTTGTCCCAGGTGAACTCGGTGCCCCAGGCCTTCCTGGCTGTGGCGAAGTAGCCCTCAGGATCACCCTTGAACTTGGTGCCGAGCTGGCCCAGCCTTGCGCACTCACGGCCGGTCTTTTCGAGCATTCCGGCGCAGGCATCCACCGACGTGTCGGTGGCCATGAACCCGAGCAGCTTCGCGAGCTGATACCGGGCGAAGAGCAGCCTCTGGTCCTCGGTGGGAGCTTCGGCCGCTTGCAGCGGACCGGGCCCGCCAAGGAGGCTCAACGCGCAGCCACACACGCCAAGCCCGCATGCATTCTTCAGGAATTCCTTGCGATCCATGCTCGCCCCATTCCGGTCGGCCTTGTCGCGTGCCGACGGCTCGTACCGTCGCATACGTCCGCCGATCGAGGAGGTTCGACTTCCATGATCGACACCTCCCGCGGCGGCTCGGGAGGTCAGACGACTCGATCCTTGCCGAGCAGGCGGCGGGCGATCGCCAGGCTTCCCGTGTGGTGAGACTCGTGCACGGCACAGTGGCTCAGCACGGCGGCCCGCGTCGGGAGACGCGGCACGCAGCTCGGTGTCGAGGCGGCAAGCTCCTCATCGCTGGCCGATTCCAGGTATGTGCGCCACAGCCCGAGCGTCCGCTCCATGTACGCCAGGCACTCCTCGACCCCGGGATACCCATGCGGATCGCCGAGTGCCGTGCAGCCCATGTCGAACAGGGCTTTCCATGGCTCCGGGTAGGTCCGCTCGCCGGTGACCATCTCGTAGAACAGGCCGCGGTGGTAGGCAATGTGCCCGAGCGTCCAGATCGCCGGGTTGGGCACCCCCGCTGGCCGTGCGTACCAGTCCTCCCCTTCCAGACCGCGCGTGAAGACCTCCACGAACCTCGCGCTTCGCTCGATCCCCATGAGAAATGCCTTCGCCATGCCCTGCATCGCGTCCTCCAGGCCGCGTCCAGGCGGCCAAGCCGGCTGCCATCTTAGCCCGTGCTCCTGGCCCGCCTCCCACCACGCCGTCGGAGCCTATCCGACGTGCGGTCGTGCTCAGATCGGCGAGGACCGGTTCCGCTCGTCGAGCCTTGGGCGCCAGCACGCCTCTCGTTCCAAGGGCTCGACGCCCGCTCTCAACCTGCCACTTCACCTTGGGGTTCATGAGACGGCCTCGCCCGGATCTTGACAACACCCGACCCACGGCTAGACTCCCCAGAAGCGTCCCTGCTCCCGGACCAGCAGGCAGAAGGAAGGTGCGATGAAGACAAGGGCGATCGCGCAAAGTGCATTTCTCATTGCCGTGTCCTGTGCCGATGGAGCATTCGCGGGCGTCGCGCTGTTTGCCAACGCCACTGACACGATCCAGGTCAGCAGCGGCACCACCTTGTCCGGGGCCTCCACCTACGAGGCACGGATACTGTTCACCGCCGACTTCAACCGCACCGGCATTGTCTTCGACGAGTGGACCAACGGAGCCGAGGACAAGGCACTCTATGTCGGACCCGGGAACCCTGGAACGCTGCGAGCCTTCAACTGGCCCGTCAACGAGACCGAGGTTCTCATCGTCTCGACCGAGGTGACCCTCGACGTCTGGCATCACGTCGCCGTGGTCTTCGACGGATCCGAGGAGCGCATGTACCTCGACGGCGGCCTGGTAGGGTCAAGAGCCGCGACGGGAACGATCGGCAACAGCGCCGGGTTGCCTGCTATCGGCGCCATCTCACGCCTCCCCGTGGTGAGTGGTTTCGGTGGCTATATCGACTGGCTTCGGGTCTCCGACATTTCCCGCTATTCCGGCCCGTCGTTTCCCCCTCCAGTCGATCAACCCGCGAGCGACGCGAGTACACAGCTACTGTTCTACTTCGACGAGGCGCCTGGCGGC
>Ga0116171_10004989_pt1 | contig 11757 bp, 8 predicted proteins | sample AD_JPNHW2_MetaG_FD_89798 | JGI IMG/M metagenome (GOLD analysis project Ga0116171, IMG submission 89798) | Active sludge microbial communities of municipal wastewater-treating anaerobic digesters from Japan - AD_JPNHW2_MetaG | ecosystem: Engineered > Bioreactor > Anaerobic > Digestate | place...
AATTTTTAACCCGACAGCCCTCGATTGCCGTCAATGGGCAAAGACAGCAAAGGATGCAGGAATGAAGGGCATCATAATCACTGCCAAGCACCATGATGGTTTTTGCCTGTGGCCTTCACAATACACAGAGCACTCGGTTAAGAACTCACCTTTCCGTGACGGAAAAGGTGATATTCTGAAAGAACTCAGGGCAGCATGTGATGAATATGGGCTGAAAATGGGTATTTATCTCTCCCCCTGGGACAGAAACAGCAGTGTTTATGCCACACCTGAATACCTGACATATTACAGGAAGCAGCTTAATGAACTGCTCACTCAGTATGGTGACATCTTTGAGGTCTGGTTCGATGGAGCAAACGGTGGTGACGGCTATTATGGAGGGAAAAGGGAAACCAGGAAGATTGACAATAAAACATATTATGACTGGCCAAATACTCATAAGATAGTCAGGGAGTTACAGCCTGAAGCTGTAATGTTCAGTGATGCAGGTCCTGATATCCGCTGGGTGGGAAATGAAAGCGGTATGGGCAGCCTGACAAACTGGTGCCTGCTTAACAGGGATCAGATGTATCCGGGAGGTGATTTTGCAAAAATTCTGGGTGAAGGACATGAAGACGGATCTTATTGGGTGCCTGCAGAGGTAGATGTATCAATACGTCCTGGGTGGTTCTATCACCAGACACAGGATTCTCTTGTTAGAACTCCTGAGAACCTGATGGATTTATATTATTCCTCAGTGGGCAGAAACAGCAACCTGCTTCTCAATATACCACCTGACCGCAGGGGCTTGCTTAATGAAAGAGATGTTGAGTCACTGCTTGCTTTCAGAGAGCTGAGGGAGAAAGAATTTTCTGCAGAACTGGCTAAGGGTAAGAAGATTACAGCATCCGACTGCAGGGGGAAAGGGTTTCATTCATCGAATATAAATGACGGCAATCCTCAAACATACTGGGCAACAGATGATGATAAGCTGACAGCTGATATTGTTATTGATCTTGGCGGAGCAACTGAGGTGAACAGGATTCTGATCCAGGAATATATTAAGCTTGGGCAGCGGATTCAGGAGTTTAGTGTAGAGGCACTTGTTGACGGCAAATGGCAGAAAGTAGTTGACGGAACAACAATCGGCTATAAGGTTATACGGAAATTCCCGGTTGTAACTGCAAGTAAAATACGCTTGAATTTCCTTAAATCGAAAGCGTGCCCGGTTATTTCAAATGTTGAGCTTTTCAGGGCTCCGGGAGCTTAAAGATTTTCTCGTAAAGAACAAAGGCGCAAAGAGGACAATTTTTCATCTTTGCGCCTTTGCTACTTAGCGGTTTAGCTACTTAGCGGTTTAGCAATTTAGCAACTTAGCAACTTAGCGATTTAGCGTCTTTGTGGCTTTGCGATAGACTATTACTTCTTGGGATGACCTACGGTCTGAGCCAGGATGATATACTGATTTGATTTCAATCCCATTTCGAGAGCCAGTTTTTCTTTTGGAATGGAGCCTCTTACAATGCATCCCAGTTCTGCAGATGCACAATACAGATAAACATTCTGTGCAATAAGCGCTGCATTCGCATAAGACATGAAGAGGTCAGAATCATCAATTTTCACACCCTCTCTTTTGCCAGCTTTGCCCATATCTGCAACGAAGACCAGGTTAAGGGCAGCATTATTGACATAGCCCTGGGTTCCTGTGGTTTTCCTGAGGTCTTTGTTGTTAATCATTTTAAGTGAGTGAGATTCTGCAATGTAGAGGTAAAGCCCTGTTGGCAGAGCCACATACATGTCAATTTCCTGGTAGTTCATTGCCGAGGCAGCTGTTCTTTTTTTCTGATCCGTCCTGTTTATTCCCCAGGCAGCCCAGAGCAAATCAGACATCTGTTGCTTTGTAAGACCTTCATCAGTATATGAACGGAAAGACTGTCTTTCGTTAAGCGCCTGCATAAGGGGTTTTCCTCCCTTTCTGTCAGGTGCGGGGAGAGTTATATCCTGAGCTTTAAGAGTACCGGAAATTGATGCCAGTACAAGACAAAAAATCAATAACTTTTTCATATGAATACAGTTATGGTTTTACCTTTATTCTGTTTGTACAAATATATTCAATCAGCTTTACAATAAAAGTGTTCATATTGTTCATTTAATGTTATTTAACAAAAGAAAACCAAAATAGCACAAGCACCAGGGGGAAGGTATTTCAAACATCCTTCCGCCTTCCGCCATCCGCCTTCCGCCTTTTTTTCTATCTTAGCAGCACATACTGTAATTATGGTACTGAACTATATCTGGATCGCCTTTTTTCTGATAGGTTTTGCTGTTGCACTTTTTCAGTTGATTTTTGCAGGTAATACGCAGATATTCAATGAGCTGGTGAATGCTGTTTTTGCAAATGCAAAGACGGGATTTGAGATTTCTCTTGGACTGACAGGAGCTCTTACATTATGGATGGGCTTGTTGAAAGTAGGTGAGAAGGGTGGGGTTGTTGCAATACTTGGAAAACTCATCGGTCCTCTGTTCCAGAAGCTGTTTCCCGGTTTGCCCAAAGGTCATCCTGCATACGGGTCGATGATACTTAACATTTCGGCAAACATGCTTGGTCTTGACAATGCTGCCACTCCTATGGGACTGAAGGCAATGAAGGAGATGCATGAGGTCAATCCTGATAAGGAGAGTGCCTCAAATGCACAGATTATGTTTCTTGTGCTGAATGCAGCAGGCCTTACAATAATACCCGTGAGCATAATTGTATACCGGACACAGCTTGGTGCTGTAAACCCTGCCGACGTCTTTATCCCCCTGCTTATTTCAACCTTTGCCGCATCACTTACAGGGATGATCAGTGTCGCAATTGTTCAGAAAATAAATCTGTTCGACAGGGTGATTATGGCCTATCTGGGAGGCCTGCTGGCAATTGTAGCCGGAATAATTTTCTATTTCACCACGCTGCCAAAAGAGCAGATATCTTCGCTTTCAACCTTCGCGGCAAATTTCATACTTCTGTCAATAATTGTATTGTTTATTGTTTTGGCGATGGTGAAAAAGGTAAATGTTTATGATGCTTTCGTTGAGGGTGCAAAGGAAGGTTTCAATACTGCAATAAAGATAATTCCCTTCCTGGTTGCAATACTTGTTGCTATTGGGATATTCAGGGCATCAGGTGCAATGGATTATCTTGTTGCCGGGATTGCCGGATTTTTCAGATGGCTTGGCATTGACACTGAATTTACAGGCGCACTCCCGGTTGCGTTCATGAAGCCACTGAGCGGAAGCGGTGCAAGAGGACTTATGATTGATGCGATGACAACTCACGGCCCCGATTCTTTTATAGGCCGGCTTGCATGTACCCTGCAGGGAACCACTGACACAACATTCTATATAGTAGCTGTTTATTTTGGTTCAGTGGGCATAAAAAACACAAGGCACATGATAGGCTGCAGCCTGCTTGCTGACCTTGCCGGATTCACAACAGCAGTATTTATGGCTTACCTGTTTTTCAAATGAACAGAAGGGAAATAGCAGAGCAGATCTTTCTTGCAGGAGTAAAGAGCGTCCTGCCCGATGTCCTTGTCTCGGGGACTGTCAGACTTGTTGACAATGCACTTATATTCGATGAAGAAAAGATTGAGCTGAAGGAGGCAGGCAGGATCTTTGTTATAGGTGCAGGAAAAGCCAGTGCACTTATGGCTTCCGAGCTTGAAAGAACCCTTGGGAACAGGATCACAGAAGGCCATATAGTTGTTAAATACGGACATACAGCCGATCTGAAAATTATCAAAGTTACTGAAGCTGGTCATCCGGGTCCTGATGAAAACGGACTTACGGCAACAAGGGCTATCATGAAGATTGCCCGGAAAGCCGGAAAGGATGATCTTGTTATCTGCCTACTTTCAGGCGGAGGCTCCTCCCTTTTATGGGACTGCCCTGATGGTTTTACTCCTGAAGAGATCATTCAGGTGAATAAGCTTCTTGTAAACTCAGGTGCAACAATCCATGAGATCAATGCAGTCAGAAAACATCTGTCCGATGTTAAAGGAGGAAGGCTTGCACGACTTGTTCAGCCTGCACGGCTTGTCAGCCTTATGCTGTCAGATGTTATTGGTGATCGGCCTGATGTTATTGCTTCAGGGCCTACAATTCCTGATCCGACTACTTTTGTTGATGCAATCGAGGTTATCGATGGCTACGGCCTGAGAAAAAATCTTCCTGCAAAAGTGACAGAATACCTTTATGCCGGAGCAACAGGTAAAATGGAAGAATCACCAAAGCCTGATGATGAAATATTCAGGAATACTCATAATATTATTATAGGTTCCAACAGGATTGCCCTCGAAAATGCTGGGAAAAAAGCTAATGAGTATTACCTGAATGCCATAGTGACAAGTGATCAGCTTCAGGGCGATGTTGCAACTGTTTCAGAATTTCTGGTGGATACGGCGCTTAAACTCCGGAATGACGTAAATGAAACAAAACCGGTTTGTGTGCTTTTCGGAGGGGAAACCACGGTTAAAATGACAGGCAGGGGAGAAGGAGGAAGAAATCAGCACCTTGCAATGCTTTGCGCAAGGCTGCTTGAGGAAAAGCCCGGCATCACAATTCTTTGCGGAGGAACTGACGGATCAGATGGCCCGACAAGGGCTGCAGGGGCAGTTGTTGATTCAGATACAATTGTGTCTGCTTATCATAAAGATGTTGATATTCAGGAGTATATAGCTGAATTTAATTCGTATAATTTCTTCAGGAAAGTATCCGGACATATAATTACAGGACCCACAATGACCAATGTTATGGATATTGTTGTACTGATTGTTGATTAATAATGCTTTGATTATGAACAAGATCAGATTTGGAGGAAATTTAAAGGGCTTAACATTGCTGACCGGCTCCATGCTTCCTTTGCTGAATGGTTGTGGTACCAATAAGGAAGAAACAAAAAGACCTAACATCATTATGTTCATGGTTGATGATATGGGCTGGCAGGATACATCATTACCTTTCTGGAAGGAAACTACCCCCTTCAACCGCCGGTATAAAACTCCAAACATGGAAAGGCTGGCGAGCCAGGGAATGATGTTCTCCCATGCTTATGCCTGCAGTGTAAGTTCACCAACACGCGTAAGCCTTATGACAGGCATGAATGCTGCCAGGCATCGTGTTACAAACTGGACACTTGAAAGAAATGCGTCAGTTGACGGCAAGAGTGATATACTGTCCTATCCTGACTGGAATGTAAATGGTGTTCAGCCTTGTGACACAGTTCCACGTTCAGTTTATGCAACCCTTCTGCCTCAGGTTCTGAAAGATAACGGATATTTTACAATACATTGTGGCAAAGCCCATTACGGAGCAATTTCAACACCTTCATCCAATCCGCTTAACTGTGGCTTTGATGTTAATATTGCCGGTCATGCTGCAGGAGGCCTTGGAAGTTATCTTGGTACAGAAAATTTCGGCAACGCAGAGAAGGGAGTCCATACATTGCCCTGGGGAGTACCCGGACTTGAACAGTACCATGGAGACACAATCTTTGTTACAGAGGCACTTACCAGGGAGGCCATTAAAGCTGTCGATGCTTCCCGCAACACAGGAAAGCCTTTTTATCTGTACATGGCTCACTATGCCGTTCATATTCCCCTTTATGCCGATAGGCGCTTTTACCAGAAATATATCGATGCCGGTCTGGGCGATTATGAAGCACGCTATGCTTCAATGATCGAAGGCATGGATAAGAGTCTGGGAGACCTTATGGACTACCTCGATAAGAACAACCTTGCAGATAATACTATAATACTCTTCATGTCGGATAATGGTGGTTTCAGTCTTCGTCCCAGGGAGGGAGAACTGCATACTCACAACAAACCACTTAACAGCGGCAAAGGCTCTGCTTACGAGGGCGGAATACGGGAGCCTATGATAGTTAAATGGCCCGGTAAGGTAAAGGCAGCAACAAAATGCAATGATTATCTTATTATTGAGGACTTCTATCCGACTATTCTTGAGATGGCTGGTGTTAAGGGCTATTCTACAGTACAGACAGTTGATGGAAAGAGCTTTGTGCCTATGCTTACTCAGTCAGGCACGTCTTCAGCAGGCCGTAAATTATTCTGGCATTTCCCAAATAACTGGGGACCGACAGGACCGGGAATCGGTGCCTCAAGCACAATCCGCGATGGGGACTGGAAACTTATCTATTTTTATGAGGATAAGCGTTATGAACTCTATAATATAAGCGACGATATCGGTGAACTAAATAACCTTGCAGCAGTCAATCCTGAAAAGGTACATGAGATGTCAAAAGACCTTGGAACTTATCTCAGGAGCATTGAGGCACAGCGCCCGGTTTACAAAGCAAGCGGTAAGAATGCGGAGTGGCCTGATGAAGCCGTTATGGCTCAGTAAATGCATTCTTTAGCAGCTTCTGCCATCAGCCTTATATTATCAACAGGAGTGTTAAAGAAATGGTCGGAGCAGGCACAGATATACCCTCCGTCATAACCGACTTTTTCAAATAATGTCTTTATAGTTTTACTAATAAGGTCCGGAGATCCGTCAGTCAATACATTGAACTGATCCACTCCCCCGATAAGTGAGATCCTCTTTCCGACTTTGGCCTTCAGCTCCCAGGGTTCCTGGTTTCCGCCAATGCTTACAGGAGCCAGTGTTTCAGAGCAATCAGCCCCGTTTGCAATAATATGTTCCTCAATCCCATAAGTACCGCCGCAGGTGTGATAGGTGATCTTAAAGCCAAGTTCGTGCAGCGCGTCATGCATTCTTTTATCGTATGGGAGGCAGAATTCCCTGTGCATATCAGGTGAAATAAGAGTTGAGGAAGCCGATCCTCCACCGGTTTCAATGAGATCGAATTTAGCACCCTTCATCGATTCAATGAACTGTAGCTTTTTTTGAAGAAGTATCTCCATAAGTTCATGCACCCATTCAGGGCTGGTCATAGCCCTTATTATCAGTTCATTGATGTCCATCAGACAGGCAGCATGTTGCCAGCATCCCGCCTGATCGCCCCATACAAAGCCCCTTACAATACCTTCATCACCAACCTCATTGTACACTTTTTCAAGAGGCTTGCGGTCGAGCATGGGCACAGGCATATATTTACTGATAAGATCAATATCCTCGTCCTTTTTGATAAGGTACTCAGTTATCCAGGTTGTTTTCCTGTTGCCAGCACTCTTGTATGTCAGCACTCCTCCGGGTGTAGTTATTGTATGATGATATATCCTGTTGTCGGGATGACTGTTAACTACAATGGCTTCATCTTTCCACTCCGGAGTTGAAAATTTTGCAAAATCAGCATCTACGAGCCAGAATTGTCCCATATCAGCGAAATACTGGATTGCAGCATCCATACCAACCAGCCTGAAGGCTTCAAGCGGTGTGATGCCTTTCATATAAGTATCCAGATGATATCCCTGCCACTGGTGCACGGTAACAGGAAGCCTGTCGGGTTTCTCACCGTTAATGGCGCACATCATTCTTTCTTTTGAATTCATGAAATTGAGATAAAATTGAATATTGATTATAAATGTATAAAAAATCAATTTAACCACAGAGACCACAGAGGAGATTCACAGAGTTCACAAAGAAATAATAATCATGATTTTACCTCTGTGTCCTTTGTGTGAACTTTGTGTCCTTTGTGGTTAAAATTAGTCCCATTACTTGAGCCTATTCCATTGCTGGAGCCAATTTGAACAGGTGTTTGTTACATACTTTTTTCCATGAGAAATATCAGTATTATAATAAGTTAATAAACTAAATTTGGTAACCGAATTTTAACAATCAGGGATATGTACAAAGTCTTTACCTTCTCTATCATGGCAATTATGTTAATGTCATGTGCCGGAACTCACGAAAATGTTAATGTAACTACAAGACAATCACCAGATACCACTGATATGACAAACAACTTTTATGACAATACCGAAACTGTAAACCTTCCTGTTAATGAGATAGTTATTGATGGTGAGATTTCAAATCCCGGCACAGCTGACCTTAAATCGCTGCCGGTACATTCAGTAATTGTAAAAGAGACTCTTCTCGACAGTACCGGTGGTGACAGGTTTGTGGGAGCATACAGGTACGATGGTTATTCATTATTTGACATTCTTAATGAGAGGATCATAGATAAGGCTAATAAAGAAGAGTTTGATCCGATAATAGACCTGTATGTTGAAGTAACAGGCAAAAAGGGGGAAAAGGTTGTTTTCAGCTGGGGCGAGATCTACTATCCGAATAACCTGCACAGGATTCTGATTGCCGGAAGTGTATCGCGGATAGTACCTTCCAAAACAAAGGAGCTGTGGCCACTGCCTGCAGTGTCTAAAATTGTGGCTGCAAATGATCTCGTTACTGAAAGGAATATATCCGCGCCGGTTAAAATAACTGTTAAGTCAGTCAGGAAATCCTTTAAGGTTGTAAAAGGCCTTTCTCCTATGTATTCAAAGAATATGACCTTGTTTGAAAACGGTAAAAAAATAGCCTCGATTTCTCCTTCGGATGAAGATGAAAATGTAACATTTTATACAATTTTCTACGGACACGGAAAAGGCATTCACAGCACCTCGCCATTCAGCGGGATATTGCTGAAAGAGGTGCTGGGTGATTATTATGTGAGCAACAGACAGAATCTCAGGGAAGGTATTATATGTATTAGTGGTGAGGATGGTTACAGGAGCGCACTGTCTTTTTCGGAACTCTTCAACAGGAACGACCAGCAGGAGTTCCTGCTTGTAACGACAGAATCCGGAGAGGATGGAGGCCTGTTCCGTATCTTTGCTGCAGCAGATTTCTTCTCCGACAGAGCGATCAAATCAGTTAAAGAGATACATTTGCTGAGATGAGAGCCTGAATGCCATGTTACTCCGTGATTACTCCGTGCAATTCTGTGTAACTCCGTGGTTAAATTATAGTAATTCGATAAAATAATGATAAACCTGGTACCTCTGAATGACCTGTTCACTATCTATCAGATGGCTGATATTAAGGCAATTCCATCAGAAATATATTCAGCAGATTTTTATTCTGTGACTAGCACTGGTGAGGAGATTTCGGTAGTGACGAACTGCAGAATGAAATTTCCAGGGCTTAAGGCAAATGAAGGATGGAAAGGCTTCAGAGTGGAAGGTGTGCTTGACTTCTCTCTTATTGGCATTATTAATACAATAACAAGTCCTCTGAAGGAGCATAAGATCTCAGTGTTCGTAATCTCAACCTGGAATACCGATTATGTCTTTGTTAAGGACGATTCATTCGATCAGGCAATTGAAGCACTGAAAAAATCCGGACTCGTGACAATTAAGGATTAGTGCTATAAAATTAGATCGCCTGCGTTTTAATTATAAATCACAGAGATAAGATGTTGTAATTCAATACTTAGTGAGCTTTGTGCCTTCCTTTGTGTCCTTTGTGGTTAATATCATATTTTATAAATCAATTGATTTTATATATTTCGGGCAAAAACCGGAACTATATGAAGAAACTATTTTCTGCCTGCCTGCTGATGATACTGAGCACTGTTTTTCTCCACGGCCAGGATAAAATAACAACAAAGGACAACAAACAGCTTGATGTAAAGATAGTTGAGAAAACAAACAAGGCTGTAAGATACTCTATGCCTGATTATACTGATGGTCCGGTTCTTTTGCTGAAGAATCGCAGGATAATGAAGATCGAATACAAAAATGGTGTCACTGACCAGATGGGTTTTCAGAATCCCCGTAAAAGCAATCCTTTTGGTATAAGCATAGGTGGAGGCAAATGGGTTACTCCCGGACTGATGTTCACCGCATCTATGGATTATTTTATTATGCCACAGCTCGATATGGAGGTCAATATGGGTACTGATTCCCAGAAACCCTTTTACCTTTCTGCAGGTCCGAGGATACACATTAATTCCCGCTATTCGGAGAACAGGCTTACACCTTTCACCGGAGCTCTCTTTGGCTATGAGTATGGTAAAGAGTTTGTTCAGATACCGCTGGGAGTCAATTATATATATAAACTAAGCAAGTGGAATCTGAACTTTTCACTGAGTGTAAATGAGCTCATATTCTCAAATGAATACCAGACAGTAATTGAGTTCAGGGGAGGCGTGAGGTTCAGGTTATAGAATCTACCGTTCATCAACGTAATAGTTCAAAGTAACCGGCCCCATCAGTCCGGACCTGATGCTTCCTCTGTATCTTGTAGGTATTGAAGTGTAATTATTTGCTATTGTGTTCAGTACGAGTACATCAATTTTATTTTCTCCTTGCTTTGTAAAATTGCTTATATCAAATTTCCATGGAGGAGCCAGCCTTATACCTGCACTCTTTCCGTTAATGAACAGCTCTGCAGATGATACAACATCCCCGAGATCGATTTCAATCAGTTCTCCTTCTTTTTTGTCTATATTAATTGTCTGCCTGTACCACATACCTCCGGAATATGCCCTCAGTCCGTCAAGCTCCGACCAGTCGCCGCTTTGCATTTTACCTGGCCCGCAGACCTGTTCAATGTATCCGTTAAATGCAGCTGCTCCACTGTAACCAGGCTCATAAGCTATTTCAATTTCGACCTCAGACGGCTCTTCTGTTAATTTGTTAACAGTAAAAGTGTAGTTTGTAAGCCCGTTTTCTGGAGTATGTTTTTCTGATTCTGATGCAGTCTCTCCGTTTACTCTTACATTCACTTTTCCGTGCACTGAAAATTTAAGCGCCTTTAGTCCGGGAGCTGATCTGAAACTGAATCTCCCCGAATTGCTTAACGAACAATCGAAAGGCAGAACTCCAGGATCATTATACCATCTCATAGCCACTGACTCTGGTTCAGGTACCTTTATTGCCGGATTCCTGAATACCAGGTAAGAAGTACAGGCCCTGTCGAACAGAAGTATTAGCTGGTTTGATCCTTTATGCAGACTTACCCTGTCAACTGCCGGATCAGTTATCTTATCATTGATGAGGATAATCGATGGTTTAATGCTGTCAGTTAGCATCTGAAATTCACCGTCAGAGGGAGCGATAACAGCTGTTTTCATAACATAATAACTGCCTGTCTTTTCAGGAATCCTGAACTTCGACATCTTTATTTCTTCAATATCTCCCAGCCTTATAAACTGGTCATAAACACTGCCTTTAAGTCCATGCCATCCCTGGTGACCATAATCACCTTCTACTCCATACCTCCATGAAAATGAATATGTTTCCCATTTTGCATTTCCACCCTTGCTTAGCCTGAGCAGTTCTTCAGTTGACGGCTTCTTTGCGAGCGGACCAAGCTTCAGGAACTGTGGTCCGTAAGAGCAGGTGACAAGATTTGATTTACTGCCATCAGCCTCTTCTGAAAGTCGAAGCTGCCTGACCTGTGCACCCAGCATTTCGTTTTTAGCCGGTAACTGGTAATCACCCCATCTGTTATCAAGAACAGGACTGAGTTCTGTTTCCCATTTATTGTCAAGTGTAGTCTGACTGACAAGTGACTTTTTATTATAGATATAATCAGCTTTTTTCCTGTCGCTGCTGAATATAATTATCTGTATCTCTTTGTCAGTCAATGGCATTTCAACAATAGTGCCATCAGCAGTGTCTTTTGCAAATTTTTCAAGTGATGCTGTTTTTCCTGTCCAGGGATCCCACAACTGTACGTTGCCCTTCGCCCTGAAGTAACAATTGATGCCTTCCTTAATACCATAAAGGGCATAAACCTCCCTGCTGCCTTCTGTCCTGTGCATTACATAGGGCTGCGATTCTGTCTTATCACATATCCTGAAATCAA
>Ga0116171_10004991_pt1 | contig 11753 bp, 10 predicted proteins | sample AD_JPNHW2_MetaG_FD_89798 | JGI IMG/M metagenome (GOLD analysis project Ga0116171, IMG submission 89798) | Active sludge microbial communities of municipal wastewater-treating anaerobic digesters from Japan - AD_JPNHW2_MetaG | ecosystem: Engineered > Bioreactor > Anaerobic > Digestate | place...
ACAATGTCTGTGCTTTATTAATATTGTTCCCCGAAATAGCCTTTTTATTATCCTCCGATAATTCTAAATATTTTTCTATACCGCTTGCAATATCATCTGGTGAATACGGATCTACTAGGAATCCGTTTACAGAATCTTCGACTAAATACATATTCTCCTGAAGATTACTGGCAATTACCGGTATGCCAGAAGTCATTGCTTCAGCAATCACATTGGAGAAACCCTCATAAAGAGATACAAGACATAGCAAGTCTGTCTGCTTATAAATTTTAATTACCTCATCTATGGGCCCAATATACTTGACAACATCATCTAAAGCTAACTTAATTATAAGTTCTCTCACAGACTCTAAATATTGCCTATTATATGATTCACCACATATTATAACCGTAATATTGAATCCCTTATTCACGACTTTCCTTAAAGCGCTAACCAGATTCAAGAGGTTTTTTTCTTCTGAAATCCTTCCCACATAAGTTAAACGTGTAGAATTATATTGTTCTCCTACCCTGGCTATATTCTTGAACTTCTCCAAATCAATAATATTAGGAATAAACATGGTCTTATTCCTTACAAGTGGGAATTTTTCTCTTATATAATTAATTTTAGAAATAGAATTAACCGTTATTTTGTTTGCCAAAAAGGCCAAATTAAAATAAAAAAAATCGTGTATAGGTTGTATTTGAGATGTTCTTTCAGATATTATAAGCTTGAACCTGAACAAAGAACAACACCTTGCTAAGATAGCAACCTGGCTGACACGTTTAATGAAAGATATTGCAATGTCCGGTTGTTTTGATACAATTTGCCTAACTGCCCTAATTAATCTGGAAAGATTATTCCCTTCATTTGAGTTACATGAATAATTTAAATGATTCTCCCTAACAAAGGGAAGGTAATACTTGTAATCAGTGATAGCATAGACCTCAATATTATACCCATTTAATTGCAGTAGCCTGGCAAGATATAATAGTTGGATTTCGGCACCCCCTTGATTTAAAGACCCTGTTATTAAAAGAATTTTCATTTAGGATTTTAATAATCAATTTTTATGATTTAAAAAAAAATGCTGTTTCATGAATCCCATCAGTAGTTCTGATTTCCCTCCACTCCTTAATTAATCCCCAAACAATCTTCCAGTCATCCTCTAAATCTAAAAAGCAATTATTTACTCCAAATCTAAGGTCTGAGGGTAAATAGCGGTGCACATCATCAATTATTAGAATCCCATTCCGTTTTAAAAATTCTAATCCCATTAAAGTTGTTTTACTTCGACATTTCCCGTCAATAATTATGATATCGTAGCCAGCCTCATTGATTATTTCATCGGGGTTTAGATAAGGCTGATCAGCCTCATTAATAGTACTAATTAAGGCTAAATGTTTTAAATTTACTTTTTTGTCCAACCCTTTTCTTTCTATCTTTGCTCTAACTTTTTCATACCAGTTTTTATTATGTTCAATTGATGTTAGCTTCTTACATCTTTCAGCGAGCCAGATTGTGCTTCGACCACTTCCAAACTCAAGAATAGAATCATTTTCTCCGATAATTATTTTAGCAAAATTAACAGCGTGTTTGTTCCACCATGGTGCCTTTTGATTCATTAATCGAAAAACAGTTGAAGATATCTTAACTTTTAAATATCTTAGACTAACTCGTTGTATGCCTTTTTCCACTTTTTTCATTTTTAGTCAACATAACAAATTATTCCTTTTATGGAAATACTATTCATTATTAAGGGGATAAGTAAATAAATCACACCCTTCCGTTGTTGATATTATAACATTCTATCTTAATTTTCTGATATATAATAATTGCAGCCCATATTGCTATTATAATAATAAACCCATCGATAGGTAAACGATATCTTCTGCTACCCCATGCTAGAAATGTATGAATGAAAGTATGTGTAAGGATCACTAAAAGAATAAAAATGCCAACGCTAGATTTCTTTCTTAACAGATAAAATATCCCAAAAAGGAAGAAAGGCAAAAGCAATCCATATTGCGAAATACTCACCATATTCATGGCGGGTTTCCATGCCTGCTCATATCTGTATCCATAGCCGTAAAAACTTCCCCTGAACTTAAATGGCCTCCAATATGAAATAAAATAGGAAAACTTCCTTTGAAACGGTGTGAAAGCATGAGGTACAGCCCCTCTGCGTTAGCTTTCTTTATTGCATTTATCCCAAATATCTGATCTTCTGTACGTAAAACCTTATGCCCTGCAATTAAAGAATCTACGACCGCTTTATAAATGGAATTGCTTTTTTCAGAATCCGGACGTGTCCGGTAATTATTAATGCCCTGATTCCATCTGACTCCCCGATCCCAGAGTGGCTCATACCCTAAAAGTTTATCCGTTATAACAGTTGTCCGGACTGAAATGACGACCGGTCTCTGATACACTATATAATTTCGATATAACCATGGTATCATACACAATAACACTCCACCAAGCATTATTGCAGTCGTCAAAACCCTTTTTTTGAAATGATCTGTTGAGATTAATAGATATCCTGCAAATAGTGGCAAAAATGCAATATACCTTTCATCAGTATGTATTAAATAAGAATAAGTAAGAATAAAAATAATATTATCCCATGATAAGGGTTTTAAAGATTTTCTAATGCGAATTAAAAGTAATACAGAAAAAGGGAACAGGAAGAACACCAGTGTCTCTTTAAGAACCCAGGGAGTATACCAGATATATTGAATATAAAGAGCAAGCCACAGCCCTGAAATCAGTGCAACTGTTCTGCTATCTGACAACAAAAAGGCAAGTTCATATATTACAATAACAGACATTGCGCCAATAATAGACTGAAAAAGTATCAGAAACCAGAAATTGTCGAATCCTGAAATTAAAAGATTCAGAGCAACGAGCATGGGGTATCCGGGACCTATCATAGAACCAAATAACGGACCGGTATCTTTGACCATCCAGCCCTGATCTAAAATGCACTTGGCAAACCTGACATATTCCGCACCATCAGCTTCAAGGTAAATCCCCCTCGTCTGCACAAAAATCACAGAAAACACCAATCTGATAAGAAATGAAAAAAGAAATAAGATTACCAGTTGTCTTTGTATTGTAAGTTTTATAAAACGTTCAACCAAAGCTACTTTCATAAAAAATATTCAATCCCCCCGTTAACTTTAATTTCAGATTTCCGGTTTTGCCTTCTGCTATATAAATTCGATGAAAGGGCCGCTAAGAAAAGAAGCGCATCTGCTAAAATTAACCATATTCTTGATCCAATCGAAATCACAATTGCCAATGTATTGCCAAGTAATATCCCAAGGAGATAAAACAGCAATCCTTCTCGGGCTCCCAATCCCGCCGGAAGGAAGAATGCCATAAAACCGGCAAACGTAGAAATTGCAAACGACCCCGACAAATAACCAATATATGATATATTAATATCTTTAAATCCTCGGACAAAAAAGAAAAATGCCAAACTGAAGATTATCCAATAAATAAGGTAAAGGAACAACAAACCAATTATTCTTAGAAATGAAATCTGATGTTTGACCCTTTCTCTCCTGAGTAATTTACAGAACATATCTGACATTTTCTGGAAAAACCAGGGATGCATAAAGGTGATTCCTATTATTGAGACCACAACAAATAATGTTTTATATGCGTCAAGAATTTGAAAAGATGTAAAAAGCATGGTTAAAGTGAAATACAGAAATGCTGAAAAAGTTGAAAGGAAGAGTTCATAAATCGATGCGTTTAATACCTCAAGTCGATCTTTCCCTTCTTCCTTATAATGAATAATCAGATAGCCATAACCAAGAACCCGTCCGGGAATATATTTTCCAACTTCACTCAACAATCTTACTTTTAATGTGTTCGCAAATTTTATATTACATTGTAAATTGTGTGTTATCAGGTACCAAATAATCGGTAAAATAAGAGTGGAAGTTAAAAGCAGAATAAATGACACTGCAATCTGCCAAGGTTGAAAAATATAATTATACTGTTTTATTTCGGAATAATTTTTTTTAATAAGGAATATTAAGAATATAAATACCCCTAATGTTAATAAGATCCTGATGGTACTTCTGAATCTCTCTCTTTTCATTATTTTTTTTCAGCTATTAAGATTATCCATGGGAATGAAAAATAAAATTTGATATTTGTCACATACGGATTAAGATACTTCAGAAGTTTCTTTTTATTAAAATGGTTGATATGACCGGGGGTGTTGCCAAGATGCAATAAATATTTCCCTCTTAAAAAATTTCCAAAACTCCAAATTGGTTCGTTTGGTACTGAAATAATAATATATTTATTAGAAACTCTGAATAATTCTGTTAAAGCTTTCTCAATATACTCTAAATGCTCGAGGACTTCTAACATAATAACACAATCATAGGAACAATCGGGACGTTTGATATTATAAACATCCTCATTAGAGATGTTAATTGGTAATTTTCGCTTCTTGATCACTTCAATATATCTGGGATCATATTCTGTTGCATCATATTTAATATCCCCAAATAGTTTCATTAATCGAATTGAAGACTCTCCTCCTCCACAACCAATTTCTAGTATCTTGGATATATTTGGTTTTATGGGGTCAATTGCTTTCCCTAATTTATTATAAAAACATTTTATCAAAATTTTAGAAATTGGATTTTGACTATTGTATTCCTTCATGCACCATTCATATAAATCGTCTGGAGTAGCGTTAGACACATTTAGTTTATTCATAGATTGGTTTTGCGGTAGTAATTATAGAAATAGAATTTACAAAATCTACGTTAATTGTATTAGAATACCATTTTATTGAATCCCATCTTGGCTGATTTTCTGACCGGGCTAATTCGATCGCTTCATTTCTTGTAAGATCGCCTTCCCTGACCTGGTTGCTTCTGAAAGTGTCGTTCTCCGTAAATCCGGCAAGAATGTAATAAATGAAATTATAAAAAGCTGCCGTCCCATCACCAATTCTCCATGTGGTTCTGGTCCCGGGATCAGTCTCCCATTTGTATTCGTCTAATAACGTTTTAGTTATTAAATCTTCATCCCATCTTATGTAATCATAGAGATTCAGATTATTATGTTTTATAAGATAATATGATCTGAACGCATCAAGAGTATCAAACAAAGAAGAGTTTATGTAGGATGGATTTAGAATAAATTCCTTCCCATAATAGGAAACCATTTTAATTCTGTCGTTCAGTGAAAGAGAATAAGTGTGTTTTTGCCCAAAGTGGGGTTTCACTCCACAGAATCCTGATTTAAAATTTGTCGTCTCCAGGAGATTTTCACCAAGAATAGAAAGATTCAGATGGTTCTGTTTCATCAATTGATTGGCAAAATAGAAATATTGTTTATCTCCTGCCATAAATAACGGGACAGTACCAAGATCCGGATTTTTCAACCAGGCCAGTACATTTTTTCTTATATTGCTTCGCTTTTCCCTGATATCTGCCGAAACCAAAATGTGTTCAACGCCTAGTTTTCCGCACATTCTTGCCTGGTTTCGTCTGGCAAGGTCTGTAATCATACCCCAGTCATACGAATATGCAATTGGTTTTAATCCAAGTTCCTTTACAACATAATGCAATGCAAAACTACTGTCGCGCCCTCCGGAAAACGGCATCAGGCACTCAGGTCTTCCATCTTTCCTGCGATGTGATTCTGCAATTTTCCTTAATGCGTTTTTACCCTTTTGATCATGTTTCTCATAGCTATTGCAATAATTGCATGTACCTTCTTCATCAAAAGCAATAAAGGGAAAAGTTTCGGGCAGTATACATTTTTTGCATCGTTTAAGTTTATCAATTGAGGCTCTCCGTTGCTCCACTGTCCGTAGAATGTTATCTGGAACTACTGCATCGTGATGTTCCAGTGAAGTATTTATATATTTATTTTGAGAAACCGTCTTTTCTGTAAGCCATTCTATTTTAGCAGGATCAGGATTAACCTGGAGGTTTTTTAAGGATTCTCCGAAATTGGATCGATGAGCCGAAAACTTTTCAAAATTGACACAGATGTATTCCCGGGGATTAAGCTGATGAACTTCAGAGCGGTGATCAATTTTATTATTAATAATTACTTTCTCAAGAATGAACTTCTCAGATGCAAAAATAAAAATCCCGTTATCGAGTTCTTCCAGGTAGTAGAGAGATCCGTTATTTGTTGCTAGTATCAAATTGTTGAGGTTGGAAAACAAGAGTGCAATATTTGTCATTCCATATATTTCTTCAAACAAAGTATTCAGTGAAAACCCCATATCAGAACCAATCTTAAGATGATAGTCCAGAATGGTAGGAATCAGCTCAGAGTCAAGGTCAGAGATTTTTGTATCCGTCCCGTATTTATTCCACAGTTCTGCCTGATTTACAATTATTCCGTTATGTACTGCCAAAAATCCGTTTTTTACAACAGGCTGATTATTGATATCAAATTGTTCATAACCGTTTGTAACAAGTCGTGAATGACCAATAGCAATAAATGGAATTTGTTTGTTGGTTTTAACATTAACAATTTCTTCCTTATATGGTCGTGTTTTAATCATATCACCGGCCGTATATGGAGTTTTAAATACACTAATATTATGAAATTTATGGACTGCAAATCCCGCCGCCTCCTTACCGCGAGATTCTGACAGGAGACAAAGATTACTAAAAATTCTGCCTGACTTTTTATTTTTCTCTTTTTGAATTATCCCGAAAATGCCACACATAATATCAGAAGTTATTTATAGAGTCTTTCATTATCCTGAATATCCATCCACATGGCAAAAATAAGGAACTGAATTGATGTTACCCCGAGGAATACAAATGCAAGCAGTGTCTCAAATGAAGCATTGCTGCCTTTTATAAGAATGTATGTTACTTTTACAACATAACGAAGCCAGGCTATCCCTAATATAAATGACAGATTGTAGAGTATAAAAAGTGGATGGAAATCCTTTAAGAAGTATTTGATCCATAACCTTTTGAAAAAAGATTTGAAAAGAAGATAAGTGATTGCGGGAATTACTTTGAATAATTTCATTTTTGATTTTTCGCCCACCCTGTAAACAGGTTTTATCGGAATTTCCCTGATTGTGCAATACGCCGTATTAAGTTTGACCAGCATATCGTTGGGCATACCATATCGTTTATAGATTTTATGGAGTTTAATTGAATTTAATGCAGAAAGGCTTATTGCAGTATAGCCGGTCTGGGTATCAGAGATTCTCCAATAGCCCGATGCTATTTTGGTAAGTATAGAGAGTACCGAGTTTCCAAAAAACCTTGTTTTTGGAATATAATTACTTGCAATTCCATGTATCAGCCTGTTTCCTTTTACATAATCCACACCGTCTGATATAACGGGTGTGCATATTGCCTTAAGTTCATCAGGGTCCATTTGAGCATCCCCGGCCATCACTGCAGTACAATCAATATTATTGTCCTTGCACCATTTATATCCCCTGGCAATGCTTCCTCCAACTCCGATATTGACGCAATTATCTATTAATATGATCCGGTCCGTTTCCGGATTTTCATTTACAATTTCTGACTTCGGGAATAATTCAAGTTCCTTTTCATTATATTCCTGAAGCATGATTTCAGCATCATTATGAAAAGTTTTTATTGTTTCCCTTTTGGAAAGCATTGAAGTTATCTTATTATGCTCACTGGACAGATATTTCAAAATCTTTTCTTTTGTAGAGTCATTTGAATTGTCATTTACAATTACTATTCTGTCTACAAAAGAAGGCATGGTCTCGATTACTATTCCTATCTGACTCTCCTCATTGAAAGCAGGAACCACGACTGCGATAATTTTGTCTAGCAGCATTAGATTATATGTTTTTAATTTTTAAGATAATATGAAATTTTTGAAAAAATGTTAAATGTTTCATGATGAGAAAATTGTCGGGCTTCTTGTTAATTTTTCATACTAATCATATCTCCTAGCTGATCAGTAGAAAGGAATATAACATCCGGCCATTTTCTGATAATTTCTGATAAAAGCGCTGAAAGTCCATACAAACTTTTATCTCTGTTAGTTTCACTAATGGATCCAATATAATTAACTCTATGTGTACTGATAACTGCAGGTTTATGCAGTAGGAACGATTGAGCAATTTCAGCAAGACAGGAATTAATCCAATCCTTGTTCCTGTCGAAACATGGTTCAAAATAACAGTTGCGTATAAGATATATCTGGCCAAATTTATTTTTTTGTCCGGTAAAATGGTACCTGGCTTTATATCGTCCAGTTAAATCAGACAAAAATTGTGCACGTTGTCCTTGAATATAGAATATTTTGTTTTCAGACAAGCACTTTTCTATATATGTGTCCCAGAAGAAATTGGGTGCAATAAAAGACCTCGAACTGAATCCCCAAATCTTATTGAAAAGCTTTATAGCGTCTTCTATTATATGGCAACTATATTTACTCTCGCATTCATCATCATAATCAAATGCCCGCTGAAAATCACGGCGTCCCCCGTTTGAAACAGAGTTTGGTACCCCATATAATGAACGACCAAATAGATCAAGGATTTCTTTTGATCCTTGTTTCAGGAAGTTCAACCATCTAATGAAATTTAAGTGTTCTCTCCCATGCAGCTGTGGTTTTAATAATGAGTCATTAAGCCCTTGCTTAATTAGCTGAAGTGATTTATCATGGCAAGGATATCGCTTATAAGTTTCTGAAAATGGCTCATAAAAGTATTCTTGAAAATCTGCTTGTTCAATTCTTTTAAAATCAGGATTGGCCATAATAAAATTCATGGTGAATACTGGATACTGCCCGTCCTGATTTTTGAAATCCGCCAATACCTGAAGCAAGCAGGTAATATCGTCATTGCTCTCCAGACAGTCTTTACCATAGGAAACATTATCAATCTGATATCCAGAATTTAACAGATAAACATAAGTTTCACGTGAAGGGATTCTTATGCTACCCCAGTCATCTGACTCAAATACAATAATCCGCTTTCTGGTATGCCACCCTGGTAGGTTAAAAAAGTTAGTTTTTAATTTCCCTGATATTGGTACCATATATATTATTTATGTAACCCTTTGTGGCATAGGGGGCTGGCTTAATTATCCCGGGATTTCCTAATACAATTGAATTATCAGGAACATTAAAATTAACGAATGATCCCGGTGCAATAAGAACATTATCTCCTATTCTGATTTTTCCAACAATTACAGCATTTGTGCCTATCCAAACCATGTTCCCTATGTTTGGAGCTCCTTTATGGTCTCCTCGTCTTGTTGCCCCAATAGTTACCCCAGGCGCAATATTGCAGTTTTCGCCAATAATAGCTTCATTGCTTACTATTATTGTCCCAAAATGGCCTATATAGAATCCCTGGCCTATAATACCGCCAATCTGAAATCCAAATTTATTTGAATAATGTTTTAAAATAAATCGAAATATAAAAGTTAATGTTCGGGACTTGCAATACCTATATTTTAGTCTTCTGAAAAATAAATATCTAAAGCCCTGGGAACGTAATCCGTACAATAGATTACCGAAAGTATATTTTTGGGGGACATATCGAAACAGATCCGCTTTTATTTCAGTTAGCATATTAATTAAAAAATATTTTACTCAGAGATATTGGATCAGTTAGAAAAGGCAGCGGCATTATGGAAAAAAGCCAGAAATTAATAGTTTCGGCACCCTGTCGCAAAGCAATTAAAGTATTAACAATCATCGGGAATAAGCCTATTATAGTAATCCAATGAAGACTCCGCCTACCGATTCTGAAAAACAGAATGATTATGTATAAAGTTGCAAAAAGATAAAAAACAGTTAAAAACCTTGATCCTGAAGGCACAACAGAAATGAAATTTGCAAAAGAGAGAAATAATATTGAAAATGAAAATATGTTTTTTAAAACCGGAAAACCGGAATATTCCTTAAGCTTAATTTTTGAATATATCAAAACAACAATTAAATAATAATATAGAATTTTTGTGGTCATAAACCATTTCATAGAGGAAAGTTCTTCTGATACTGCTGTAATATAACCCTGATTAGTATATCCCTGCATCCTTACATTTATTCCAGTTCCAATAAAAGATGAAATTGGATCAACAAAAGGCGTTAAAAGGTTGGGAATCAGAAAAGAGATAACTGCAAGAGGTATATAAATATAATCCTTATTGCCAACAAGCATATAAATTAAAAGAACAATCACGGCTGAAATAAAACTGAAATGCATTAATGCTGAAGCCAGACTCAAAAGAAAATATTTATAATCTTTATTGATGATTACTTTGTATGCTCCAAAGAAATAGAGCCAGACAGCCATATTAAACCGGAATCCGTTAATATTAAAAATCGCATTTATAAATAAAAAAAAGATCAAAAATGTTAAAACATTATAATTGACTCTTGAATAATAATTATCTACAATCAGATAGATTGCTTTCAAATAAAAATAACCAAAAATGGCAGCAAAAACTGCAAATAAAATCTGTGGAGCGCTGGTCACTCTTGATACGATAAAGATTATCAATGGCCCTAATATGTCCACTGAGGTTTCTGAGGCGTAGATTCCTCCAATTATATTCCAGAATTCAGTATATGGGAGTCCTGCAGCGATCTTTAAATCTCTTGCATAACTATAAGCATCCAGTCCTTTCCCGATTACAAAAGTGCCACCATACAAAATCAAAAAATAATAAATTATTCTGACATTATCTTTATTCGAAAAGTTGATTGCAGCTCTTATAAATGCTGCAAAAGGCCAGAAAAAAAACAGGATCAGCAGGTTATTTCTTGATGGGGCCGGCCTATCCATAAATTGAAGTTTATAAAGAAAGAAATTTTAAAAACTTTCCTGCAACATTTTCAATTCTATATTGCTCCGGGTTTGGCAATATAAGCCTGGAGCTATAATCTCCATTAAGGAATTCCTCAATATTGTTTATATCAGGATTCTTAGTAATATTCAAGACCGGTAATCCAGACAGTGAATAATCTATCAGTTTACTTGGGCTATGAATTGTCGTATTATTATCAAAATTTACCAAAAAATCCATCCGTCTAAACTCTTGAAACAGTTGTTCTCTGGGAACAAAATCCCGAATGACAATTCGTCCGCTTGATTTTTTTTCATATTGGTCTATGAGATGTCTTTGTTTGGTATAAATTTCAAAACGAAAAGATTTGTCTTGTTTTAAAAGATATTCAATAAATAATTTGGGGTCCCGTACTCCCGGAATAAAATTTCCAGCATAAGCAAATGTTGGTATCGGATTTACATGTTTTGAAAATCCTTGAGGTATCTCTTTAAACGAAAATCCCTGAGGTATTACGTGGATTTTATTATGAAATTCTTTGTAATATGCCTTTCTTGCAGACTCAATGGGGATAGTAATATAATCGGCTTTATTACAGAACCATTTTTCAACATACTTGAAATAGAATGGCTTCCTGAAACTGTCAGTAACTTCACCCATGTAAGGATCACCACAGTCTGCAATCCATACTTTTGCTATTTTTCCCCTTTTTCCCCAAGATTTTGCAACACCCCAATGGACAGTATGTGGCATCGCAATTGAAATAAGAATATCAAATCCCTCCATCTGTCTAAGCTTTTGAGCAATCCGGAATGAAAGTTCTATAGAAGGGTACTCAAATAGTTGAAAAAGTATTCTGTTTATGCCTCTTCTGATTACTTTTAAGTGCACCCCTCCGTTTACATTTATATTTTTAAGCTTTAGATGATCCAAAGGGAGAATTTTTATTCCCTTGTATTTCTTTAAAAAATC
>Ga0116171_10004994_pt1 | contig 11752 bp, 6 predicted proteins | sample AD_JPNHW2_MetaG_FD_89798 | JGI IMG/M metagenome (GOLD analysis project Ga0116171, IMG submission 89798) | Active sludge microbial communities of municipal wastewater-treating anaerobic digesters from Japan - AD_JPNHW2_MetaG | ecosystem: Engineered > Bioreactor > Anaerobic > Digestate | place...
AATGAACGCGCGAACCTGGTGCCAATAGTCGCTGCAGATTTGCTGGGGGGTCTGACCGCGGGTCTGTCGGAGGCGTTCCTCCAGCCCGGAGCGCCCCATCTGGCGGCCTTGGGCGTTGGTTGCCTCGCTTAACCCATCCGAATACAACACCATCAGGCTTCCCGAACTCACGGCAACCTGGCCCTCATCGATGATGGGTTCCGGGAACAAGCCCAGTGCCTGGCTGGGGTGGGGTTCCAGTTGGCGTGCCTCCCCCTCCACTGAAATCCAAAGCGGTTGAGGATGACCGGCCCGGGCATAGTGAAAAACGTGATTGGCACAGTCCAACAGCCCGCAAACCACTGTGACAAACATGTTGTCGTTATTCATCTCCATCAGGTAATGATTTACCTCCCGCAGAGCCTGGCCAGGGTCCAGGTTGCGGGTGGCCATGACCCGGATGAGGCTGTAGGTCATGGTCATAAACAATGCCGCGGGCAAACCTTTATCGGACACATCGCCCAACACAAGGCCCCAACGGTTCTGCCCCATCGGGATGGCGTCATAGAAATCCCCACCCACCGTCATCGCCGGCTTAATCAATGCCCCAAAGGAGTAACCGCCCTGTTGCGGCAGGTGGTCCGGCAGGATGCTCATCTGCGTGTGGCGGGCGATGTTCATTTCCCGTTCCAGCTTGCGCAACAGCGTGGTTTGTTTATCCCGCAGGCGTTTCTTTTCCAGGCTGGCGTCCATGCGCGCCTTGAGCAGAATGCGGTTGACTGGTTTGGTGAGGTAATCTTCCGCGCCCATTTGGATACAGCGGACCACGCTGTTTAACTCCTCCACGCCCGAGATGACCACCACCGGCACTTCGCGCAGGACTGGGTCCGTTGTCATTTTTTCCAACACCTGGAAACCGTTCATCACGGGCATTTCAATATCAAGCAGCACCATTTCAAAGACCTGCTTTGCCAAAAGTTCCAGCGCTTCTTTGCCATTGGCGGCCAGGGTAACCTGGTGACCTTCTTTTTCAAGGTATCGCTTCAGGATTATGCGGTTGACCTGGTCGTCTTCCACAACGAGAAGCCGGCTATTGCGCGTCTCACGCATTACACAACTCCTTCAACCTGCCCCGCAGTGAATCACACGCCTGCAGCAGGGGAGGGAATTTCAACCGGGCCTGGTCCAGCTTCCCCTCCCGGCCCAATCCTTCCAGCTCCCTGGCCAGGGCGCCATAGGCCAGCGCGCCAAAGCTCAAACTCGTGGATTTGATTGTGTGCACTCGCCGGGTGAATTCCACGTTGTCCCCGTCCAGCAGCGCCTTTTGCGCAAACTGCAGCTGCTCCTTCACATCCGTGCAATAGACCTCCAAGATCTCCGGCATATAGTCCCTGCCCACTTCGCGCATCAGGCTCTGAAACGTTTGCGTGTCCACTGCGTCGAGATTATCCATCAGCGTTCCTTTCAGCCTTTTTGAGGCACCACCCTGAGCAAGGCCTGGCGTAATTCGTCCACCTTGATTGGTTTGCTCAAATAATCGTCCATGCCCGCGTTCAGGCATGCCTGGCGGTCGTCCCGCATAGCGTTGGCCGTGACGGCGATGATATAGGGCCGCGTGCCTTTATATTCCGACGCGTGCAATTGCCGGGTGGTCTGAAGTCCGTCCATGACTGGCATTTGAACATCCATCAGGATGACATCATAGGGGTTTTGGTTGACCAAATCCAACACCTCCACCCCGTTTAGGGCTACGTCGGCGTTGTAACCCATCTGGGTGAGCAGCATGAGCATCAACTTCTGGTTGACAATATTATCCTCGGCCACCAAAATCCGCAGCGGATGTTGTGTCGCGGGCAATTTTTCTGTGGTGGCTTGCGCCTTACCAGGCTCATCCGCTTTGACCTTGTGGTTCTTGTTGTTGAAAATATCCAACAAGGTATCCAGCAACACCGACGGGCGCAAGGGTTTGGTCAAAAAGGCCACAAAAAGACCTTCAGGCAGGTCCTTTTCCATCCGACCCAGCGAAGAAAACAGGATGAGCGGCAGCGGAGTGGCACCCAGGCTGGTCCTGATTTGCCTGCCAAGCTCAACCCCAGTCATCTCCGGCATGTTCATGTCGAGGATGGCCAGGTCAAACGGGTCGCCCTGCTGGATCCACTGCAACGCTTTGAGCGGATTCTCCGTATCCCGCACCACGATGCCCCAGTTGCGCAGTTGGAGGGAAAGCAACCGTCGGTTGGTCTGGCTGTCATCCACGACCAAAACACGCTTGCCTGCCAGCTGGGGTTTTTCAATCCGCAACTGCTGGTAATCCTGGATGCCCTTGGCCGCCGGCACCGTGATGGTGAATGTAAACGTGGAACCAGCCCCTGGCGCGCTTTCGGCCCACATTTTCCCGCCCATCAGCTCCACCAATCGCCGGCTGATGGCCAGCCCCAGGCCCGTGCCTCCGTACTTGCGCGCGATGGTCACATCCGCCTGTGTGAAGGGCTGGAAAAGCTTTTCCAACTGGTTGGTATCTATGCCAATTCCGGTATCCCGCACCGAGAACTGGATGCGCGCCTTGCCATCCGCGGGTTGGTCTTCCGCTGGCAGACTCACCTGCAGGAACACCTCGCCCGCGTCCGTAAACTTGATGCCGTTGGTGAGCAGGTTTATCAGCACCTGTGCAAGCCGGTTGGGATCGCCCATCACCGCGGAGGGAACTTCCCCCTGGATTTCGTAAGCAAGCTCCAGGTTCTTTTCAGCCGCCCTTAGCCTCAGGATTTCAAGCGCGTGTTCCACGCACTCCCGCACGTCAAACGGGACTTCATCCAGGTCCATGCGCCCCGCCTCAATCTTGGAGAAGTCCAACACGTCATTGATAATCCCCAGCAGCGCGTCCCCGCTGGAAGTGATGGTTTCCACGTATTCCCGCTGTTCTGTCGTCAGCTTGGTATCCTTCAGCAGCCCGCTCATGCCGATGATGGCGTTCATCGGGGTGCGGATTTCGTGGCTCATCATCGCCAAAAAGGCGCTCTTGGCCTCGTTGGCCGCGTCGGCCTCCGCCTGCGCGACCCTGGCCTTCTCATACAGGGTGGCATTGCTTAGCGCGCTGCCCACGTAAGCCGCCAGGCTGTTCAAAAGGTGCATGTCCTGCTCGCTAAACACCCCCTCAGCCTGCGTGCTCTGGACGCTGAGAACGCCCACCGCCTGGGTGCCCGCCATGATAGGCACCCCTAAAAATGACCGCGCGCGCGTGCCGATGAAATCCGCGCCCATTTGTTCGGTTTGTTCATCCACGTTTTCGTTGATGAGCAGTGGCTGCCCGCTTTCAATGATTTTTCCGGTCAGCCCGGCTCCCCTGGGGATTGAGTCCAGGGTTTCCCCATAACTATATGGGAAGGAAACCGTTTCATCGCGCTCGTTCACCAGCGCCACATACGCAATATCAGCGTTGAACACATGCCGGATTTGCTCCCCCACCAGGCCCGTCAATCCCTGCAGGTCAAGCGAGCCGGAGATTTTGCTTGAAACGGTGTTCACCGTGGCCAGTTCGGCATTACGTTGCTCGGTTTCCTTGAGCAGCCGCTGGGTTTCGGAGAATAAGCGCGCATTTTCAAGCGCGATGCTCAGGCTGTTGGCCAGGGTCTCCAACAAATGCAGGTCAGCCTCATCATACGCGTAGTCCTTTTCCACATTCTGCAGGCTGATGGCACCAAACAGCTTCCCCTTGATTTTGAGCGGAACCGTCGCCGAACACTTGGGCACCTCACCCACCGGCGGCGAAAAGTCTGGGCTGATTTGCTTCATCATCTCCCCAAAATTGGCAGGGATGAGTTGGGGCTCACCCAGGTCAATGAAGTATTGCCAGTTCGGCGGAATGGATATTGGGGCTGTGTGGTACCGTTGGCCTTTTTCGATTTCATAGTGCCGATACATCAGCCCCTGCTCAAGGTCAAAGGTGGCCAGCACCACCGAGTTGGCTTCAAAGACCTCCTGGATTTTTCCACCCACCAGCTCATAAATGGCATCGATATCCAGCTGAGCAGCCAGCGAGGATTGCACGCTATTGATGATGGCCAGCTCCGAAGCCCTGTCCCGTTCCGCTTTATAAAGCCTGGCATTGGTGACCGCCACGCCCATGTTGGCGGAAAGTGTTTGCAGTAGCCGCTGGTGGTCCTTGTCAAACGCGTAAGGCCGGTAATCCATCAATGCCACCAGGCCCAACACCTTGTCCTGGCTGATGATGGGCACGCCCAGCCACGATTGCATCACCTCGCCTGTGTCCTCTTTGTCATCATCATCGATGAACACGGCGTCCTGCGCCTTGCTTTCATCCACCGTATTCAGCAAGAGTGGCGCGCCAGTAAGGATTACCTTGGATGATAAGCCCTCTCCCAATGGGAGTTTTCTCACCATCGGGTCCGCAATCACCTCGGGTTCCTCCGCGTCGTCGCAATTCCCCGGGTTGAATTCAAAGTAAGTGTCGATGAGATTGGATTTTTCGTCCAAAAGCCCCACCATGGCCGCTTCACATTTAAAAATCTCACACAGCTTCTCTCCCACTTCGCGGGTAAAGGTATTCAAATCAATGGAGCTGGACATGGCCTCTGTGACATCCTTGAGGATTGCCAGCTCCGCGGTGCGTTGCCGTTCCATTTCAATCGCCCGCACGCGTGTCAGCGCGTTGGCAATATGATGCGCCACATACTCCAGCACCTCATCATCCTGGTCCGTATAGCCAATGCCCTTGGTATAGCTCTGTAAGTAGATGGCCCCCAGCACCTTTTCGTTCACCTTCAGTGGCGCGCCGATGCCATCCTCATTCATTGTGCCAGTCAGCACCACTTCCCCGGAACGGATGAGCTCATCGAACTGGGCCATGCCGTGCCTGATGGTTTTCCCCGTCCGAATCATGTAGCTTGTCATGCCATGGAACCAATCAAGCGGCACCGGCGGGAAGGGCTGGTCCTTTTCGTCCATAAAATAGGGGAAGCTCAGCAGGTCGGTGTTCTCATCGTAGAGCGCGATAAAAAAGTTCCGGGCATACATGAGCTGACTAATAATTTCATGGATTCGCGCGTAAAACGTGGGTAAATCCTGGCAGGTATTGGCCGCGTTGGCTATCTCAAACAGCGCTTTTTGCACCAGGTTGCTATGTTCCAGTTCGCTGGTGCGGGATTGCACCTTTTCTTCTAGTTCCAGGTTTTGTTTCTTGAGCAGCTCCTGGGTTTCGTTGAGCTTTACCTGGGTCTGCCTTTCGCTGCTAATCAGTTGCTCCTGCAGGCGATAGTAAAAAATCAGCAGGGCCATGGTCACAACCAACAGCATCAGTTGGGTTGTAAAGCGGGTCACAGCCGGCGTTATCACGTCGCTGGGAATCAAAAACCCCCGTTGGATGAGCACCACGGTCAAAACCAGCAGCAGGGCGCTAAAAAGCGTGGCAAACGTGCCTGCCCGTTTCCCTAAAAAGACCAGCGCGAAGATGGGCGTCACCAGCAGGTAAAGCGGCCCGGCCCCCACCAACCCGGTCATACGCAAATTGATAATCCCCGCAGCAAAACCCAGCAATACAATGCACAACACCCGGATGAGGTAGGCAATATTGCGAAACACCGCCACCACAATCAGCACCCCACCGATGGCAGTCAACGCGTAGATATATCCCCATTGCGATGGGTTGGCCAGGTCACGCAGGTACATGGTAATGATGACAGGTATCAGGGTCAGGGCAAGGATGGTCAACACCCAATTCAAAATTCTAGTGCGCCATTGCTGAAGGAGCGTTTCAGTTTCGGTTTGATTCCTTTTGTCCATGGCTTTTCCTTTGTTTGGCCAGGCGGGTAGCCCATGGCCCAACCCGGCCAAAATCTTTCACCTACGCCAACCCGCCTGCCTTAAATCCATATTTCGCGCAGGCCCTTCGCGCGGTAAGCGTATTCGCATGGAAAAAAATAAATTAATGATAGACAAAAAAATTATAGCACGGCCGGGGTGGATTCAAGAAATGACGACGTAAATACCACCCAAATCCGTTCTCTTCCCCTTGTGCTTACCACCCCAAATGGGCTTGGCGCAACACAGTCGCTTCCAGGGGCAGCGAGCCCAAATCCAGCCTTTCCACCACCCGGTTACTGGAGTCTTCGTCTGGAACCTGCAGGCTCCGCGAGCTCGGGTCCATCCAAACCGGCCTCACCGTTAGCGCGCTCATCTCCGTGCCAACAAACCGAACCGTCACCAACGCCCCGTGTTGCGTCTCCCATCCCATCCACTGGTCCGTCAACAGGTTTCCCAAGCCATACATGGCCAGCATATGATGCTGCCCATCCGCGGCAGTCAGCCATTCCATCGGCTGTAGGAGGTGGGCGTGGTGCCCCCACAACACATCCACACCCGCATTCGCCAGGCCCTGGGCCACGTCCTGCTGCTCCTGGCTCACCCCGCCCACGTACTCCCCGCCCCAATGCAGCGAAACCACCAGGATGTCACACCACTTTCGCGCCTGTGTCGCCTGCTCAATCAATACAGCCGGGTCCCAATCAGCCGCCAGCGCGTTCGCGGCCAGCACGCCAATCTTACCCGCCGGCGTGTCCATGTAGAGCGGGTTGCTTGCCACGTCAACTGACCTGATTCCCTCCACGGCCAGTTCCTCCGTGCTTGCGTTGGCAAGCGCGCAGTCCTCCGCGTGGTTGTTGACGGTGTTCACAAGGCTCAGCCCGCCAGCGCGCAATTGCTCCGCCAGCCCCGCGTCAGCACACAGGTTGTAGGGGCCAGCCTCGTCAGACGGGTTGTTCAGCCCCAGTGGCGATTCCAGGTTGGCAAAAAATAGCGAATTCGCGTCGCTCACCGGTGCTTCCGCTGCCGCGAAGGCCCCCCATGGGTTGTCCATAAACAGGGCTTGACCATCACGCGCCAGGATGATATCACCCCCAAAAGTAATTTCGGTGGTTTCGACCGGCCGACAGCCAACCAGCAGGAGGAGCGCGGCAAGCGCTCCTCCCATCCACTTGTTTTTCAACCTCATTTCACGATGAACGTTCCGGTCCATTCGGGCTGGGCCGGCGCGGTGCCCGCTTCAAGCAAGCCACGCCAGGCCTCGTCCGTCATCCGCTCACTGGGCGGCACGATGAACTCGTAATACGTGTAGACCATCCCCACCCCCACCCGGTAGGGTGCGTCTGGCAAAACCACGTAGATACGCGCCGGGTAGCCCACGCCTTCCTCCAGCACGCGGTCAATCCCCGTGGCCACGTCCGCCACCACCGGCGATTTCTGGTCCTCAAGGTAGCTTTTGGCTCCAAGCTCACCGCCACTATCCGCCGACGCGATGGTCATCATTTCGAGCCAGCCGCCAAAGTACTTGATCCGGTAGTAATCATCCTCGGTTATCGTCCCGCCGGTCAGTTCCCGCTGGGAGATATCCAGGAAGAACGCGATTTCATCCTGCAGGTTATTCAAGTTAACCTGCGTGTTCTGGTCCAGGATTCCCCGGCTGGAGAGCCCGGAGTAGGTCATTTCCACCAGGGCCAACAACCGCGAGTAAGCTTCCGGGTTGGGCTCCACGTAACCATGCGGTGGTGGTTCGCCCGGGCCTCCCCCCATCTCCGCCATCACCTGCTTGGCATACAGGATGGTATCGTGCTTCAGCTCGGTCCACGAGCTCAGTGCTGTCTGGAGGTCCTTACGCGCCCACGCGTCCGTTTGCATAAAGGCCGGATACGCAGCGTCTTTTTGAGCAAATACCGGCTGCAGCGCGTACAACCAGGACCAATACAGGTTCTGCGTCCACGAATCCAATCCCAGTTGCGCCACTTCCTGGCTCACCTTGGCCATCTGGGTCTCGTAGTTCTCGTACTTATCCTCGCCCATCTCGCGTAAAAGGTTCAGCGCGAGGTCCGACCCTTGTGCGGCAAAGAAGTCCAGCGCCTTGGGCAAGTCCCGCGGTTCGGAGATGGTCCCCACGTTGCGCCACATCACCTGGCCAAAGACGTATTGGTCAAGCGTGAAGCGCTGCCCCATAAAGCGGAAGCCCTGGGTCACATCATCCTGGTCCTGCCAAATCCAAACCCACATGGAGTTCACTTGTGGGGCCGGCAGTTCCCGGGCGGTGGCCAAAAATACCTGCAGCAGGTTGGGGTCAGCAAAGCTGGCCAAATCCGGGTTGGGCCCATAAACGGCATCCGATACTGCCCCATACTCGTAGATGCCCAGGTCGTCCGCCTTGCCAACGATGAACACGGTCGGGTCGTAGATTCGCTGCCAAAGCACCAGCGCCGAAGTGCCTTGCGTGCTGACAGCCTGTCGCGCGGCCTGGGTAACCAGCAGCGCGCGTTGGATTTCCTGGGTATCCTTCAGCCGGAAAGTCAGCCTGCCGTACCACATCATCGCCCTAAAGTACATTTCAAGTTCCGGGCTGAGCGTGTAATGCCCGCGGGGGGTGTATTGCGAGTAGTCCTCAATCAGCACCAGGTCCGGGGCTTGCCCCTCATGCTGCCAAATTGGCGAGATGGCCGCCCCCGCCGCGCCATTGATAAGCGCCACCTCGGCCGTCACAAGCTGGCTTGCTTCAGGTAAAATCGCGTCCCCGGTCTGCAACAGCGTCGCGGCCACGGAGAAATACGCCACGTTCCTGAGCGCTGCTTCTTCAAGCGGACCGCCCTTAAGCTGCTGGTACTGGGCTGTTGTGGCTGCCAGCATGGTTGTGGTCAGTTCCTTCAGCGTCGGGATGAAGAAGCTCCGTTCAAGGTCACGCAGCATCTTGTCAAACACCAGGTGGTACACATGGAAGATGGAGTCCGTGGTCACAAATACCGGGATGTCCGTGTAACGCGTCACTTCATAACCCTGGTAAAACTCGGTGAATAGCTCATCCGTTGGGTATACAGGCGCGGCCACCACGAAACCATTGGCGCTCAGCGCCTGCTTTTGGCCTTCAGTCAGGCTGATGGGCTCGGGGATTTCCACCCCGTCCAAGTTCACCGGCAGGCTGTAACCGCCCAAAAACTCAGCGGGTAAGGAGACCTCGGCTTGCGAATACTTGGCGAAGTTTCCCTGGTAAACCTGGGACGCCTCCAGCGGAATGCCCGTGGCCGCCGTAGGTTCCTCGGTTGGGGTCTCGACAACCGGTGCTTCAGTGGGTATCTCAGCCGTGGGCGCTTCGGTCAGAACGGCCTCGGGTGGCACGGTCGGTGTGCTCTTCCTGACAACTGGCGTGCTGCACGAGAGCACCATCATCACCAGGCAGGAAATCGTGATGAAAACTTTAATTCTTGAGTTGCGCATCTTACTCCTTTATCGGGTAATCAACCAAGTGTTGAAATCATCTGCACCGATTTGTAGGTCCTGAAATGGGCCTTCAAGGCGGTCAATTAATGTGAAACCGAAACCTTGCCACCCCCAAACAGTCAGGGCGATGGCCTGGCCTGGTTTTTCATACGTACTCTCGAGGGCAGCCAGTTCCTGCCGGCCGTCATGGTCCAAATCTGCCAGGGTGAGGTTGAATAATGGCCGGATCATCGCGGAACCAGCCCACAGCTCCCGAAACGCGCCGCGCTGCCAGCCAACCAGGATAACCTGGCAGCTATTCCCCTGATCATCGTGGAATGTATCAATACGACCGCCGTAGGGCGTAAAGCGGTCCACCGGCCAGGGTTGAAAAGGTCTCCAGACCAACAGGATTACCTCATCCACCCTATCGCGGTTCAGATCACCAACTTGGGCTTCTGTGACGCGCCACTCCGCGGGACTTTGCCAGAGAATCGCAGTTGAACAATTGGTGATTTGAACACTTTCCCCTGATAAATTCAGGCACTCCAGGGCACCATTTCCGTCCATATCTCCAGCCAACATCGGACCCTGGAAAACCTGATCCCCATTTACCTCGTGACCATCAAACGGTGCAATCTTTCCGTCCAGCAGTTGCCAATACCTGGAATTATTGGCGGATATCAATATCAATCCCACCAGACTGAATACAATGATCAAAAACCTGTTATGCTGCGAATGGGTCGAAAACATACTACTTTTCCCAGATGCATTCTTCAAACACTTGAAATGGCTGAATCGGTAAAGAATAGACGTGATATGGGATAGACGAAGAAAACGATAGCTCTGTTCCCGTCCTCCCGAAATCAAAGCCGTTAATTAATTTTCTTTCTGTACATTATAGACAAAAGAGGGGGTGAATCCAATAATAAATCTCACAAACTATCGATGATTAACTTGAGTAATTCTTGCCAGTTGTCTGAACGCGTTTGGAGGTTCTCTGAGGTCGATGTATTCCTTTATCTTCAGCGCGCACTCCTCAATACTCAGCAAAGATGTGTCCACCACCAGATCGTAGATTATATCCTTATGGACAAGAGGGAATTGCGCCTCTGCCTGCCCCAATGTACGGTCTTTTCGGGCGAATTCCCGCTGGATCAAGACTTCGAGAGGACACTGCACCCCCACAAAATATGCTGGTAATGGAGAGAACAGCCGGGCACATTCCTCCACCCATTCGGGTTCCACCATCACATGGTCCGCAACAACATTCATTCCCTCAAGCGAAAGCAGCTGGATCACCTTGTGCATGGAAGAGAAGAGCCTGCTTCCCATCGCGCCGGATTCTGTCGCCAGACCCAACACGTCATCCCAAAGCGGCCGATCCAGGTAACGTTTGGGCAACATCCAGATGAATTTGTCGATGCCGACGTTCAGGTATGGTTCAACTAACAAACCTTGCAGTTGGTTTAATATGCTGGTCTTGCCTGAGCTGGATGCCCCATTCAAGACAATCACTTTGCCGTATGGCATATCTTCCTCTTTGAAGAGTACGATTTATCAGGTTTAGATGAATCAGTAAATACCAACGAAATCCGAGAACGCTCTACGAGCGGGTCTCACCATCTTCAGCAGTGTCTTTACCCAACGTTTTGGCTTGCGAGGATGCCAGCGCTTTCCGCAACTGGCGCAGCCTTTCAGCCACCTGCGCTTCATACCCCTGGTCGGAGGGATGGTAAAACTGCCTGCCAACCAGATTGTCCGGCAGGTACTGCTGCGGCGTCCAATGGCCAGGAAAGAGATGTGGGTACTGGTAGCCTTGCCCATGTCCAAAGCCTTTCGCGTCCCGGCTGGCATCCATCAAATGAATGGGGACTGATCCAGCGCCGTTTTGGTTAATCTCTTCCTGGACTTCCCAAAAAGCACCCACCGAGTTGGATTTCGGTGCCGTTGCCAGGTAGATGACCGCTTCCGCTATCGGATACCAGCCTTCAGGCATGCCGATGTACTCAAAATTCTGCGCGGCGGCATTGGCAACCAGGATAGCGTTGGGGTCAGCCATGCCGATATCCTCGCTCGCCAGGATAATCAGGCGCCGGAGCACGAAACGCGGGTCCTCCCCTGCCAATAACATCTTGGTCATCCAGTACAAGGCGGCGTCCGGGTCGGAACCTCTGACGGATTTGATAAAGGCTGAAATCGTATCGTAGTGCTGGTCGTCCACCTTGTCGTAGAGCACCGCGCGTTTTTGAATGGATTCCTGGGCAACCTGCAGCGTGATATGGAGCGTGCCATCCTGGTCTGGGGTGGTTTCCACTGCCAGCTCAAGCGCGTTTAGGGCGTTGCGCGCGTCCCCGCCGGAGATGCGCGCCAGGTGTTCCAGCGCGTCGTCGTCCACCAGGATATCGCGTTTGCCATATCCCTGTTCCGGGTCTTTCAACGCCCTGTTCAGAAGGGTGAGAATGTCCTGCTCGCTCAATGGGCGCAGTTCAAAGATCCGGGAACGGGAAACGAGCGCCTTGATGAC
>Ga0116171_10004996_pt1 | contig 11748 bp, 13 predicted proteins | sample AD_JPNHW2_MetaG_FD_89798 | JGI IMG/M metagenome (GOLD analysis project Ga0116171, IMG submission 89798) | Active sludge microbial communities of municipal wastewater-treating anaerobic digesters from Japan - AD_JPNHW2_MetaG | ecosystem: Engineered > Bioreactor > Anaerobic > Digestate | place...
AACTGGCTGCGCATATCAAGCAGATGATCTGGTTTTTACTGATCGCGCAAATAATCTTTCCGGTGCAGGCTGTGGATTTAAGCAGTCCAGGCGGCCTGTTCTTTTGGACCGGCTGGCAGATAGCCAGGGTGCTTTTGATTGCCGGGGCTGTGTCTTTGGTTGAAGTTTCGGTTGCGAAAATGCGTCTTTTCAGGGCAATTGATTTTCTAGGATTTGTTTTTGTGTTAGGGATTATCGCTTCGATTTGCGCTATCTTGAGGGTTTAATATGCAATTTACAATTCTATTCGCGGTTTTGATTTCAACTTATTTAATGGTGATCGCCAAAAGGATGCCGGCTTTAATTCGTGCCTTTCGTTATCAATCTTTTTGCCTTTTTCTGGCAACCTTTCTGATGGCCATAAAACAATCCGAGCCGGATCTCTACGCCGTCGCCGCTCTGTTATTTATCTTAAAAGTTATTTTTATTCCGCAATTATTATACCGGACAGTAAAAAAGATCAAAGCCAAAGAAGATCTGGGGTTATTTATCAATCCGCAGTTATCTTTATTGTGGGCTTTAGGTTTTACCTATTTATCCTGGGAGTTTAGTACAAATTTTATCAGCCAGGGGAATGAGGTTAAAGCCGTTATGCTGACGATTGCTTTTTTTGTAGTTTTGGCGGGCATATTTTTGATGGTCTCGCGGATGACGGCTTTGGCCCAGATTATCGGGCTGCTGGCGATGGAGAACGGGATTTTTCTGCTTGCCGCTGCGGTTACCGGAGGAATGCCGTTTTTTGTGGAGATTGCCATATTTTTTGATGTTTTGGTGAGTGTTTTGATCATGGGTTTTTTTGTGTATCGCATTAACAAATTCTTTACGCATATTGACGTGAATAAACTTTCACGTTTGCGAGGATAACCGATGATAATATTTTATATTCTAGGGATTCCGCTGTTGTTGACCGCGCTATGTTTATTGATTAAAAAACCAAAACTTCTGGGTTTGGTTAATTGCGCCGGCTATTTTGCGGTTCTATTTTTTAGCAGCATACTTTTTAAACAGATAGCTTTATCCGGGGTTACGCTATCTTTTTTTAACTTTATCTGTTTGGACACTTTAAGTGTATTTTTTGTTTTAGTGATTTCCGTAGTGGTTTTTGCCGCGGCATTATACTCGATAGGATATATCAAAAGAGATATCCGTACCGGTGCGATCTCCGAAAAAAAGGCCTGTACTTATTACCTGCTTTTTAATTTATTCTGCTGCTCGATGTTTTTAGTCCCGGCAGTCAATAATTTGGGGATGCTTTGGGTGGCCATTGAAATGACTACTCTGGTTTCGGCGTTCTTAGTCGGGTTTTATAATAAAAAAGAATCCGTAGAAGCGGCCTGGAAATATATTATCATTTGTTCCGTAGGGATTATTTTTGCTCTTTTGGGAACGATACTTTTTTCCTATGCTTTCTCAATCTCCGGGCTTTCCAAAAGCTTGAATTGGTCGGATATGGCGCCGGTGGCCCATATCCTGGATAAAAATATTTTAAAAGTCGCTTTTATTTTTATTCTCGTCGGTTACGGGACAAAAGCCGGGCTGGCTCCGATGCATACCTGGTTGCCTGACGCGCATAGCCAAGCGGTAGCTCCGATCAGCGCGTTGTTGTCGGGGGTTTTATTAAAAACCGCCATCTATGCGATTTTAAGATTCGGTTTTATCGTGATCAAAGGAGTGGGTTTTGCGTATTTTGCGCATTTAATGATACTCCTGGGAATTATTTCCCTGATCGTTTCCTGTGCTTTTATCCTGGTGCAGAAAGATTTGAAGCGGCTTTTAGCCTATAGCAGTATTGAGCATATCGGTATTATTGCCATTGGTTTTGGCTTAGGTACGCCTTTAGCTATCGGAGGGGCGCTGCTGCATGTTTTTAACCATGCTGTGGCTAAATCTTTCATGTTTTTCGGGGCGGGGAATATCGTCGCTATTTATAAAACGCATAATATGCGCACGATCCGCGGAGTGCTTAAGGCGATGCCTTTTACGGGTTTGATGGTGATTTTAGGAGTATTTGCGCTCACCGGATGCGTGCCTTTTTCCATATTTTTCAGCGAACTATTAATTATCATTTCTGCTTTTGTCAAAGGTTCGTATTTTATCGCGGCATTGCTGCTTTTATTATTGGCCATTATTTTCGGGGCATTTATCTATCATTTTGGAAGAATGCTTTTCGGCAATCTTCCTAAAGGAATGAAGCCGGAGGGTGAGCCCTTGAGCGGTAAACTAGCGTTTTTATTCTTGTTAGTGTTGATTTGCGCGGGGGCTTTTATGTTTATATTTATAAAAAAGGATTGGTTATGGATGGGGCAGAAATTATTTCAATTATAAAAAAGAGGTTGCCGGATTTTAACGCCATATCTGTTGTTCAGGATTATCCGGACGAGATTTGTATTAAAGTCAAGCCGGAGGTTTTTAAGGAAACCTGTTTAACTTTGCATAAGATGCTGCTTTCTCCCGTGATGATGCTTTTTGCGCTTGATGAACGCAAAACCAGGGAGGTTTTTGCGGTGAACGCGGTGTTTATAAATTTAAAGCCGGGCCAGTGGATTATTGTTAGCATGGATATTCTTCCGGAGGATTGCAGTTTTGATTCTTTGGCTAAAAATATTCATTCCGCTGCCCTGTTTGAACGCCAGATCGCCGAGATGTTTGGTATACTACCCCAGGGCAATCCGGATTTAAGGCGGCTGAATTTGCATGATGAAGTCTGGCCGCAGGGGGCCTTTCCTTTGCGTAAAGATTTTAGTAAGATGGCGCCGGGTAATTTAAATGAGTATAAGTTTGAGCGTGTGGAAGGGACGGGGATATTTGAAGTTCCGGTTGGCCCGGTGCATGCCGGGATCATCGGCCCGGGGCATTTCAGGTTTAGTTTAGCTGGGGAGCCGATCGTGAATCTTGAGATCCGTTTGGGTTTTACACACCGGGGGGTAGAAAAACTTTTTGAAGGAAAATCCTGTTTTGATGTGCAAGGCTTGGTGGAATGTATTTGCGGGGATTCTGTTTTTGCTTATAGCTTGGCTTTTGCCCAAGCCGTTGAAAAAATTTCCCAGGCTGCGGTACCTTCCCAGGCCGCTTATCTAAGAGGTATCTTTTTGGAGTTGGAACGGATGTATAATCACGCCAATGACATCGGCGGGATTGCTTTAGATGTTGGTTTTAGCTTTCCGGCCGCTTATGCCGCGTTGATTAAAGAGGCTGTCCTGCAATTAAACGCTAAACTTACGTCAAGCCGGTATCTTAAAAAAGTAAATACTGCAGGTGGCGTTTTAGTGGATTTAGATGAAAACAAAAAACAGATGCTGTTGGATTCCATCGGTAAAATAAGAAAAGATTGCGCCGCATTGTCAACGATGTTGAATTCCAGTGTTTCTTTTATGGACAGGGTAGATACAACCGGGGTTTTAATCCAAAAGACTGCCCGCGACCTGGGAGTGGTCGGTCTGGCCGGCAGAGCTTGCGGGATTGCTGTTGATTTAAGAAAATGTTTTCCGGGGATTTACGGAGAAGTTAAATTTAGAATGATAACCCAGGAAGCAGGAGATGTCCTTTCCAGGTTAAAGATGAGATTTTACGAATTTGAAGAGTCCTGCCGTTTGATCGAAGAATTTACGGCTAAACTTGCGTCGAATCGGGAGATTAAAGTTAACCCCGGCAAAAAAGCGGCCAGCAGTTTGGGCTATGCGGAGGGCTGGAGAGGCCCGGTTTTATGTTACCTGAAGACAGATCAAGATGGTTTGATAGAAAGGTGTAAATTCGTGGATGCTTCAAGCAATAATTGGTTAGGCCTTAAATATGCGGTGCTTGGAAATATTATTCCGGATTTTCCGGTTTGCAATAAAAGTTTTGATTTATCTTACCCGGGGAACGACTTATAAGCTATGATCTATATACTGAAAAATAGAATTTTAAAAGGGGTTCTCTCCCGGCATATTGATCCGGGATTATCCCAAGAGGTTGAATTTTCCGGCCGAGAATTGAAAGCCTTGATCCGGAAAAAATTCGGCAGGTCTTTGCATATCCGCCAGGTGGATACCGGTTCTTGCGGAGGTTGCCAATCTGAAATTATTTCGGCGAATAACCCAATTTATGATTTACAGAGGTTTGGGATCAATTTTGTCGCTTCGCCCCGTCACGCGGATGCGCTTCTGGTGACCGGGCCGGTATCTAAGAACATGCTTTTAGCGCTTAAGAAAACTTATGCGGCAATGCCGGAGCCGAAATTTATAATTACCTGTGGCGAATGTGCTTTGGATGGGGGAGTTTTTAAGGAGTCTTATTACATTCAAGGCCCGGTAAATGATATTCTGCCGGTTGCTTTGCATATTCCAGGTTGCCCTCCGGAACCCCTGTCGATCCTTAAAAGCCTGCTCTCTTTTTTAAAGCAATGATCGCGTAATAAAAACCGGATCAAAGCTATGGTTACTGACGGTATTTGTAAATAAGATTAATTTCAAGCCTCCTGCCCGTTTTACCTGGATCAAACAGCCAAAAGTTATTTAAAATTTTTATGACGGTGAAGCTAAAGCGGATTTAGCTGAGCTATTTTTTAGTTTATCCTGCGGATTCGTTTTGTGAGGTTGAGGCACAAACCACTTGCAGGGGCTTTTTGTTTGCAGTAAAATAAGCAATGCGCTATGCAATATCCTATTTTGATTCAACCGGTCTGTTAATGGTGATAACTGATGGCTTGATGAATGCCCGTGATTTTATCGGCATGGCCGAAAGCCTCCTGCACCACCCTCATTGCCAGCCGGATGTTTCGGTTGTTTTTGACCACACCGCCTTAGAATTCCATAATGTTTCCGTTGAGGATTTAGAACAAATTAGAGCCTTCCATTTGGATAATCAGGAAAGAATCGGCAGCGGAAAATCCGCGATCGTGGTGGGAAGGGGTTTATCCGGAGACTGGCATCAGCTTTGGAGCCAGGGTAAAAAAATCAGGACCAAAAATAGAGTGCAAATATTCGAAAATTGCGCTGATGCGATTAGTTGGTTAAAAGAAGATAAATAAAATAGCAATGATGAAAGTTATTCGGCTGGTATATTTTATTGTTGAAATTAAAATGAAAGCTAAGCCTGAGAATAAACAGGCCTATGTTAAGTATGTGGAAAGAGTCCGGGCAATTGTCGAAAAATATGAGGGCCGTTATTTGGCCAGGGGTGGTAAGATTACTGCGGTTTTCGGAGGCTGGAAGCCCCAGAGGATTATCATTATTGAATTTCCTCATCTAGCGGCTGTGAAAAAATGGCTCAACTCTGCGGAATATAAGAAGATTGCGGTGTTAAGGGAAAATTCCGCGTTCACTAAAGCAATTGTTGTGGAAGGCTGCGCCTAAATTTTAGCCAGCAAGCAATAATTCTGGTTTCCGCAGGTTAAAAATATTTTTAACTGCGCAATTTCCGGGAGAATTTATCGTTAAGAAAGTTGAACTTGTCAGAAAGGAGCCAGTATGTCGATCATGCAAGAATTTAAGGAATTCGCGGTTAAGGGTGACGCAATTGATATGGCGGTGGGAATTGTTATCGGCGCTTCATTCAGTAAAATTGTTACTTCGCTGGTAAACGATGTGATCATGCCGCCGATCGGGATGCTTTTAGGCGGAGTAGATTTTAAAAATTTAAAAGTTATACTTAAAGAAGCAAGTAATGCGGCTCCGGCAGTGACTCTGAATTACGGCCAGTTTATAAATACGACGATCGATTTTTTGATCGTAGCCTTTTGTATTTTTATTGCGGTTAAAGGGATCAACCATTTGAAAAAGAAAAATTAATCTTGCTTTTAAAAATCCGCAACACTAAAAGGGGTAAATGGATATCAATAAAAAGATTTTCATTTTGTTATTATCTTTGGGGTTATGCGGGTGCGCCACTACCGCTAAATATGATCAGAAATTAGATGTTTTAGTCGGCCAAAGCGAGGATCTTTTGATTGCTACCTGGGGTGTTCCGGATAAAGAATATCATTTAAGTAACGGAAAAAAAGCTATCGAGTATGCGCGTAAAGATATTTTACGCAGCGGCGGCTATACTTATACTTATCCTCAAACGGTTTATCAATCAGGGATCATCGATGGTAAAGCCTACCAAGGCTCTGCTACCCAGTATGTGATTGAAACTACTCCAGATCGAAAATTCAAGTTATTTTGTAATACGAGTTTTATAATCGATAGCCAAGGTAAAGTTGAAAGCTGGCATCATGAGGGAAATAATTGTATTTCTCAGTAGGCTAAGGTGGGGGCAGGGGCTGCCCGCTTTAATTATTTGGTAAAATCAATAGACAAATGTCGGGTTATTGATAAAATATAAATAAGCCTGTGAATATCAGCAGCAGGATAACAACCAGCGTACTATTATTATCCGCATGTCTTTTTTAACGATAATCTATATTGTTACCCCCATCGCCAGCATTGTAATTGCTTTGCTTTTGATCCATTGGGCGAGATTATCAGAAGAAGCTAGAATAAAAGATCAGGTTGTCCGGAAAAAAGAGGGGTCTGTTGATCCCGGTTTAACCAGCGACGAACCGATAAAGCATACGGTTTATAAAGAGTTAAGCAGTGTTTTGGATTCTAAAGAACATGCACAGGAAGCTACCAAAATTGTAGCGGAGATTTTTAGCCAGGAGTTAAATAAAAGAGTTGAGCAAACGACTAAAGAAATTAGCAGGAAATATGAAAGTATAATTGAAGCGAACAGCAAAAATGAAGAAATAGTCTGGAATAAATATAACCGGGCTCTTTCTGAAAAGAAGCAAACTGACGCGGTTATCCGCAGCGTGGCCGAAGGATTGCTGGTGGTAGATGCTAAAGGTAAAGTGATCATGATGAATCCGGCTGCAGAGAGGCTGTTGGGGGTCAGCCGTAAAGATAAGATCGGCAAGTCCATAAATGACAGCCTTAAGGAAGAACAGCTGGTTTCTTTGGTCAAGGATTCTAAAAGTAATGACGGCAAAGAGATTGAATTATCCAGCCAGAATAATGAAACCTCAAAGACTATCCGGGCTTCCAGCGCAGTTATTGAAAATGAAAATGGTCAGACCGTGGGCATGGTTTCCGTATTAAGTGATATTACTAAACAAAAAGAGATCGACCGGTTAAAATCCAGTTTTGTAGCGAACGTAACCCATGAATTGCGAACACCTTTAGTCTCTATAGATAAAGCGATAACTTTGCTGCTTAGTAAAAATGCGGGCGGGTTATCCGAAAGCCAGGAGCAGTTTCTTTCGATCGCCTCTAGGAATTGTAAAAGATTGGGGCTTTTGATCAATGACCTGTTGGATCTTGCTAAGCTGGAAGCCGGCAAGATGGATATCAGATTGGCGCCTTCTTTTATCAACCAGGCGATTAATGATTCTGTGGAAGGTTTGGTTGCCTGGGCGAGCGCAAAATCTATTTCTCTGGTTAAACAGATCCCGGAAAATCTCCCCGCGGTTAAGATAGATGCGGATAAAATAGTCCAGGTTTTAAATAATTTAATCGGTAACGCTATTAAATTTACTCCGGCTAACGGTACAATTACAGTGAGCGTTCAACTCTACGGCGATCATGAAGTCATGGTCAGTGTGCAGGATACCGGGGTGGGCATTGCCAAAAATGAATTGGATAAGGTTTTCGATAAATTTTATCAAACCGGAGAAAGAGTGGCTACGGATGTAAGCGGTACCGGTATCGGTTTATCTATTGCTAAAGAAATTGTTCAGGCGCATGGTGGAAAAATTTGGGCAGAGAGCGATAGTGGTCAGGGGACGAAATTCAGTTTTACGGTTTCGTTAAATTAGTTTAATATAAATAAAGGAGGTAGAATCCATGAATGGTACAAGCATTAGAGTATTGGTAGTTGATGATGAAGCTGACTTTAGAAATCTAATGACTTTTTGGCTTGAATCAAAAGGTTATAAAGTGATCACGGCCTCAGACGGAAAAGCAGCGATTGAATTGGTCAAGGATAAAAAAGCGGATATTGTTTTTATGGATCTGAGGATGCCGATAATGGACGGGGTGGACGCGTTAAAGAATATTAGAACTTTTGATTCCACGACGCCGATCATCATTATTAGCTCATACATCGCTGACCCGAAAATACAAGAAGCCAGGTCTCATGGTATGTCCGGAGTATTCTATAAGGGAGCGGATTTTGACGCCAGCCTGCCATTACTGGAGGCAGTTTTGAGAACGCATAGAAATCTTAAAAAGTAATTTTAAATTAATCCTTGCGCAGCCAATAGCAATGTTCTATAAAACTTGGTTTATTTCTTGATTTTTCCATCCCGATTTAAGTTGAGATATTCACATATCCATAATGAGCTAACATCTTACGGCTTTTTAGTTTAAGTATAATTTAGCTTGACTAAAAGGCAAATTCTTGGTACATATATAGTATATATCATACTTATGATAGCTCCTTAAAGGATGGTAAATGCTGAATAATAAAGCCGAAGAAAATGATATGATCACCGCAAAAGAAATTATGCGGGAATTTAATGTTTCTTATCAAATTGTAAATCATTATACTAATTTTGGGTTACTGCCGGTCCTCATTAAAAAAGCCAATATCAGGTATTACGATAAAAATACGATCAAGGGCAGGATAAAAAAAATAAGGGAATTAACTCAGCAGGGCTATTCGTTAAGTTTGATCCGTAAAAAACTGGTGGAAGATGTGGATATTCTTGAAAATTTTACTAATGATATCCACAGCAGTATGGCGGCGCCTAAGATTAAAACGCAGGAGCAAATATAAACCTGATTTCTTAAATGAGATCAGGTTTTAATTTTAATTTCTATAAGAGAAAGTATTTTAAGCCAGGGTTAAAACATGAGTTATTACAAGGTGTTAGGATTTGAGAAAGAGCCATTTTCTACCAGCCCGGATCCTGATTTCTTCTATTTATCCAAAGAACACGAATCGGCTTTAGCTAATATTTTGATTGAATTGAGGCTTAAAAGAGGCCTTTCGGTTATCCTGGGTGATGTGGGTACCGGTAAAACTACTTTATCGAGAAAATTAATTCAAGAATTAAAGGACCGCCCGGATTTTATTTTTCATATAATCCTGGATCCTTCTTTTGACAGCGAAGAGTCTTTGCTGATTTCTCTGGCGAAAAATTTTGAGATTAATATAAATAGCGATATGCCCGCAGGTATTGTGGCTTTGCGTGAAGGTTTGGAAAGATTTTTATTTCAAAAAGGGGTTACTGAAAACAAAACCGTTACTTTGATTATTGATGAAGCTCAAAAATTAAATGAAACTTCTTTGGAAGTTTTGCGCGTCCTTTTAAATTACGAAACCAATGAGTTTAAACTTATTCAATTAGTTCTTTTGGGTCAGCTGGAGTTACATGCTAAAATAACCGACATTGCTAATTTCTTTGACCGGATAAGTTTTAAGTATACCTTAAACCCTCTGGATTTTGAGGAAACCCGGGAAATGATCGAGTTCAGGCTTAAGAAGGCAGGGTATTCTGCAAATATGCATTTATTCTTAGACGATGCAATTAAAGAGGTCCATCAGTACACCCGGGGTTACCCCAGAAGGATAACCATGCTTTGCCACCGGGCTTTAAAAACTTTAGTTTTGAAAAATAAATTTGTAATTGACGCATCTTTAATCCAGGAAATAATTAATGAGGAAATAGAATCCGGATGGCACAGGAAAGATCTCTCACTCCAGAAAAACAGCTTCTAAAGATTATTGAGTCCTCGAAAGGCAACGCAATTGGAGTGCATGCTCAGACCACTCGGCGTCACAGTATGAGCTGGTTGAATTTCGGGGCCTGGCTGGGGAGGATCTCTTTTCTAAAAGTAAGGTTCGAAAAGTGGTCTCAGGGTTTTTCTCTGGAGCAGTTAGATGTAAAAGTTGCCAATCGGGTTTTGGGTTTTTTGGTGACCTTGTTGTGTTTATATTTTGCGGGGAACTTGTTTATTTCATTGGTTAATTTGAGTAAAGTGCCGCGCCTGGAATCGAATATCCCGGCGGCAAAAATTGAAGCAAGCTTCCCGGAACCCACCGGGCTGAAAAAAGCAGCCTCCTATTATTTAGATAAGGTTAGGGAGAGGGATATTTTTACCATGGGTTTGAAAAAAATAGCTGAAAAAAAAGAGGATAATGCTCCTTCGGCCAAGAGCCTGGATCTGGCGGGAAGTTTGAAATTAGTCGGCATCTCCTGGTCGACTGATCCGGACGCCATGATTGAGGATACGAAAAGCCTCAAGACTTATTTTGTTAAAAGAGGGGATATGGTTGGAGATGCTAAAGTGCAGGCGATCTTTAAAGATAAAGTGGTATTAAACTTAGATAACGAGGAGTTTGAACTCAGGTGAAAATTATTCAAAGAATATTTATTTTTATTATCCTGGTTTGCCTGACTTTGTTTTATAAAGTTCAAGCCGAGGATCAATCTTCTAATTTAGCGCAGGCGGCTGTATCTTCTCCTGCGGCCGCGCCATCTGTCCCAGCATCTGCGCCGGTTTCATCAGATATCCCGGCAACTCCGGCAAGCGCCTCACAGAATCCCCCTGCTGCTCCTGCGGCAGTAATTCCGGAAGCCGCCGCTCCTGCGGCAATCAAAGTTCCCGAAGCAGTCGAACCGATCGCCGGGGGAATGAACGGCAGGATCTCTCTGGATTTACGTAATATCGAAGTTACTGATGCTTTAAAGTTTCTATCAATTAAAACCGGCGTAAATATGATTTCGACTAAAGATGTTTCCGGCAGAGTTACGCTAATGGTTTTAAATGTTCCGGCTCGCGATGTTTTTGATATTATGCTGCGTTCAAACGGGCTGGCCTATACCAAAGAAGGAGAAATTTATAATATTATGTCCGGCGATGAATATAAAGCGCTCTTTGGTAAAAAATTCGCCGATATCCGTGAAGTTAAAGTTTTTAGAATAAAATACGCCATACCCGAACAGGTATTTGCGATGCTGGATGCTTTAAAGAGTGAGATCGGCAGGGTTCTGGTAGAGCCGGATTCCGGAACCGCTTTGATTATGGATACTCCGGAAAAGATCGCTGAGATCGAAAAGGCATTGTCGACACTGGAACAAAAGAATTTAGTGCGGGTATTTCAGCTAAAATATGCCAAGGCCAAAGACGTAGAAGAGCAGCTCAAGGCGCAATTGGATACCAAAAAAGTCGGTACGATTAAGGCGGATGAACGTTCAAATCAGGTGATTGTTCAGACTCTACCTGAAAGAATGGTAAATATCGAAAAAATGATCGCTTCGCTTGATCAAAAAACCAAACAGGTGTTAATTGACAGCACAATTATCAAAGTTAAAGTATCGGATCAATTAGAAACGGGAGCGGAATGGGAAGGTCTGTTGGCGGCGGCTTCCGAATATGGTATGGCTTATTTCGGGGCTAATCCTTTCAGCGTGATAAAACCCACCACGATGGACACCACAAATACTTATCAATCCCGGTATGATTATTTGACCAAGACGATGAATAATAATATCGGCTCATATCCTTCAACCGGCAATACTGAAAGTTCCTCCGCTACTTCGAAAACCGGCCCGGGCGTATTGCATCTGGGCATAATTGATTCCAAGCGTGATGTCGATATTATCCTTAAATATGTGCAGACTTTGGGGAATACGCAGATTCTTTCCAACCCAAAAATATCAATTGTGAATAACCAGGAAGCCAAGATTCATGTGGGGGAGCGGCAGGCCTATGTCACGTCGACCACTACCACCGGGCAAAGCAC
>Ga0116171_10004997_pt1 | contig 11748 bp, 7 predicted proteins | sample AD_JPNHW2_MetaG_FD_89798 | JGI IMG/M metagenome (GOLD analysis project Ga0116171, IMG submission 89798) | Active sludge microbial communities of municipal wastewater-treating anaerobic digesters from Japan - AD_JPNHW2_MetaG | ecosystem: Engineered > Bioreactor > Anaerobic > Digestate | place...
CCCTGGCGGTGGTTGGCATCGCGCTGATCCCATTTAAAATCACCATCGGTGAGTTGGCGCCCAGCCAGCAGCCCTCGCCCTACCTGACGCGCACGGGCGTCACGTTCCTGTTTGGGATTTTCTACCTGGTTGTGATGGTGTTGGCAAGCTACAACCTGCTGCGGGCTATTTCGCGCAGTGTCACCCCGACTGGTAAACGCCGCCTTATGTACTTGTTTGCCGGCGCGGCCGCCCCGGCCTTCACCAGCCTGTTGTTTCTCTTCCATGGGAGCCGGTTCTTCTCGACCTTTCCGGACCTGTTTTGGCTGATATCCATCCTGGGCGCCATCCTGACAGGGGTTTTCCTGGTTTTGATGACCTACGCGGTCTCGTTCTTTGGGGTCCCGTGGACGGACCGGGCCATCAAAAGTAGGCTTTTCCGTTGGCTGATGCGCGGGCCGTTCGTGGCGGCCGTCGTGTTGGGGTTGACCGCCATCGTCAGGCGGTATGGGGAGACGCTGGGTGATCCGTATATCGCGTACGTACCCATCGCGATGGTGGGGTCCATCCTGTTGTTGGAATACTCCATCACATTGCTGGCACCCCGCTTGGAGAAGAGCCTGTTTTTTGGCGATGACAGGGAAAACCTGGCCGCCATCAGGTCGCTTGAAGAACGATTGCTGACCAAAAAAGACCTGGTGCAATTCCTGGAAGTCATCTCCTCGTCCATCTGCGACCGGTTGCAGGTTTCGGTGTGTTTCATCGCGGTGATGAATGGTAACAAGGTGGACCAGGTCATCCACACTGGCGACGTTGATGTTTTGGCCAACCTTCCCAGCACCGAGGAGCTCATTCAAAAGGCCTTGGAAAACGGTAGCGAACCGCGCTTCATGTTTGTGTGGGGGGAGATGTACCTGGTGCCTTTGGAATATGTATTTGATAACCAAAAAACCGCGCTGTTGGGCCTTTGTGGTTTTCCTAAACCGCAAAACCAGGAACTGGACCAGGAAGACCTGAACGCTGTGCGCTTCCTGACGGAACGCGCGGCGCTGGCCTTGAAGGATAGAGCTTTACAGGACCAGGTGCTCGAGTCCCTCTCCGCCCTGCAGAGTGAAGTGGATTACATCCAGAGACTGCGGGCCAAGTCGGCGTATGACAGGCAGGGGATTTACCTGAACGGGCACCCTGAAGTCACCCAGGAATTTACCGATTGGGTCAAGGACGCGCTCACGCATTATTGGGGCGGCCCCAAGCTGACCAATAACCCGCTATTGGACCTCAAGATAGTGGAAGAAGCTTCGGCGCAGCATGAGGGAAACAAGACCAACGCGCTGCGGGCCATCCTGAAGGAAGCCATCGAGAAAACCAAGCCTGCGGGGGAAAGGCGCTTTACGGGGGATTGGCTGCTTTACAACATCCTGGACCTCAAGTTTTTACAGGGGAAAAAGGTAAGGGATGTGGCCCAGAGGCTGGCCGTTTCAGAGGCCGACCTGTACCGTAAGCAGCGGGTCGCGCTGGAAAATGTAGCCCAGTTCATCATCGAAATGGAACGAGATGGCAACCACGCCGAAACACAACCGGTGAGCGAACAAACCAAAAGCACAACCAGCGATTAGCTCCAAATTGGCACGAATGGTGCAAGTAAATAGATGACCATCCCAAGCGTGAATGGAGCGTTTAAGCGTGACTCAGGCAAATTCTACACAGAAAAAAAGCAAAACAACCCAAACCCCAGTCAGGCAGGTGGAAACCTCCCGCGTGATTGTGACTGAAGGTGTGGGTACACCCGATTTATCCAAGGGTGAACGGCGCAAGCGCCTGGCCTGGGACATGGTCGGACTGCTGTTGTTGGTTGTGGGCGCGGTGCTGCTTTTAGGCGTCCTGGGGCTCACGCGCGGCCAGGTGGTTGACGTTATCAGTGCCATTATCCGGCGTCTGTTTGGTTTTGGCAGGTTTGTTATCCCGCTTTTCTTCTTTTTCTTTGGCTGGAAACTGTTCCAATGGCGGCGGGACCCAGGTTCCCGCGTGCATATTTGGCGCCTGGTGTTGGTGGAGCTGGGGTTCTTCGCGGCTTTAGCAGCGACCTCAGCGTTCTATGGCGACACGGTGAACATGGTCAACGCAGGTACCAGCGCGGGGGGCGTGGTGGGCTGGGGACTGGCCGACCCGTTGCTGGATTTCATGGGTTGGCTGCCGACCGGGATGGTATTTGGCATCCTGGGCCTGGGAATGTTGCTGGTGGGTTTCAACCTGGCCGGCAGGGTGGAAACCTGGGCTATCAATAAATCTATGACCAGGGCTGTACCACACGAAAGCGTGGTTGAAAGCCGAGCTTACACGCCTGTGGCGAGCCCGGATACCAGCCAGATAACAACCGAAACAACGCCTGAGATTAAAAAGAAAGAACCCCAGGAGCCCAGGAAAAGCAAGAAACCAGTCGGGCAACCCGCTTTACCGCTGGAGTATACCCGCAAGCGCTCGGCTGAACGGGCACAAAAACAAACCGAAGGAACACTGGAAAGGTCGGAAGACCTCCCCCCGCTGAGCCTGCTGGAGCCCGAACGCTTATTGGCGGTGAACCAGGCCACCATAGACACGAACTCCGCGCTGATAGAGAAAACGCTGGATGAATTTGGTATTCCGGCCAAGGTTGTGAGCTATCGGGTGGGGCCGACGGTCACCCAGTACGCGGTGGAACCCGGTTACAAAGACAAGGGCGATGAGAAGTTGAAGGTACGGATTTCCCAGATTTCGGCACTCAACCGGGACCTGGCCTTGGCGCTTAAGGCGCAAAGCCTGCGCATCGAGGCACCGGTTCCGGGCGAGTCGTACGTGGGCATCGAAGTTCCAAACCCGGACCACAGCATCGTACGGTTGCGCCCCATCATGGAATCAGATGAATTCAAGCAGTCCAAATCCCCGTTAACCATCCCGTTGGGACGGGATGTCTCAGGCCTGCCATTGGTCTCCGACCTCTCACGCATGCCTCATTTGCTGATTGCCGGGACGACCAACTCCGGTAAATCCATCTGTATCGCTGCCATTACCACCTGCCTGGTGATGAACAACAAGCCTGAAGACTTACGCCTGGTGATGATTGACCCAAAGATGGTGGAGTTGACCCGTTTCAACGGCTTGCCACACCTGCTGGGGAAGGTCGAAACCGACGTCAACCGCATCATGAAGGTGTTGAAGTGGGCGACGGAGCAAATGGAAATCCGTTACCAGCTCCTGGAGGCAATGCACGCGCGGGACCTGGATACCTACAACCAGCGCGTGGCGCGCAACGGCGGGAGCAAGCTATATCGCGTGGTCATCCTGATTGATGAACTGGCCGATTTGATGATGACGGCGTCCTCTGAAACTGAAGAAGCCCTCACCCGGCTGGCCCAAAAAGCCAGGGCGGTCGGCATCCACCTGGTGGTGGCCACCCAACGACCGAGCACCAACGTGGTGACCGGTGTCATCAAGGCCAACTTTCCCACCCGCATCGCGTTCATGGTGGCATCCTCCGTGGACTCGCACGTTATCTTGGACAGCCCTGGGGCCGAAAACCTTTTGGGACGTGGCGATATGCTCTTTTCGCATCCGGAAATCGGCAGCCTGGTCCGGTCACAGGGTGTTTTTGTAAATGACCACGAAATCCAGCAGGTTATCAATTGGTGGCGTGAACGCAGCTACCTGCCGACTGAGCCGGCCCCGGAAGCGAGCACTGAGCCGGCAGAGGCGGAAGCGGAAGCTGAACCAGAACCAACCAGCCCTCCCTGGGAGAATGTTGTACGGGAGGACGCGGAAGAAGACGAAGACGAAACCCTAATCCAACAAGCCACCACGATTATCCGCAAGGACAAGATAGCCACCGCCTCGTACCTTCAAAGGCAGTTGCATACCGGCTACGCCAAGGCCGCCTGGCTGATGGACCAGCTGGAAGCACGCGGTGTGATTGGGCCGGCCCAAAGTGGTGGTAAGAAACGCGAAATCTTTGAAGATAAATCTGATGATGACACAAATTGAACCCTTTGTTGGTGGAGCGCTGGCATGAACAATCCAGAAAAGCCCAGTTTTGAAATGTTCCTGCGCAAGGCTCTCAAAGAGCCGCTCAACCGGCTGGGAGGAGCACTGCTGCGCGTGGGCATCAGGCCGAACCACATCACCTTTTTGGGGCTGGCTGGCAGCCTGGTTGCGGCAATCCTGGCGGGGCAGGGGCACCTTTTCGTTGCTGGGCTGGTGTTGGTGTTCTTCGCGCCACTGGACGCGCTGGACGGCGCCATGGCAAGGCTGATGGGGAAGCCACGCCCGTTTGGGGGCTTCCTCGACTCGGTCGTGGACCGCTACGAGGAACTTTTGATGCTTGGCGGGTTGTTGGTTTTCTTCCTTGCGCGCGGTAACACAGCGGGTGTATTGCTCAGCTATGCCGCTGCGGCAGGCTCCGTATTGGTTTCATACATACGGGCGCGGGCGGAATCGGCTGGTTTTAACGGCAAAGTTGGGCTGCTGACGCGCGTGGAACGGTCCATCCTTATCATCCTTGGACTGATTGCTGGATACCCGATAGTGTCCGTTGGTATAATAGCTGTCTTAGGGAACTTCACTGCCATTCAACGGTTCGTCTCCGTGTGGAAACAATCCCGTGAATCAGTGGAAAATCAAACGCAGGAGTAAACCATGCCTCAAGGATTTCAAATTGGTCCGTTGACCATTCGTTATTATGCCATCATCATCATGACCGGCGCGCTTTTGGGCTGCTGGTTGGTTTCCAGGCTTGCCAAGCGTGCAGGAAAAGACCCAGAGATTGTATGGGACGTTCTGCCCTGGTTGTTGATTGGTGGCATTATCGGCGCCCGGCTTTGGCACGTCTTCACGCCCTCCGCGTCCAATGCCGCGATGGGCCTGACCACCCACTACTACCTGACCCATCCTCTGGAAATAGCGATGATTTGGAAAGGCGGCCTGGGCATCCCGGGTGGAGTTATTGGGGGCGTCATCGCCCTGCTCATTTACACCAAAATCCGAAAGGAAAGTTTCCTCGATTGGGCGGATTTCATCGCGCCAGGTTTGCTTATCGGGCAGGCCATCGGGCGGTGGGGTAATTTTGTCAACCAGGAAGTCTACGGTGGACCGTCCAACCTCCCGTGGGCCATCAGCATCGATCCACTCTACCGGTTGCCTGGTTTTGAGAACGTGGAGAAGTACCACCCGCTTTTCCTGTATGAAAGCATCCTGAATTTCATCGCGGCCGGCGTGCTGGTGCTCATCCATCGAAAGTGGAAGAAGAAGTTCTTCACAGGCGACATATTCCTGTTGTACCTGGTGCTCTATCCCACCATCCGTTTCTTCCTTGAGTTCCTGCGCCTGGACCCCTCCCCGGTGGCTGGGTTCAATATCAACCAGTCCTTCATGGGCCTGATTGCCATTGTTTCCGCGCTCATCCTGGTTTACCGGCACTTCATTCACCCGCCCAAGCAGGTGGAGACGGTGGAAGAAGTCGGGGCTGTGGCGGATGCCGCCAACGAAACGCTGGAAAGCGCCGAAGAAGTTGTCGAAAGTGGCCAAAGCGAGATTGAAGCGGCTGGCGAAAAAGCGTTGGAAGTAGTGGAACAGCCGGTGGACGCAGTGGAAGAGCCGATTACAGTGGTGAACGAAGCTGCCGAGGCAATTGAGACAGCTGTGACTGAAGAGTTGGCTGAGGAAACCGAGGAGCCAGTTGAAACCCAACTGGAAGACACACCGGAAGCCCCAACCGAAGAGCCGGATGGCCCGAAGGCTGAGTAAGCCTTCAACCGGTTTATTTCCGATTGATAATCTTCATCATACTTGAGGCAATCCCAGGCCGACGGGGTTGCCTCTTTTGATTTCATCATCCGGGGAAGGAGGGGTTACGCGATTGTGGGGGAATCTATCGCCGGCAGCTTCCTTTGGGGTGGTAAAATTTCGCGTATGCACTAACGCGCGTGAAGCCGCCTACCAAGGTCGTTCGCTGGGGTGGCAGGGACAAAGAGGAGAAGAAGATGAACATTGATGAACAAGTCGATTACCTGATGCAGGGCACGGATTACGGCGACCCCGCCATCGGCGAAGCCATGGCAGTGGAATTACGGGAACGCCTGGTTGAATCTGAAAAAACCGGGAAACCGCTCAAGGTCTACGCCGGTTACGACCCCACGTCCACGGACTTGCACCTTGGTCATACCGTCTCCATGCGGAAATTGCGCCAGTTCCAGGAGCTCGGGCATGAGGTTTACTTCCTCATCGGCACGTTTACCTCGCTGATTGGAGACCCCTCCGACCGGGATAAATCCAGGCCCTTGTTGAGTAAGGAAAAGGTGCTTGAAAACGCGCGCACCTATGCCGAACAGGCATTCAGGGTGCTCGACCCTGAAAAAACAAGGGTTTGTTACAACGGGGACTGGCTGGCTGAACTGAAGATGGATGAGATTTTCCGGTTGGCTTCCAATTTCACCGCCCAGCAGTTCATCGCGCGCGAGAGTTTTCATCGCCGTTGGGATGCCAACGAACCTATCTATTTACATGAATTCTTCTACCCACTCACCCAGGGTTTTGACGCCCACCACCTGGAAGCCGACGTGCAGGTGGGAGGGACAGACCAGCTCTTCAATATCGTGACGGCTTCCCGCAAGGTCATGACTGCCTATGGCCAGAAACCCAACATTGGCATCACCATGCCCTTGCTGCCTGGCACGGACGGCGATCAGAAGATGAGCAAGTCGCTGGGCAATTACATTCCGATTAATACGACCCCCGAGGACATGTACGGGAAGGTGATGAGCATCCCGGACAAGGTGATGCCGATTTACGCCAGGCTCGTAACCAACTGGAAGCCGGACCAGGTCAACCGCTTTGAAGCAGGCCTGGAAACTGAGAGCTTGCACCCGCGGGACGCCAAAATGCAACTGGCGCATGCCATTACAAGCACCTTTTATGGTCTTGAGGCTGCCGACGCGGCCCAAACACAATTCGTCACCCTGTTTCAAAAGGGTGACGTGCCCGAGAGCATGCCCGAGCACGTGTTGGTGAGCGGAGAGACCGTGTTGGACATCATGTTGGGGGAGCGAATGGTAGAAAGCCGCAGCCAGGCCAGGCGACTGATTGAACAGCAGGGTGTCAGGTTGGATGGGGTGACGGTAGCGGATGGCGCTGTTCAGCCCGAGGCTGGTAGCGTGTTACAGGTGGGCAAGCGCCGCTTCCTGCGCATCATCAAAGCGGATTAGCGGTTGCCGACCCCTGTGAGCAATTGCGTGCCGATTTGTTGCGCGAGGGCGGGATTATTGTTTTCGATGGCGACCGCGATGGCCAGCGGCGTGCCGTGCCAATCCGAGGTGGTACCCCCCATATACCAGGTGAGTATGCCATCATTTTCCAGCTGGGCGTGGCCAGATTGGTACCAAAGCGCGTAAGAAGACGAGCGGAAGAGGTCCCGCAAGGCCTGGCTCATTTGTACCGGAATGGCCTGTTGCTCAGTACTCGCGTGGTCATACGCAATCCATTCACCAGTGGGACTTTTGTAGCTGTTGACCAGCTTGGGGGCTGGGGTGATACCGTCATTTGAGATCGCCGCGGCTACCAGGGCCATTTGCAAAGGGCTGACACCGGTTTGCTCTGCGGTGTTGAAAAAGGACATATAAGCTTCAGTTGTGGGCATTTCGGCTGGGGTACCAACTTCCATAACAACCTGGGGGGCGGAAAACAATCCAAAATTGTAGAACGAATCAACCAGCGAAGCCGCGTCCACGTTATCAAGCACAGATTTAGTGCCTGCTTCACACCCAAACTTGAGGGGGTTAGGTTGTATTCCTCTCCGAGCATGGCCTGGTAACAGGCTGTGTCCAGTTTGCTGCTGACCTCGGGGGGAATGTAAATATCCTGTTGGCCGCTCCAAAATGCCGAGAGCGCGGGGATGGCCGCGAGGGTGCCAATCGGGTATTCTGCCTGCACAGTGCGGTTGAGCAATGGCGCGTCCTCCGATTGCATCATTGTTTCCCAGTCATCCTCAAGGGTATTCGCGTCAAAATTAGGATGGCTCGCCAGGGCGTAAATCTCACCCGTGTGGGCATTGAGGAGCACGACCGCGCCTTTCTCATCCCCGAGCAACTGGTCTGCCTTGGCTTGCAGCGATTGGCTCAGGTTGAGCTTCACATCCAGGCCAGCAGGTGGCTGGTTATAGAGCAGTTCATGCCACCAGAGGTCGTTATAGTCCACACCGGCATAGCCACGCAGCACGGAGTAAAGGCTTTGCTCGATGCCGGTCTGGCCATAGAGCCCGATGGCATAACCCAGGGTGTTACTGAGAGGAGGGTAGGTCGTTTGGCGGGAATAGCTGCCTGGAGAGCCGATGGTGGTGACCAGGGGTTCGCCCGATTGCGAGACAATTTCGCCACGTGGAGAGTAACGGTCGTAGACTGCCCAACGTGGATTCTCCGCACGGTTCAGCAGTTTTTCCTGTTGAAAGAAGGCGAAATTGGCACTGGCAAGCATAATCACCATAAAGATAGCCAAAAAACCTGCCGCGACCCAGTGGTAAGGCTGGCGGGATTTCAATGGGAGGGGATTTGTGGCCTTTTCCGTGCTGACGCGCATGAGCAGCATCGCGGCAAGCAGGTTGGTCACCAGCGACGAGCCCCCGTAGGATACAAAAGGCAAGGTCACACCTGTGAGGGGGAACAGGCCGAGATTTCCACCGATGATGAAGAAGGTCTGAAGGGCGATGTAAGTTGAGAGGCCAAACGCGAGGTAACGGCCAAAGGAGGTCTTGGCGGATTGCGCGATGTTCAGGCTGCGCATGGTCAGCAAGAGGATAAGCAGCATAAAGGCGGCGATTCCGAGCAAGCCGGTCTCTTCAGCTATCGCGGTGAAAATAAAGTCGGAGACGGCCACAGGGACAGATTGGGGACTTCCGAGGCCTGGGCCTGTGCCCGTGAGACCGCCGGCTGCGACCGCGATTTTGGCCTGAATCAATTGGTAGCCCGCGCCGCTGGGGTTGAGCCAGGGGTTGAGCCAGATATCCACACGAACGCGAATCACATCGTAAACAAAGTAACCCACCAACCCTGCCACCAGCGCGGCAAGCGGGATAAGCCAGAGGAAGCGCCGGCGATGGGTGGTGATGGTGAGCATTAGGCCGTAAATACAAACGAACAGAGCGGCCGTGCCAAGGTCGCGCTGGCCAACCAATAGCAGACCGGCCAGCCCGGTTAGCAAGAGCGTGGGCAGAATGGCATTCAAGAGCGGAATATTTGGCCGAATCTGGTCAGCAAAGAACGCGGCCAGGTAAATTATCATCAACAGCTTGAGCGGTTCGGAAGGCTGGACGTAAATCCCGAAAATGTGAAGCCATAGTTTTGGGCCGGCTCCCGCCGGGTTGACGCCCACAAAAAACGTCAGGGCGATCAGGAGTAGCCCGAGGACCAGCCAGATGTACTTGTAACGCTTAAGCAGAGGCACCAGGTCACGCACGCCCAGGCCGAGGATGACCAGGATGCTACCAACCAGGAACCAGGCCAGTTGTTTGAGGCCCAGTGAAGGCGAAAGCCGCCAAATGGTGAGAATGCCCCAGCCAGCCAGGCTCGCGATGATGGGAAAAATCCAGGGGTCGCGGTTGGGAAGCCGCACCCGGACCGCCTTCTCGCACGCCAGGATGCCAATCAGCCAGCCAATGAACGGCAAGGAGTACCCCGCGTCCACCACGGTATTGGGCGTGTGGGCGCGGATTGAGGCGGAAATGGAGAGCGCCGCGGTGTAAAAAAAGACGAAAAGGATAACAAGCGCCAGGTACCTGGGCTGTTCCTTGGGCTTGGTATCCAACTTAGGCGTGGTCACAGGTCAATCGAGATACTTGGAAACTAAAAGACGTAATTTATCCTTGGCAGCGGGGTCAATTTTTTCGCGGTTGGTGATAAACGCGTTTTCAAGCGCGTGCTCACAACCACAGGTCTCGGGCTCTTCTTTGTCCAGCATATCCACCAGGCGCACCAGGGTGCGCTGGGCAAGCTCGGTATTGTGATGGAGCGTGCGCACAACCATATCAACCGACACTGCCTCCTCACTGACATGCCAGACGTCATAATCCGTGACGTGCGCCATGGTGGTGTAGCAAATTTCAGCTTCCCGCGCGAGGAAAACTTCGGGAGAGGCAGTCATGCCCACCAGGGACATGCCCCAGCTGCGAAATGTATTGGACTCGCCCCTTGTTGAGAAGCGGGGTCCTTCGATGGTGATGTAGGTGCCGCCCTCATGGACAACCGCCTTTTCGGCGCGCAGGGCCCTGACCAGGAGCTTGCTCATCGATGGGCAGAAAGGCTCGGCTGTGCCCACATGCACCACCATCCCCTGCCCGAAGAAACTGCGCTCGCGCTTATGCGTGAAATCAAAGATTTGGTCGGGGACGACAATATCACCCGGGGCGTAGTCGGCGCGCAGGGAACCACAGGCGCTGATGCTGATGAGCTTGGTCACCCCAATTTGCTTCATGGCGAAAATATTGGCGCGGTAATTCACTTCACTGGGCGACAGGGTGTGCCCGACGCCGTGACGGGCAAGAAAAGCCAGTTTTTTCCCATGCACTTCCCCAGTCACAATTGGGGAGGAAGGTTTGCCAAAGGGTGTGTCCACCTCGATGGATTGCACATTTTCCAAATCCTTGAGGGAGTAGACCCCTGAACCCCCGATGACGCCAAACGCGAAGTTTCCGCTCATGTTTCCTCAATTCTTCAAGATTATGCGTTGTTGTTTTTTATGGTCACATGGATGATGACATCCCCGCAGGAAACATCATCTCCATCTTTCAGAACAATGGGCTCTTCGATTCGTAAATCATCCAGGTAGGATCCATTGGTGGACTTGAGGTCCTCGAACCACCATTGATTCTGATGAAAGGACAACCGCGCGTGCCTGGAGGACACGGTGGCGTTGGCAAGTACAAAATCGCACTCCGGCTCCCTGCCCACCAGCAGCTCAGCGCTCGAGAATGACTGCAGGATGGTCTCCTCGCCGTTATCCCAGGCAAGCGTGATGGAGGGGATGAGGATGTTGCCGGGTTTTAAATCTTTAGCGCTGACGCTTTTCCAAATAACCCAAACCGCAAACGCGAGAAAGCTGTAGAGCGCGATGAAGAAAAGAATGCGCAGGGTGAGGCCGATTGCCGCTGTCATTTCAGCTTTTCCCCATCGGCAATACGCGGGTGCCTTCCAGGAGGCCCGGTAATTCCTGGCTGAAAATCAGGATGGTTCTGCCAACCCGGATTACATCGCCGGGTTTAAGGACAACAGACTTCACGGTCTTGTTATTGACGTAAGTGCCGCCCGTACTGCTCAGGTCAAAGAGCACATAGCGGCCTTTTTGTGCGCGCAACTGGAGGTGGTCCCTGGAAACCATAGGGTCCTTGATGACCACGTCGCTGCTGGAGCGCCGGCCCACGCTGATAACCGATTTGGTGAGGCGGACATGCTCCTTTGCGTCAATGATGAAGTAGGCATTACTGGGGACTGGTTCGGGCGCTTCGGAATGCGGGATGAGCTGCGGGGCCGTTTTGCCATCCATTTCATCCGCCTGGGAATAAGCGGTATAGATTTTGACGTTTTCAACGGCGATGTCGGGGTCGGCTTTGAGATGAATGACGGGGTGGGAGCTAAAATGATAGCCGAGCTCGGTCCAGGTCCCTTCGATTTCCCTGGCGACACGCTTGAGCGTGTCTTCCGATTCCTGCCAGGCGTCCATCTTTTCAGGGGAAACCGCGATGGTAATCAGGTCTGGCGC
>Ga0116171_10004998_pt1 | contig 11747 bp, 9 predicted proteins | sample AD_JPNHW2_MetaG_FD_89798 | JGI IMG/M metagenome (GOLD analysis project Ga0116171, IMG submission 89798) | Active sludge microbial communities of municipal wastewater-treating anaerobic digesters from Japan - AD_JPNHW2_MetaG | ecosystem: Engineered > Bioreactor > Anaerobic > Digestate | place...
AAAGTATAATTCTTTCCATCTGGAGAAATTTCATAAGAAGAGGCTAAATCTGGAATTATTTCACCATATTCATCTTTTCTCATGAGCCCAGAATATACAAGAGCAGTTAAATCTTTATCAGCATCTGTAATCGCACCAACTGGGTTTACAAGCGTTGGGACCCCTATGATACCTTCTGTGATAGTTCCACCACTGACGGGGACAGAAACCATAAATGTTGAATTTATTTTAGCAAGTAGAATAACAACTAGGATTATAGATAATACCACCAAAGACAGAAAAATGACAGATTGCTTCTTGGTGAAAGATGCAGCTGCTTCTAATAATTCTTTTCTTTTATAAAAATGAAATCCTTTAATAAACGAGATAAATTTACGCATAAAAGCACTAATGCTAGCTTTACGGAAAGTATTAATTACTTAACGAATATAGATACAAACGATGACGCGACAAAGATAATGCCAACTACTATCGTTAGGATAAAAATAAACTTTTCAAAACCACGACGGGTATTGTAAAGCCCATTTCCATCTCCACCTCCAAAAGCTCCACCCACCCCAGCACTAGTTTGCTGAAGGAGTATTCCAGCTATTAAAATAATCGATAGTATAATCTGTATATACGGCAAAATATTAGCAATAATCGTCATATACATGGAGTATACTATATTTTAAGATAATAAGCAACCTTGTTGTTGTGCTGGGGAGAGGACTTGAACCTCCATGAGAGTTACCTCGCTTGCTCCTAAGGCAAGTGCGTCTGCCAATTTCGCCACCCCAGCATATTTTACATACTAATATAATTTGCTAATTTTTCAAAGCCCTTGAGGCGTGGGGCGGAATTGAACCGCCGCATAGAGATTTTGCAGATCTCTGCCTTACCACTTGGCTACCACGCCGACCACTTATTTTAAAAACCTTTATTAAACACTTGTTGTATGATCTGCAAGCAGATCTCTGGCTTACTTACATTTCGCTTTGCTCATGCCACTTATCTACCACGCCGATAAACACATCCTATCCATTTTTTAATAGTTCGTCAATTTTCTGACGATTTTTTTCTCCCTCATCTATTTCTACATCGAGATAGGGTATAGGATTGATTTTAAGATTTTTAGATATGTACTTTCTAAGTTCACCCAAGTTTCTTTTTATGAAACCATAGGCAGCTTTTTCTTTTTCTCTTGGGAGAACACTTATCAAAATAGTCGCTTTTTTATTATCAGTCGAAGAGTTAACCCCTGTAACTGTGATCATCGAAGTGCCACCCGCTTCCTTTTCTATGAAAGTTGCAGATAATTCTTTTATTCTATTTGATATTTTTTCTTCCCTGAAAGATGACATTTTGTATTTATTTAATTACTATTATAAAAGCTTCGAGAACATCGCCAGTGGCAACATCTATCTTAGATTCTAAAAGTATTCCACAATCAGATCCGTCAAGTACCTCCTTGGTTTTTATCTTATTCATTTGAAGTTCTGCAATTCTTCCAGTGCCTATTTCGAAGTCTCGACGCATTACGCGAATATTACTTCCGACAGATATTCTTCCATCAATGACCTTACCTCCGACTACTTGTTTGCCTTTTGTTTCACCGAAAGTTTTCAAAACTTTTAATTTACCTATAACCTCGACGACTTCTTGTCTTGGTCGACGTTCCTCAATGAGTTCTTTTAGCCAGTCCGTGAGTTTATAGATAATATCAAATGTTTCAACTCGTACTTTCAAAGATTCATTTAGGTCCCTTGCTCCACTTTCTAGTTTTGTATTAAATCCGACTATGATACTTTCTTTGTCTACTCCACCCATTTTCAAATCAGATTCATTTATATTCCCAACTCCACTGTTAATTATTTTAAATGAAATCTCATCATTATTTAGTTTACTGATTTCTTTTTCTATTGCCTCAATCGTTCCTGCAACGTCTGTTTTTATAATTATAGGAATAGTTTTACCCAGATGTTCTTTTATTTCGTTTTTATTTTTTCTATCATCCTTTTCATCTTTCACTTCATAGATGTATTCCTCGGCTTCTTTCTTTGTATTAAAAGATTCGAAGGTTGATCCTACTTCTGGTATTTTTTCAAATCCAACAAGTTTAATTGGGGACGAAAAAGTGGCTTCTTTTATGGGTTTGCCGAGGAAATTCTCCATGATACGAGTTGTCACCAGAGAATCTCCTGCAGCGACAAACATTCCAGACTTTAGTGTTCCATCTTTAATGAGGCAAGTTGCACTAATACCTCTCTTAGGATCTCTCTTAGCCTCTATAACAATGCCGTTTGCATTATGAGAAGGATTGCCTGTGAATTCATGCATATCGGCGATGAGTAGAATCATAAGAAGTAGATCATCTACACCAGTTCCTGCCTTTGCAGATATTGGCACAAAGGGTATGTCACCACCCATTCCTTCAAGATAAATTCCTTTTTCGAGAAGATCATTCTTTGTCTTCTCTATATTTGCATTTGGTTTATCTATTTTGTTTATTGCTACAATATATGGGAGCTTACTCTCTAAGATAGTGTTGTATGCTTCAAGTGTTTGGGCTTTTACTCCGTCTTCTGCAGAGACAACAAGGATAGCAATATCCGCAGCACTTGCACCTCTTGTACGCATTTTAGAAAAAGCTTCATGTCCTGGTGTGTCCAAGAAGGTGATAGTACGTTCTAATCCCTTTTCATCTTTTCTCAATACTTCATAAGCACTAATATGCTGAGTAATGCCACCCGCTTCACCATCAACTATGTTTGATTTACGAATGAAATCAAGCAAGGTCGATTTACCATGATCAACATGCCCCATAACAACGACCACAGGAGGACGGACTTTTGTACTGGAAAAATTTTTTGTGCTGTTTTCTGGCATAATTAATAATTTATTATTTGTTATTTTTTACAGACCTATCTAAAACTTCTTTTTCTTCGACAGTTAATTCAAATTCGGATTTTCCTTTATTTATTGGTTTTGCAAAAATACTCATTCTATCGCGTGCGTAGAGAGAGGACATCACAACTCCGTTGCCTTCATCATTCATAAAAGATATTGCAAAACTTTGATTACTACCAGCATCAACAAACGGATTGAACCTCACCATCTCGACGTTCCTTATTGATTTATCTAACCTCTTATCTGCTTCATCAAGGTGCTTGTTTATCTCTATTTGAGTGTTCTTGAGTTCTGATATTTGTTTACTCACTTGTAGCATGACTCCCTCTAAGTTTTTGGCCTTAGTTCCAGCAAAGAACCTCCTTAGACGATTTTCTAAAGTAGCTATCCAAACAAGTAAGACAACAATGACGCCTGATAATATGTAAATTAAAATAGTAGTATTTTGCATATATTGAAAGAGTATATACCAATAAAGCATTTTTTACAATGTTATGCTATATAACAAATAAAAAAGGACCGCGTATATGCAGTAGCGGTCCAGTATTATTACTAATTTACTATCGTCACGACAGTTTTGTTTTAGGAGGCATAGTTTCCACCTAACCAGAGGACAAATTACTAGACTTCATTTGTCTTTATTTGGGTTTCTCCGAGGGGTGTATTTATCAAAAGAAGAAATAGATAGAAACCACCAATTATTAGCATACTAAATGCTAAGGGTAAACTGATGATTTCCCATGATTCTCTTTCCAACAAGTATCCCAGGGGGCCGAAATTACTTATGGTCCAAAAACCAAAGACTCCGGTTCCTATAGATAAGATACACACCACAAAGCCAATAATATTCCGCATAGGCAAAGATGGATTAGGTTAAATTTGAATGAATTTTTCGATGGTAATTCCGTACTTTTCTTTAATAGAAAGTTCAGTTTCGTCATCAATGGCAATTTCTACACTAGCTCCAGAAAAATCTTGTTTGGAAACAAGTTTCCAAGAAATTCCCGAAGAGATAAGTATTGACGTGAAATCACTTATCTTACCGCCAGTCCAAAGGGTTACCGGTTTCTTGCCAGCAATGTCCTTCACACGATGAAGAACATTCTCATCCACAACTCCATTTTTCAGCAGAGTGCCTTCAAGGTCAACAAATACTCCGGGAAAAAATTTTCCAGCGAGAAACGAATTAACCGGCTCATACTTGAAACTTTTGATTTGCTCTATTATCTCCTCGTCTTTCCCTTCCAAGCCAAAATCTCTTGCATCAGCAATAGCTGATGCTACTCTTGATTTTGATTCAGAATCTTCTCTTCCAAAACAATACTCAGCTTTGTGTTTGATTTGCCCCATCGTTTTTTGGTACATGCTTATCCTGCTGAGTTCAATGGCTAATGGGTCTTCTTCCTTTTCACTACTTATAATCTCTTGGTATTTAGCCAAAAGTTCTTCGTGGGTGAAGGGAAGTCTTAAAAATCCGGTATTCTTTCTTCCCATTATTCCTAAGAATTTTTCGCCGAAACCCAATTTTGAAAAGTGGACTTCTTCCAAAAAACTACAGAGGATTATAGGATTATTAGTTTGCAAGTTTGTTGCGTAATCAAGGCCGACAAAGTCAGTCCTTTGGCATTGACGGTTAGCTTCAATAAAGACTAAGTACATTTCACCTTGCTCATTTTCAAGTTGCCTGAAAATATCATCAAAAAAGGTGGTTTTGTCAAAGTCGGCGAAAAGATCGATTTTCATAGTTGTGTGTATTAAGATTAATTATTATGTGAACTACTATAAGTTCTCAAAGAACTCAAAGTGGTTCACACAATAAAACAACATTATTTTCTTTTTATTAAAGAGCGAATATCATTTGTATGATAACATTTTTATTTTAATTTGTCAAATTTTTATATTTATTCATAAACAAAAATACCACTCTTTGAAATTATCGCTGAGTGGTACTATATTTTACATCCTAATTAAAGGTGATATCCTCTCCAGAATACTTGCTATTTGCTATAGCAACATATTCATCTGGATATTCTTGAAAGACCATCAAAGACGCCAATGGCCCCAACCTGTAACCATTCATTTCATCGACTTTTCGGCACAAGTTTTGTAGTCCTTCGTAATTGATTTTTTTAATATCAATAATTGGAACAGTAACTTTCTTGTCAATATTATTTCTTGATAGAATTTGGTTAATGAACTTCGATTGAAAAGAATATGCTTCCTTTTCTCTCTTTTTCACATCTTCAATATCAAAAGAAATATCCTGCCCATTTTTTAATGCCAATGATCTTTGATACACATGGATCACTTCATGTAAAAACATAGAAGCTAGATAATCAAACGAAACCTCATCGTTGCTGTAATTACAAATCTTGTCACGATTAATTACTACAAATATTGGTAATTGTGAAGATCCATCCATAGATGTATAAAGTACTGAATGCAGTGGTCCACCTGACTGGTCGTAGTCACTTTGTCCTTCTGGAAGAACAAAAACTATACAGTATTCTTTTCCAGGTGTCAGTTCAATATTGAATGCTCCATTATTGAATGAAGCTGGAACTACTACCGCAGTAGTGAATATCTGCTTTATTCCGTAAGGGTCATCGCTCGCTGGTAATGTGGCAAGCATCTCTTTTGCCCTTTTTAGAGCCTCAATTGATATATTCATAGCATCATCTTGATGTATGGTTTCGGCTGAGATATTTACGGTATTTTTAGGATGATACTTATGTAAGATGCCAGTAGTACAAATTACAAAAATAATAAAAATCACTCCATAGATAAACAATTTTTTATAATTATTTTTCTTTGGCATTATTTTATTATTTTTTGGAGCATTAATTCTTTTCTTGGATGTTGTTTCCATGGCTAAAAGTATTAGAGGGTTATTATTAATTGGATTATTATTGCCAACAAGTTTTGCAAGCAAAAATAACCCAACTAATGTTAATTAATTCCCAATATCAAAGAACGATATATCTTTCAAGTATAGCATATTATGACCCATTTGTCAATGTTTTATATCTATGCTATATTATTGGTATATATGAAGGGGATTTTTGGAAAAAAGAATATATACCTCGATTATGCCGGAGGGACGCCGATAGATAAAAGAGTTTTAAGAAAGATGTCTTCATACCAGAAAGGCTTTTTTGCCAATCCAAGCGCTATTTATGATGAGGGGGTTAAGGTCAGAGAAATTATAGAAAAATCAAGATCAAGTATTGCCAAAGAGTTGCGAGCTCACAGTGATGAAATAATTTTTACAGGTAGTGGAACAGAAAGTAATGCCTTGGCGATTCTTGGATTAATTACGAATTACAAATTACGAATTAAGAATGAAGGTTTAGAATATAAAATTCCTCACATCATTACGTCGAACATAGAACACCCAGCAGTTTTGAAAAATTTTGAACTCTTAGAAAAAAGGGGAGAGGTAGAAGTCACATATATAAAAGTAGATGATAATGGACTAGTAAATCCAAAAGATGTTCACGATGCTCTTAAGGATAATACAATATTAGTTTCTATAATGTATGCGAATAATGAGATTGGCACGATACAGCCGATCGAAGAAATTGCGAAAGAGATTAGACATTTCAAAAAAAATAAGCAACAGGCAGGAAAATATGAAATTTTTGGACACGTTGATTTTTCTGCTGAAAAATCAACTCAAGTGCTCGCGCCGTCGCGCTCGCAAGCTCCAAAAATTTCATATTTTCCTGCCTTTCACACTGATGCTTGTCAGGCGATGAATTATTTATTTACAGAGAATATTGAAAAACTCGGTGTTGATTTACTCTCATTTAATAGCTCGAAAATTTATGGCCCGAAGGGAATCGGGGTTCTGTATAAGAAAAGATCCGTAGAACTTTCTCCTATTTATGATGGTGGTGGTCAAGAGTTTGGTTTAAGATCAGGGACAGAGAATGTTGGCCTTATAGTTGGCGTTTCCTCTGCTCTTAAAATTGCAAATAGAATGAAGAAAAGAGAAGTTGATCGACTGACGACGCTTAGGAATTATTCAATAAATAAAATTCTTGCACTTCAAGAGGAAACAGGGTATGAAATAATTCTAAATGGTGATAGAGAAAAAAGATTACCAAACAATATAAATATCTCAATCTCTGATATCTCAAGCGAACTTCTTGTCATAGAACTTAGTGCCCGGGGTATTAGTGTTTCCGAAAAGAGTGCTTGCAAGAGCGATGACGGTAGTAGCTCATATGTTATAAATGCTATAAGAGGGGATAACAACTTAGACAAAAATAATTCGCTTAGAATTTCTCTAGGACGTCAAACAACCAAGAAAGATATGGATATTTTTGTTTCATCTTTAAAAAATATTTTAGAAAAATATAAGAAATGGAACTAGTTTTTTTTAAAATATTTTGTCATATTTACTGGCTAGACATTTCTATTAAATTTAACTATTATTTAAGTGACTGGTGAACAAATGATCCAGTTCTTTCAAAAATTAAAAAAAGGAGGAATGAGCAATGAATCCTAAAAAAAACGGAAGACCTGCCACAAGTACGCAAGAATCCACACTGGGAAATTCAGTCGGATTAGCGGTAACAAAAGCCATTGGTGGCAAATTAACTTTTGACCAGGCACAAATTGCGATTACTGATCCGGAGCAATTTGCTGTAAACGCCTTAGCAATGAAATTTGTGAAGGAAATTTTCGAAATTCCCAGCGATCCCTGGTTTGAGAAAAAGAAAAGGATTTCGATATTCTATAATACTTGTTTCAAAGACAAGCGTTGGCATAACCCAACCTTCAAGGATGTCCAGCTTCCTAAGGGTAGTTCATCTTTTAAGGAACTCAGATTTGTATTTGCAGAAATGACCTTTAAAGAATTAAGGGAGGCATATTTTGATTACTTCAGAGGAAAGAAGATGCCGAAATATTGGGATAAAAAGGATGAATCTTCGTATTGCAATAATATTGCAGAGGAAACCATTCCACAGAGGCCTTTAAGTAATTATTTCTTTTTACATAAAGATGGCCCTCCTGATGTCCCCGAAACTATCTCAAAAGAAAAACTCAGAAAGATGAATACTATGTCACCAAAGGAAGCTATGATTGCTGAATTTCAGTATCGTTTTGAGACTGGGAAAAGTTATGACGAGTATAATGCTACTCTGGTTAACGCACTGTCCTTTGAGTTAGTTAAAGACACAGGGGGTCTTGCTTTAAGTAATGGTAAAAAGATACCCTTCAGTCCACCTGAATATGAATCGGGGATAGAAGGTGTGAGAAAAGTTCCTTACAAAGTTTATCTTTTTGGAATTGATAAACTGGGTATGTTATTTTATTCTCTGTCAGAGAATGATGATGTTTCTTCCAGGTATACTTCAAGTGGTCGTGTAACTTCTCCGGCACTTGATCCAAATCCTGAGTGGCATAGGAATCTCCATTCTACTGCTATTCCCGAAAGGGTCTTTGGTTATCGCGAAATAGTTTTGGCTCCTTTTTGATTTGCAGCTCTTTTTTAATTTATCCCCCCAGTTTATTCTGGGGGTTTTTGTTATAGAATTCACTTGACTTTTGTGATATAATGGAACAATGGAACCGGAAATAGATGATATAAAAAATTTAAATAAAAAACAGCTTATTTTACTTACATTATTAATTACCTTTGTAGTGTCTATTGCTACTGGGGTTATAACTGTTTCTATAATGAACCAGATGCCAAAAGCAGTACCCCAGACAATAAATAATGTTATTCAAAGGACAATAGAAAAAGTTTCAACCGTTGAAGTTCCTTCTACAGATGAGAGTAAAGATGTTTCCACAGATAATAATTCACAAAGTGATAATAATTCTTCCAGCTCTGTTATCTTGGGTAGTAGTGATTCACTCGTAAACATATACAGCAATGATCAAGATTTTTCGCAAGGTGATGGTGCTTCATATGAGAAAGATTCAATTGGGCAGGGTGTTATTATTTCAGATGCAGGTCTTGTACTTGTAGATACGAACATTTTGAGAAGAGGAGATTTATTTAAAATCCTGTTAGGAGATACACCATTTAATGCCTCAGTACTGAAAAGTTTTGATAACGGTTTTGCGGTTTTAAAAATCTCCCCAATCACAGAGAATTCTAATGAAGGTGGAGATATCACAGAAACATCTAATTAATAATAAACTTTTTATCTTGAGTATTAATTATTAATTTATTAATTATTAATCATTTTTTATGCCACCATTCAATCATTTTACAACAAAAGCAAAAGAAGCAATTCGCAAATCACACGAGTTAGCTATTGAGCGTGGACAGAATCACGTGAATTCTTTGCACCTACTCATGTCTCTGCTTGTTCAAGAAGATTCTTTAGTCGTTTCTATTTTAGATAAAATGGATGTTGATACTGCTCTTCTAACCGAGAATCTTCTGGATATGATCGAGACGCCAGAAAGTCGTAATACTATTTCACCGTCTTATCAGATATATCTGACACCTGACCTTGCACAAGTTATAGAGAATTCAGCAAAAGTAGCTAGTTCTCTCAAAGATGAATTTGTTTCCACCGAGCACCTGTTTGTTTCACTCCTTGAGATACCGGGTGAAGCCAGGGAATTTCTAGGTCGTTTCAAAATAGATAAAGCAGTTGTTTTGAACGTCCTTAAATTATTGAGAGATGAAAATCCAAATGTTTCCAATTCTCCCAAGAAGCCGAAACTTCTCACTAAATTCACTAGGAATCTGACAACTCTCGCACGTGAGGATAAGCTTGACCCAGTTATTGGTCGCGACAGTGAGATAATGCGCATGATGCAGATTTTGTCGCGTAGAACAAAGAATAATCCGATATTGATAGGTGAGGCTGGTACTGGTAAGACAGCTGTTGCAGAAGCTCTTGCTATTCGTATTGCTAAAAATGATGTTCCTGAAAGTTTGAAGGACAAAGAAGTTGTTGCTCTTGATCTCGGATTGCTTCTTTCGGGTACTAAATATCGTGGAGAATTTGAAGAACGTTTGCGAGGTATCATGAAAGAGATAGAACGTTCAGATGGTAAGATTATCCTTTTCATTGATGAGATACATACCATAGTTGGCGCAGGAAGTTCTGAGGGTTCGCTCGATGCTTCCAACATGTTAAAGCCTGCACTTGCCAGAGGAGAACTTCGTGCTATCGGTGCTACAACAATAAAAGAATATCAGAAGCATATAGAGAAAGATCCAGCTCTTGCTCGTCGTTTTCAACCAGTTTACATAGATGAGCCAAGTATCGACGATGCTGTTGCGATTTTGCGTGGCCTTAAAGAAAAGTATGAATTATTCCATGGTGTTCGGATTACCGATGATGCTATAATTTCTGCAGTTAATCTAAGTTCTAGGTATATAACTAATAGATATCTGCCGGACAAGGCTGTTGATCTTATAGATGAAGCATCTTCTTCGTTGCGAATTGCGCTTGAGAACAAGCCACAGGTACTTGAAGATACAGATCGTAAAATTATGCGTTTTGAAATAGAGAAAGAGGCACTTGCAAAAGAAGTATCGCGAGATAAGGGTGAGCAAAGTAAAGAAGCTAAAGCTAGAATAAAAGATATTGATAAAGAGATTGCAAATCTAAAAGAGAAAACTCGCGAGCTCGAACTTAAATGGAAGAATGAAAAAGAAACAGTTGTAGAAATTCGTGAGATAAAGAAAGAACTTGAATCATTGCGTCTCGAGGCTGAGAATGCTGAGATGCGTGCAGATCTTGGTAAGGTGGCAGAAATTCGTTATGGTAGAATTCCGGAATTACAGAGTAAGCTCGAAACAAAACTTTCACGTTTGAAGAAGCTCCAGAAATCAAGGCGCATTTTGAAAGAAGAAATTACTGCTGATGATATTGCTTCAGTTGTTGCTCGTTGGACAGGGATCCCACTTGAGAAAATGCTAGAAGAGGAAGCAGAAAAGCTTGTCCACATGGAAGATGAATTAAGAAAAAGAGTTGTTGGTCAGGATATTGCGATCAAAAAAATATCGGATGTTGTACGTCGAAGTCGTGCAGGAATATCTGACCCCAATAAACCGATAGGTTCCTTTATCTTTTTGGGTCCAACAGGTGTTGGGAAGACAGAACTTACCAAAGCATTGGCTTCGTTTATGTTTAATGATGAGAAGGCTCTCATACGTGTGGATATGAGTGAGTATATGGAGCGACACAGTGTTTCTAAGCTCATCGGTTCACCTCCAGGATATGTCGGATATGATGAGTCGGGTAATCTTACAGAGGCTGTTCGTCATAGGCCTTACTCTGTAGTTTTGTTTGACGAGATTGAGAAAGCTCATCCGGAAGTATTCAACATACTTCTTCAAGTGTTAGACGAAGGACGCCTGACAGATGCAAAGGGTAGAGTGGTGAATTTCAAGAATGCAATAATAATTCTAACATCAAATATAGGATCGAATTTCATTGAAAAAATGGAATCAATCGGATTTACAAATAACACCATCGGTGATGAATACTCTGATACGAAAGATAAAGTTCTCGGAGCACTCAAAGATCACTTCCGTCCAGAGTTTTTGAATCGTCTTGATGATATTGTCGTTTTTGATATCCTTTCACCTGAAGTTATTAGACAGATAGTTGATATCAAAATAAATATTATTCATGAAAGATTAATTGGCAAAGGTATTGGACTTGAAATATCTTCTGAAGCATTGTCCTATCTTGCTCGTGAGGGATACAATCCGCATTATGGAGCAAGACCACTCAATAGATTGATTCAAGATAAAATTCTGAACCCGACAGCAACATTTATGATTTCCAAAGGAGTTAAAAAAGGTGACACCGTCTATGTCTCAATGAAAGGCGATGAACTTCAAATTGAAATGAAAAAGAAAAAAATTGTCT
>Ga0116171_10005000_pt1 | contig 11744 bp, 6 predicted proteins | sample AD_JPNHW2_MetaG_FD_89798 | JGI IMG/M metagenome (GOLD analysis project Ga0116171, IMG submission 89798) | Active sludge microbial communities of municipal wastewater-treating anaerobic digesters from Japan - AD_JPNHW2_MetaG | ecosystem: Engineered > Bioreactor > Anaerobic > Digestate | place...
AAAAATGACGAAAAAAAATAGTGACCGTTTAAATGTCATGCCGCCATTATAAGAAAAAAAAATTCGCATGGAAATAATATGTGCCGTTCAAAGCATCATTTCTGTTTTATTTGTCGTCAGCGAACAGCCGGCGATGAAACTTTTTCGGCGGTAAGATAATCGTCTTGTTGGCCGTTGATTTGCAACGTTACGAGTTGGCCGGCATTTATTTGCGAGTTGCTGTTGAACGCTACGGTCAGATATCTGTCCGTCATAGCCCGATATTCGTAGCCTGCCGGGCCGGCGGAGTTTTCCGCCAATGCTTCGAGCGTTCTGCCCATGAAGGCGCAGCGGTATTCATCAGCCAGCGTTTTTTCCACGTCGGCGAGTCGTTCCATTCGTTCACGCACGATTTCCGGCGGGGGGGCTTCGCGGCGGCGATGCCAGGCGGGAGTAGGCTCTATTGCGCTGAAGGGAAATGCGTGGATTTTGGAAAATCCGGCTAGTTTCGCGACGGCGAGCGTTTGATTGAAGTCGTCATCATCTTCGCCAGGAAAACCGACGATTATGTCGGTTGTTATCGCGGGCAGGTCGCCGAGTCTCTGTCTGAGCCGGCTGACTGCGTTCAAGAATTCGTCGGGCGTATACTGGCGGTTCATCAGTCTGAGAATTTTAGCCGACCCGCTCTGCAGTGCCATGTGAAAATGCGGCGCGATTTTTTCATTGTCAGCCGCCAGTCCCAGCAATTCGTCGGTCACGTCCAGCGGTTCGAGGCTGCCGAGGCGAACCCGCCATAAGCCGTCCAGCTTCGATACCTTATATAGCAGTTCCGCCAGCGGCGAGCCGCCGGTTGCCGCTGTGGCAGGCCAGTTACGACGGATGGCTGTCTGCCGGCCGAATGCCCCTATAAATACGCCGCAGAGTACGATTTCCCGATAACCCGCCGAAATGAGATTGCGACATTCCGCCAGAATTTCATCGACTCCGCGAGACCAGACTCTTGACCGCGTAAACGGCACGACGCAGTAGCTGCACATGGCGTCGCAGCCGTCCTGTATCTTCACGAACGCACGCTGATGTTCGGGAAAATCTTTTATCGCCGCCAGGCCCTGTGTCGCTAGTGGGGCAGCTTTGATGGCGTCCAGCCGCCGTTTTTTTATGTTTTCCGGCGTTTTTGGGGCGGATTGGGGTGTTTTTGCAGCTGTTTGGCCGCGAAGGAACATCAGAAGTCTGTCGGCTACGTCGTCATGATGGCCGACGATGAGGATTTTCTCAGCCGGCCGGCCCAAATCTTTGAAAATCTTTTGTACCTGCGATTCGTGATATGTACTGAGGCAGCCGACGACGGCGACGGCTGCTTCAGGTGACTGCCGGGCTAATTTCCTGATAGCCTGGCGGCTTTTTCGGGCTGCCGCGGCGGTGATGCAGCAGGAGTTTATTATCACCAGGTCTGCCTTGCCGCTGCCCGATTGATGCAGTCCAGAACGCTCAAGCATCGCCTGCAACGCGGCGGATTCATACTGATTTACCTTACAGCCGAGCGTATTTATGCAAAAAGTTTTCATCGCAGGGCGGTTATATCATCACATGTGTCATTTTAACAGGTTTTTTTGCAATGGCCTTGAACTGCAAGTGGGGAAATTATATAAAGATACTCGATAAACTCTTGTTGCTTTGGCGAATGCGACATAATATATTAATAAACAATTATAAAAACCGGACGCGGCGCAGCCTGAAAAATACGCCAGCCGTCTGCAAATAATGTGTTCAAGGTATATTTGCCTGTAACAGTAATACGTTGGCCGATGTGGCAGGTACATTTGGGCTGTTGCAGGGAAGTGTCCCGTAAATGTAGTAAGCCAAGGAGTACCTATGGCAGCATCGAAAACGGTATGGGGCATTGACATAGGTCAGTGCGCTCTAAAGGCGGTCAAGCTGCAACAGGTCGGTGAACGTTTTCAGGTAGATGCCTGTGAAATCATCGAACACGCAAGTGTCCTGTCGCAGCCTGATGTCGATTCCAGGGCTCTTATCCAGACGTCTCTGGATGAATTTCTCCAACGACACGATGTCACCGGCTCAGTCGTGTCCGTCGCCGTTCTTGGACAAAGCAGCTTCACGCGGTTCGTAAAACTGCCGCCGGTGGAATACAAAAAAATTCCCGAAATCGTCCGCTTCGAGGCTGAGCAGCAGATACCGTTTCCAATCAACGAGGTCACGTGGCGATACCAGACGTTCCAGGACCCCGATTCGCCGGAAATAGAAGCGGGCATATTCGCACTCAAAAAAGTCGACGTCTCCGAGATGCTTTCGTTTTTTGCGCCGGCAGGGCTGGAAGTGGACGTGCTTCAGATGGCTCCGCTCGCGCTATACAATTTCATGAAAGTGGACGGCCAATATACGTCGGACGGCGCTACGCTGCTGGCTGACGTGGGGGCGGACAAGACGCACCTGGTAATCGTCGACGGCGGGAAAATCTGGACGCGAACCATAAAGATAGGCGGCAACAACTTCACGCACGCACTATGCAAAAGTTTCAACCTGAACTTCGAGAAGGCTGAAAAGCTCAAACGCACCGCAGCCGCCAGCAAGTACGCGCGGCAGATATTCCAGGTGATGCGGCCGGTTTTCGCGAATCTCGTTCAGGAAATCCAGCGATCGATAGGATATTACACATCCATAAACCGTGAATGCCGCTTCAAAAAGCTTCTGGGGCTAGGCTGCGGATTCCTTCTGCCGGGCATGCAGAAATATCTGGAACAGAATCTCAACATGCACGTTGAACAGTTTAACACTTTCAACAGTGCGGATTCGAACGACCCGAATTTTCAGGCCAGGGCGTTATCGTTCGGCGTGGCGTACGGGTTGGCCCTGCAGGGCCTGAACGCCGGCGAAGTCGATTGCAATCTCCTGCCGGAAGAAATTCTCAAACGCCGCCTTTGGAGCAAAAAAAAGCCGTGGTTCGTAGCCGCCGCCGCCGCAGTTATGGTGGCTGTCGGCCTTTATGCGATGCGCGGCTTTGCCGATTACAATACCCTCAATAATGTTAAAAGTCAGCATGCCCTCGGCGAAGCGCAGAGCATCGTCAAGAAACTTGACGACTGGAAACGCGAATCCCAGAAGATAGACACCAATTACGAACAGAAAGAAGAGCAGATTGCCCAAAACCTTCGTTTTCGCGCATTTTCAAATATCTGGCCGACTATAAATGCCAACATATCCGCCGCTCTCGAACAGACCATGTTCGGGCCTAACGATGCGAAAATACTGGATGCTTTCGCATTGGGTACGCCGCAGGATCAGGCTGCGCTTGTCGGCCAGATACAGAGCGACCAGGCAGTTCTGGAACTTGTAGGCCTGCTGCCTTTCGAACAGCCGTCGGACGATTCGACGAAAACTGCCACGGCATCGCTTCGTTCGCAGCTGGTGAAGAAATTCATGAGCAAGCCTCGCAAACAGCGGCAGTTGCTGTTACTTGCGGCGCTTAAAAGTATGTATGTAAGCGACCTTGATTCGGTTAGGACGGGAACGTCTTCGACGTCTGCCGGCGAACGCGGCATGATGATGGGGCCTGGCGGGCCGGGCATGGCTGGCGAGCCGGGCTTTAATAACGGCAATCAGTCGGCTAGAAATGAAAAAGCAGTCCGCGGCCTGATTGTCGATTTGGAATTGCGCACTCCCATGGATAAAGAGGCTGCGGATATGGCTCAGAAGTTCAAGGTCAATCTCAAGAACACATTCGACGCGAATCCCGACCTGGAAGTTCACGGCCAGATAGAAGTCAAGTATCTTACGCAGCAGACGGAGGCAGGCGGCAATGTCGCAGCCGGCGGCAGGTCAGGCGGATTCGGCGCCGGCAATTTCGAAATGGGCGGCAAAGCGGCGACGACTGCCAAAGGGGAAGATATGCCGCCCGTCCTGGTGCATGAAAACGACATGACTGACGTCATCATACAGGTTCGCGTGAAGCTGGCTGTCGTCGGAGACGGCTTGCCAAAGCCGGCGAAAGATGAAGAAAACAATAAGTAACACCACTGGAGTGTGTGATGAAGAAAAATAATAACGTGTTCATGATAGCGCTTGCGGCGGTGACTGTTGTAGTCGTGGGGGTTCTCATGTGGCTGGGCTATTCCAGGAACCAGGCTATCACGGAAGAACTCATGGCGCAGCGGCAGGGCGTGACGGGAAAGCTGAAAAATCTCTCACGCAAGCCCTACGTCAATCAAAGCACCAACATGACGAACGAAAAGCGCGTTGAAATGCTGCTGGACAATCTCAGCCAGGTTCGCAGCCTCAATTATGAGTTCAACAGCCGTAATTTTTCAGTGCCTATGCTTGATATTACCGGCGCGACGCCTCGGCCGGCTCTCCCGTATGATGCAAGGGTCTGGGGCAGCAGGGAGTTAGCCGCCAGGTATGTGGATGCGTATCGCAGGATAATGGCCGATTTGCTCGCAAGGCTTAATCCGACGACGCCTCCGGACGATGCGGAGGTGAATATGGCTGCCAAGCAGCAGGCTGAAATGCTTGAAAACATGGCCAGAATCGAAGGCAAGTCGGCGGAGTCCGCCCGAAGGCCGGCCGGCTTGATGAACGAGTATGGCGTCGGAATGACAAACCCGAACAGCATGGCCGGCGTTTCACAGGATGTAGCTACGTTGGCTAAAGAGTATGCTTTAAACAACGCCATATTGATGAAATCACAAGGCGGCTACGTGTATGCCGACAACGGGTCGCTGTTTCCGATGTTCATTTTCGGCAAAATATATTCTCTGGCTGACCTGCCGCCGGAAGATTTATGGCTGGCCCAGAAAAGCATATGGATTCAAACCGACATAATCAATGCCATCGCCGAGGCGGTCAAGGATGTCTTTGACGCCAGGAAACTTCCGGATTCCGAACGCAACGTTCTTAATTCGCCCATCAAACAGCTGACGGCGATAAACATTGAGAAATTGAAATCAGCCGGTTCAGGCCGTGGTGGTGCGATGTATCCTGGCATGGCTGAACCTGGCTACGGCGGTACAGCCGGCGGCGAAGCCGTAAAATCCGACACACTCACCACATATGGTGCGAATGCGCTTTTTGACGTCGCGAATTACAGCTTTACCGTAGTTATGCCGACAAGATATCTGCCCGTTTTGGAGAAAAAGCTGCTCAAGCAGAATTATCACGTGATTCTGAGCGAGGAAATTCTGCCGGTTGATTCGGCGGGTGGTTCGGCGGCAGTTGGCGAAGGCATGATGGCCGGCTTTGGCATGTCCGGCGGAGCTTCGTCCGTCAAGGCAGTAAACGGGTTGTACAATTTCGGTACTGAGCCAGTCTGCCGTATAACGATAACGGCTCAGCTGCTTCTGGTGACCAGCTTTACCAGAGGCCAATGGGATTCGGCGCACAATATGTGGGTGTCATACCCCCTCATGCCTGTGGAAGTGATGAAAAATATGCCGCAGACCGCTTTGCGGCCGGAAGACCGTGATTTCATTGAACAGTTTGAACGGCTGGGCAGGGGCGAACAGCCCGTTGAAGGCCGGCCGGCGATACCGTGGTACAGAAATGACGCATGGCGGCCGGCAAAGTCGTCTGAAAAAGATGCCAGGACTCCTGGAAAAGTGCAGTAGAGTCCGCAGTAGTTGATGATTGTAATAAACACAAGATAGGAGGCCTGAGAACATGGCCAGATTCCAAGGACCAGGATTTTTTGACAAACATATAGAAAAAGTGATTTTTCTTTTGTGTGTGATTGCATTGTTGTTTGCCGTCATGTATTACGGTCTGTCGACTCCGATGAGTTTGGAGGTCCCAGCCGGCATAGGCGGCCGAACGGAAGAAGTTGCTCCCGATGCCGTCGATTCGACAATTCTGAATACGGTCAAACAGATAGAAACCGCCATACAGAATGCCAAAGCTCCTGAACTTGAAATGCGGAATTACGTGGATACGCTCAAGGCACAGCAGAACGATTTTCTGCAGAATGACGTTCTGGCGTCGGTGGATTTCGGGTCTCCGAAAATAAGCGGCATGATTCAGCGGGGCAAACTGCTCAAAGCCACCGAACAGGTCGACCTGGCAAAAGTGCAGAACGTCATGCCCGCGCCTGCTAAACCGTTTGACTGGACGGGCCTTGAACTTCGGCTGGTGGAAAGTGCCGGTACGGAAGAAAATAACAGCGGAACGCCCTCCGGCACTCTGGCGGAAGAGCCGGTTTGGCGCGGCGTAGACTGCTACCCGATTGCCGAGCTTGACGCGGCATGGCGAAAGGCATTGGAAAAAACCGTTATTGTTCCGCAGATAGTAGCCGTGAAATGCGAGGTCGAATTTGAGGAACTTGCCGCCGACGGCCATTGGCTGCCGGTGAACGACATACAAACGTTCCGTCTGCCGGTTGCCGCGGTTGGCGATGCTAATCAGCCGGCTCGTGCGCCTGTCATTCCTGATTATGTCGAAGCCCAGGACGGCACTACAAATTTGCAAAACGTGCAGCAGGCGATTTCCGATATGCGAAACTGGATGATAGAGGAGCTTCAGCCGGAATATTATAAGATTTGGAGCCGCGAAGGCCAGATATCCTGGCAACAGCATATGCCGCTCGAAAAAATATCCGCACTTTTCGAAGAAAAATCGTCAGCCAGTACGCCAGCCGTACCCGCAGCCGCGGCTACGAATAGAAGCAGATACAATAGGAACGTAATGGCGGCTGAGATGGGGATGATGGGCGAAATGACTCCCAATCAGCCGACTTATGCTAGCCGGCAACGCAACAGTGAAGCGACTGACGACGGTTCAATACCGAATATCAATTCACAGCTTGAAGCAGGCAAACTTCTGGCGTGGTTCCATGCGAAAAATCTGAAATTCGGCAAAAAATACCGCTGCCGTTTCCGCTGGCTGTTCGTCAATCCGCTGCTTACCTATACCAAATCCGTCAAACCTGAGGATATCAAGGATGCCACAACAGTCAAAACGGTTGCTTCGCCGTGGTCGCCGTGGTCTGACACTGTAGCGGTGAGCAGAAAAATGGAATTCTTCCTCACAGGCGCCAACGATCAACGCAAGGAAGTGACCGTGACGGTCTTTACCGAGGCAATGGGACAACTCGTTCGGGCCAGGTTCAACAGGATACAGGCTGGCCAACCTATCGGCGGCGAATCGGAAGTGAGTGTAGTCAACCCACTCTCCGGCGAAAGAGAAAAAATGGCCATGAACTTCCAGACGGGAGCGATTGTCATAGAACTGAACTTCAACAGACGGTTTATAACTTCATTCGGCCGTGTCAAGAAAGATGCGGTGGAAATGGTATATCTCGATGTGAACGGCAACGTTCAAAGCCGTATTCGAGAAAACGACCTGCTGCTGCCGAAGTATCGTTCAATGACTCAGGAAGCGCAGGCTGGCGAACCGGAAGTGGAAAAAGTCGTCCGCGAAGAAAAAGAACGCACTTCCAGCGGCAAAACCAAAAAAACAACAACGAAAATAGTTCCAATAGAGCCGCAAATGCCAGGCGAAATAATGCCCAATATGCCGAAAACCAGGAAAATAAAATAATTTTTAAAATAAGCGGAAATAATACTCAAGTAAGGTGATTGCCTTAAATATTTTATCGGATTGAACTAAACGGCGATTATTATGGTGAAAATGACCGATAGAAGCCTTTAAGTGATGATTTTTTAATGTTATGCCAAAAAAATCTTGCTTAAAAGCCGCCGATACTGTAATTTCCTACGCTATAAATTTTTGTAAAATCCGATAAAGCGAAGAGATAAATTTTTTCGATATAAGGCGTAAAGAGTTCGGGCAGCCGGTCTTTGTACCCGCAAGCCTGTTGTAATATGTGTTGTCCTTACGGATAACTTGTAATCTGGGTTTTTTAACTCAGAAAGGAGAATAGCGGTGCTGTACAAACGTCTTCTTTCGCTGCTGAGTGTGGCGATTATAGCTCTGGCGAGTTCTGCGTTTGCGCAGGATAGTGTTGGTGATTCGCGTGACGTCATTAAAGCGCAGATGCTTGTCGTGAAGGGCGACGAATCGCTTCGCATGAACCAGCCCGAAAACGCCGTGAACTACTATGAGCGGGCACTTCAGCTTTCGCCTGGCAATGCCGCGATTCAACAAAAACTCAACGATGCGCGTGAAATGACCGCGACTGCCGGCAGCAGTTCTTCGCTTCTGAACGATGTAATGGCTCGCCGGAATGTCGCCAAGCAGATGGCTAGCCATGATATACAGAAGGCTATCAATCGTTCCATGGAACTGATGGCTCAGCCCAAGGACGTCAAGGATTTTGAAACAGCTGAGCAGGCTGCCAAAATAGCACAAAACATTCTCGACCAGAACAAAGGCTATTTCACGTCCGAAGAGTATCGCGCAAAAGCCGCCGATATCAACCGGCAGCTTACCTGGATAGATTCCAAAAAACGGGAATGGAATGCCCAGCGGGTGAAGGTTCAGGCGGCAGCTATTACCGAACAGATAAAGAAACGCGAAATGGAATCTTTATCGCAGCGCAAGAAAAAAGTTGCAGAGTTGACCATCCAGGTTCAGACTCTCAGAAACGAAGGCAAATATCACAAAGCTCTCCAGGTGCTTGACCAGATATTGGAAATAGACCCGCAGAATTTCTGGGCTCAGGACACCAAGTATTATCTGGACAGAAGAGCGACGCTTTCGGAAACCCGCGAAGCGATGGACGATCTGGAAACGGAAAGCATGAAACTTTCGACCTCTGTCCGCAAAGCCGAGGTCCCCTGGTACGTACTTATAAGATATCCCAAGGATTGGGCTGAACTGACTGCCGGCCGTAAACGCTACTCTGCCGACGGTAATATTGATGCCGAAGGTGACCGTCAGTTGCTCGAAAAGCTGGAGATGAATATTGCGAAGCTCAAATGTCCTGGCGAAAGTTTTGAAGACGTCATAAACTTTTTGCGTGAATATTCCGGCGCGAATTTTTATGTCAACTGGCGCGCTTTGGAAGCAGCCGGTATTGAACGAACTGCTACAGTTACGCTTGACCTGAAAAATGTTTCGCTTCGCAAGGCTCTTGAGCTTCTGCTGAGCGATGTCGGCGGCGGTGCGACCGAACTTGGTTATGTAATGAGTTCCGGCGTTATAACAATATCGACGCAGGAAGAACTTAACAAGGACAAGCAAACCAAAGTTTATCAGATAAGTGACCTTGTGCATCGCGTGCCGAATTTTGTCGGCGAACGTGTCAAGGTCGATGCCATCGGCGATGCCGTTTCCAGCAATTCCAGCAGTGGCGGCGGCAGTAGCGGCGGCGGGCTTTTTGACGATAGTGATACCAACACTGCCGAAACTGGCCGTGAAGAAGCTAATATGACCAAGGGTGAGGCAATAAATGCCCTTATCGAACTTATAAAAAGCACCATTGACCCCAATAATTGGCGGCCTGAAGGCGAAATAGGTTCCATGAGCACTTTTAACGGCAATCTGGTGATTACGCAGACTTCTGACAATCATCGCCGTATTGAAAGGTTGATAGCAAAACTTCGTGAAACCAAAACCATTCAGGTTTCTGTAGAAAGCCGCTTTATCATAGTCAACACCGGCTTCCTCAGCCAGATTGGCGTTGACCTTGATTTCTATTTCAATCTCAATGGCAGTGACAGTAGTAACCAGGTTACTTATACGGGTGACGGAACTCAGCCAGGCTACAGCAACAACTATACCAGAAGCACTTCGCCAAGCGTTTATAACAAAGGATGGTCGCCGATAGGTGCTAACCAGAGTTCATCGACTTTTGCGAACGTTTTGGGGCAGGAGACAAATGTGCCCAACGGTATTGGTACGGTCGCGAATGAGCCGGCGATGTCCATTGCAGGTACGTTCCTTGATGATATTCAGGTTGACTTCCTGATAACAGCCACTCAGGCTCATCAGAACACGCGTAATTTGACATCGCCTCGCGTAACGTTGCACAATGGCCAGCGGGCCTATGTCAGCGTTCAGCGAACGATGGCATACATATCCGGCATAGAGTGGGTCGTTTCTGAAAACTCTGCCGCACCGAATCCGGAAATTTCATATGTTCCTACAGGTTCGATGCTTGACGTTGATGTGACGGTTTCGCATGATCGCCGCTATGTAACCATGACACTTAGGCCGCAGGTCGTCAATCTTATAGACATGCGTAGTGCCGACGTATACAGTACCAACGGCGGTTCAAGCCCGATTGAAATGCCTGAAATTGAACTTCAGGATATTCAGACGACGGTTACCGTTCCGGACGGCGGTACATTGTTGATTGGCGGCCAGAAACTTTCGGGCGAAGTTGAACGTGAAATGGGCGTGCCGGTTATCAGCAAGATACCCGTAATTAACAGGGCGTTCACCAACAAAGGTAAAATACGTGATGAGCAGACCCTGCTTATTCTCATCAAGCCGAAAATTATCATACTTGATGAGTCTGAACAGGACAAAGGTACCTGGGAAGAAGAAAACGCATATATGAGTCAGAATAACTGAAAATAAACCAAATTATCAAAAGGCGGGAGTTTTGCTAAAAAACTTCCGCCTTTTTTATTTAGAGCTTCATCATGATAGCTGGTTTGTTCGATATTTTGCAGAGAAGTCTATCAATGTTGATGCGTTATTTTATCGTATCGCGATTAATGCTTCTGTGTTTTTATTGGAGTGGGCATACCATTTCCGAACGAGATTCTGCTTGAAATTTGCAGATGTATCGCCGAGAGCCAGTTGTATTGCATCGTTAAAAGGCATGCCTGCTGCAAGGCCGTTGAGTAGCCTGTTCATGCCTTCCGGCTTGAGTTCGGCATGCAGATATTCAACAAAACTGTAGCTTTGCGCATAAAAATCGCAAACTTCCATGCCTGTACCATCATAATTCGTTGCGGCTATCAATTTTTCAAAATTGGAAAGACGGCCAACCGCTTCTGCGTTTTTATCTGATACCGGGCAACACAGTTTGACTGCTGCTTTCATTATCAAGTCGTCGTGATATTTACCTTCCGCCAGTATTGCGATGCCTTCATGGAGGGCTAACGGGATGGATGGCAAGCCGGCTTTCTGTCTGTTCAAATCAAGTTCATTCAGGAGCAAGTGTGCGATTTCATGCGGCAGAACGGTATTAACAGGTGCCGGCGGAATGATGTCGATTCTTCTCAATATTGTACCGTCTTCAGCGAGAAGCAGACGGCTGAGGCCGGTTCCTGATGTTTTATCGTAAGCGAGGGACTTACTGAAATCATGCTGGCAGCTCCAGATGAATACGTCAATTTTTGAGGTTATGGAAGATTTGTATGTGAGAATCTCGGTACTGATTCGATATAAACTGTTTTCTGCCAGAGAAGCTATTTTGTTGGCTTGCTCAGTTGTTGCGGCATGAATGCGAAAATGTTCGGTCTGAACTACTATAGCAGGCTGGATTGGTGTGGCAGCGATAAAAGTAAAGTATGTAAAAATAGCGATTAGAAAAGCGGCTATTGTTATCTCGCCAGCCAGGAGATTGCCAATTTGTCCTTGTCTTGTAATCCTCATGCGATGCCCTCACATTCTACACAGTATTAACTCGAAAGCCATGTAAGGCATTACATATATATTATATCAGGCAAACCCCCTACTTTTCTTAAAAAAATACCCTATTTTATTTTCGAAGAAGGTTGGGATTTTGTATTGAGATAAGATTTTTACTGACAAGACGTTACAAATTCATGGCTGGACAAGAAATTTGTAAAAAAACATGAAATTTTGAGTAAAACAGCAATAAAACTGCTTTGCGAACGGAT
>Ga0116171_10005002_pt1 | contig 11743 bp, 15 predicted proteins | sample AD_JPNHW2_MetaG_FD_89798 | JGI IMG/M metagenome (GOLD analysis project Ga0116171, IMG submission 89798) | Active sludge microbial communities of municipal wastewater-treating anaerobic digesters from Japan - AD_JPNHW2_MetaG | ecosystem: Engineered > Bioreactor > Anaerobic > Digestate | place...
GAAAACTACATAACAAACTTAATTATAACTGCTAGTAAAGATATAAGAAGTTTATCAGACGAAGAATATAAAGAATTATTAAAAAAGATTTAATATGGCTGAAGTAGGAAGACCAACTGATTTAACTGACGAACTGATTAAGGAAATTAAACAGCAGATTTTAGATGGAAAAAACATAAAAGATACAGCAAAACATATTTTTAATAATTATGCTGAGATAAGCGAAAAAGAAAAAGAAAATGGAGAAAGTAACTATATACAAAAACTTTATAACTGGAAAAGTGAAAATTACTTAAACATAGGAGATAAGATAGAGGGGTGGCAAAGAGATAGAAAACTTGCTAAAGCTGAAGGAATATTAGAAGAAATGCTAGATATGCCTATTCAAACACTCCAATGGCAAGGAAGAGGAAACCAAGCAGAACAAGTAGTAATAACTGATGTGGGACTGGTAAGAACAAAACAAGATACTGCTAAGTTTGTAGCTGAAACACTAGGAAAGAGAAATTATTCAAAACGAACAGAGCTTTCAGGAGTAGATGGAAAAGACTTAATCCCTAAACAAGATGTCCAAAGTGCAATCAACAATTTACAAGAAAGTAGCGAAGGAGATAACGCTTCTAGCGAAGAATAGTAAATGGGGCGAATTAAGAAGTTATTTCTTTTATTGGGACAGTGAAGAAGAATTGGTTGCTAAAGTTTTAGCTTGGGGGAGATTTTTCTTACCAACCTTTTTCAGAGATACAAGCCCTGAATTTCATAAAGACTTAATAAGAGAAAACTTTTCAGATAAGAACGAATATACCGCAGCACCAAGAGGCTACGCTAAAGCTTTAGCACTAGACACTCCTATTCTAACTATAAATGGATTTAAGGAATTAAAAGATGTAAAAGTAGGAGATTATATTTTTACTGAAAAAGGAAAGCAAACTAAAGTAATAAAGAAAAGTGAGGTTTTTAATAATAGAGAATGCTATAAAGTAATATTTTCAGATGGTAGTGAAATTATAGCTGATGCAGAACACGATTGGATGGTTGAAACAAGATTAGAAAGAAGTAGAGTATGTGATTTTAGAAAAAGAAATAAAACTATTCCTGTAAGATTATTAAAGAAAACAACCAAAGAGTTATCACAAGATATTTATGTAAAAAGCGGTAACAGATTGGAAGTAAATTATTCAATTCCTGTTACAGAACCGATAGAACTAGAAGAGAAGAATTTATTAGTTGAACCTTATTTTTTAGGTCAATGGTTAGGTGATGGAACAAGTGATGGAAGTGGGATAACAACAGCAGACGAAGAAACAATAGAATACATCTATAAATATGCTAAAAATTTGGGGTTTGAAGTAAGAATTACAAAAGCAGGAGGATGTTCAAAAACTTATAATATAACAAGTAAAAGACAGGGAATAAGAAAAAAAACAATTCATAGTTTATTAAGACAAATTGGAGTTTTAAATAACAAACACATCCCAGAAAAGTATTTATTAGGCAGTAAACAACAGCGATTAGAATTATTGCAAGGTTTAATGGATTCAGACGGGACAATTAGCAAGAGTGGACATTGTAGCTTTACAAGTACAAAAAAAAGATTAGCAAATGATGTTAGAAAGTTACTCTGGACTTTAGGAATTAAGAACACAATGATTGAGAGTGAAGCCAAAATTTATGGCGTAACAAAGTCAAAAAGTTATTTAGTTGCGTTTACAACAGATTTAAAAGTGTTTAGATTGAAAAGGAAGTTAGATAGAATGGTACAAACAAATATAAGAACCAAGAGAAGATTTATTGTTGATATAAAAAAAGTTAATTCAGTTCCTGTACAATGTTTAGGAGTAGATAGTCCAACACATTTATTTTTAGCAGGATATGAGTTAATACCAACACACAACACCACGATAAACCAATTGTGCATAGCTTATATCTGTGCTCACAAATTAAGAAAGTTTGTTGTAATGATTGAAAAGTCTTATACCGAAGCTGCTGAGGTTTTAAAAACAGTTACAAATCAATTCAAAGACAACTTAATGATTCGCCAAGTATATGGTGATTTAGTAAAAGCCGATGAAAAAGGAGAATTTGACGATAAGAATAAAGATAGTTTTGGTGATGTAGTAATAAACGGAGTAAGGTTAAGAGCAAAAGGTTTTAATACTCCAATCCGTGGTTTAAAGAGTAATGAGTGGAGACCTGATTTAATTTTACTTGATGATGTTGAAAGTGATGAACACATACAAAACGAAGAACAAAGAAGAAAATATAGAGAAAACTATGGTCAAGGTATAGTTCCTGCAATTGATATTAAAGGCACAATAAAAGTTAGAGGAACAATTTTACATAACGATTCGCTTTTAAAAACACTTATAGACCAATTTAATGGAAAGATTTATAAAGCATTTCAAAGAGAAGACCCAGAGAATACTTTACTATGGAAAGAACGCTGGACTTACGAATTGCTAATGAAAAAGAAAACAGAAATGGAGCTTGAAGGCAAGGGAACTGGTAAGTTCTATCAGGAGTACCTTAACGAACCAATTGATGATGAGAACAGACCATTTCATTTAAATTGGTTACAAAAAGAATTTATAGAAGAAGATTTAAAATTTAGAGCAGTAAGTAGAACAGCAACAATTGACGTAGCTGAAACAATTAAACAAGGTTCTGATTTTACGGCTGTATCAATAGTTGATTGGGATAGTGAGAATAATTGGTTTATTCAAAACTCTAAACGACACAAAATAAATATAACAGGATTAGTTGATTTGATTTTCTCTATTTGGCAATATTACAAACCTGCTAAAATAGGCGTTGAAAAGAAAGCTTTTGAAGACCAAATTAAGCCTTTATTAAAGATTAGAAGTGAAGAAACTGGAGTTTATCCAATAGTTGTAGAGCTTGAACACGGAGGAAGAAGTAAGGAAGATAGAATAAAAGGTGCATTACAAGGAAGATTTGAAGCAGGGAAGATATGGTTTAAAAAGAACTCAGTAGATGACTCTAAAATATTAAAAGGCGAATTACTAGACTTTCCAGTAGGCAAACACGATGACTTAATTGACGCCCTAGCTTATACAGAACAAATTGGTTATAGACCTATGGGAAAAGCAAAAGGGCAAATGACTCAACTTGAACAAGAATTCTGGGAAAATAAAAATAAACTTAATAATAATGTGGTTAGTAGATTAAGAAACTTATAACAATTTTATGATAGACGGCATTCGCTCATTAAACGATGCGGTAGAAAAAAATACATCAATTTACTCTCCAGAACAAGATGAGAGAGACTTTATCCAAAAAGTTTACAACGACTTCATTTTTGATTTAGGAATTAAAAACCAAAACTGGCAAGTGCTTAACAATAGAACGCTAGAACAATTCTGGGCTGATAGCAATAGAGATTACAATGTTTTAGTAGAAGACGATGTAAATGACCCTGTAACTCAATATGCTAGTGGTGTTACTAGAGATAAGAGTAATGCTTTTATTTCAAATTTAACACTTCAACTTTTAAGTCCAAGTATAACAGCTCTTAACGAAGCTAAAGAAGTTGATAATACAGTTTCTAAATTAGGCAGACCTATTCTTAATTGGCAACATAGCAATGACGGCAGACCTGCTGAAAGTGGAGAACTTAAAAATTTTCGTTATACTCACAGACAAGTTATTGAAGGCACTGTTCATATTCAAGACGACATAGACCCTGAAACAGGTAAACTTTGCTCACAGGTTATCCCCAACGAAGAAGTATTTATTCCAAACTTCTATCAACCAAATATACAATTACAAGGTCATTTCTTAAGAGTGCAAATGGACACATCTTATCAAGAAGCTGAAGAAGAATTTGGAGAGCTTGATAATTTTAAATATGTAATGCCTGGTTCTTTGGGTTGGATAAATCAAACATTCCTATTTAAGGAGAGATATAAAGCAGTAGTAAGTCAAAATAAAGTTACAATAGTTCGTTTATGGTATCCAGTAAGTGCTAAAGATTTAAAAAGGCTAAAAGCTGAAGGCAAGATTAAAAAAGATGTAAAGAAAGCTAAATGGTTTAATGTGCTTATCAATGGAGTTTTAATGTTCCCTGTTGATAACTTAATGCCTTATAATCACGGCTATTATCCGGTAACAAAAGGTGTATTTGAATATTTTAGTCCTTCTGATTTTTATTGGGGTAATTCTCAACCAAACAAAGCTAGGTATGATAAAAAGTTTTTAGATGGCTGGAAAACTTTAATCAGATACAAAGCCAAGTTAGCAGCTATTCCTCCAATGGTAAATGCTACAGGACAAAACATAGACGCTAATATTTATATACCAGGGCAACAAGTAGATTTACCAGCAGGCACAGATATACAAAAAGGTTTATCTGTTTTGCCTGGAATATCTGGAGGTATAACAACTGGCGATATTGCTATTCTACGAGATACAAACGAAGACATTGATAGAGAAAGTGCTGCACCTCAAACCACAGGGCAACAAGGAGCAGGTGGTAAAGTTACTGCTAGAGAGGTTATGGTTGTTGAAGAAAACGCTCAAAAAGCTATGATGGGCATAGCTCAACAAGTAGCATTCGTTCAAGAAGCTAGAGCATTTCCAATTTTAAAAGCTTCATTTCAATTCCTTACTAAACTAGACATCAATAAACTTTCAATACCAGACCAAACTTTTGATGACGGAACTACAGGAGCTATGGAAATAGTATTTAAGAAAGCTCCTAAAATGACTAAAGAAGAACGTTTAAATGAATCGTTTGCAATAGCAGACCAAGAAGGAGAAAGTAAGGAGATTGGCAATGTAAAGAAAATAACTAGAGTTGACCCTGAATACATAAATAACCTAGATTTCTATTGTAAAGCTACTGCTGAAAGCTTACCAAGAACATCTAATGCTATGAGAGAAGCTAGAGCTCAAATGAAGTGGGAAACTTATAGTGCAAATCCTATCTTTAACATCAAAAAAGCTGCTAGAAAACTTGTTAAAGAGCTTGGAGATAATGACGATATGGTAGTAGAAGAACAACCACAAGCTCCTGAAATGGCTGGTATGACTAGTCAGATATCTGGACAACCAACGCCAAACACAAACAATTTACAACAAATGGCTAAAAACCAACTAAATAATTTAAACACTAATATTTAAAATATGGCAGTAACCTATGATATCCCAGAAGAACACGAATTAGATTCTTTTGGAAATATAATCGTAAAACAAGAAGTTAAAGAGGTAGTTTTAGAGGCTAAATTAGAAGAAAAAATTAAAGCCCTTAAAGAAGTAAAAATTAAAAAATCTAAATCTAAATAATATGGATGAAATAAAACAAGAAGAAAAAATTGAAGAAGTTAGTCCAGAACAAAAAGAGATTAACGATGAAATGCAACGCCTACAAGATTGTCTAAGAAAGAAAGTTCAAGAAGTTTATGAAGAAGGATTTTCTTTATATGCTTTAGATAGTGCTGCTGATATTTTTAAAAGCCTAGTAATTATTCAAGGCTCTAAAACTAAACAGTGGAACGATAAAGTTGCAGCAGGAAGAAAAATTGACGAAGATTTTTATTCACTCAACTCTAAAGATTTAATTTATGTGGAAACAACAAATGAAGTGGTTGAGGAACCTAAAGCATAAAGCACTTGAATACATTTTTAAAAGGTATTACGGAAACTATCTTTACCCTTTTAGAAAAGCAGAAGACATCTGGGCTTCTAAATCTGAAAACGAACAATGGAGATTATATCAAACAGTAAGTGATTGGGTAACATCTGATGCTTATAAAATAGAATACGATAGTTTAATAAGAGAGTTCTATCAAAAACTAGCAGTAGAAAGTCAAAGCGAAGAACAAGTTGCTGGTTATAGATTAGCTCTACTTGCTTTGAAGACTATGGATATTCGTTTAAAAAGTTTGGCTCAAAAGTTCATAGAGATTAAGATACTTGAAAAAACTAATAAACTAATTAAGTAGTATGTGTAAAAAACCTGCTCCAATAGAAATAATAACAAAATAATTTACTGACCGAGATGTCGTAAAACTATAAAAACTATATGATTACAAATCCTGTCTTAGAGCAAGACGAAAAAGAGCTCACTGGTGAATCTACTACCGAGGCTGTAGAAACAGAGAAAACTGAAGAAATCACTACTACAACCAAAGAGGAAGTTGTAGAGGAAAATCCTTACAAAAAACAAATGGCTGAATTAGCCATTGAAAATCGTCAGAAAGCTGGAGCTTTGAAAGAAGCAAAAACTAAAACAAAAGAATTAGAAGAGCGTTTAAAAGCTTTAGAAGAATCTAAAACAGACGATGAAGAAATCAAGCCTACACGCAAATACATCTCTCCTGAAGAAGCTGACAAGCTTATGGAGGAGAAGATAAAAGCACAAAAGCTTGAAGACTTAATTTTGCAATCTACATCTAATGTAGACGAACAAAATTTAGTTCGTTATCACTTGAATAATTCTATTGTTAAAACTGGTGATATAAACAAAGACCTCACAATGGCAATCGCTATTGCCAACTCCCACTTAGTAAGTCAAGCAAAATCAGCCGAAACAGAGCGTCTAAATAGAGAAAACATTTCTGCTCAATATTCTATGGGTAGAAGTTACTCTAAACAAGGCACTCCGTCTTGGCAGGCTGACCCTATAAAAAAGGAAGCCAATGAATTGCTGAAGAAGTTGGGAATTAAAGACGGCGAGAAATATCTTTAATTTAAATAATAAATAATTATGGCTCAACGATTTCTAAATGACCCTTTAGCACAAGGCGTGGGTTATCCTGTAATCGGTAAAGATTCCATCGTATTTTATGTAGCTGATGCTTTATATATTGATACTGATGGTTTGCTTACCACAGCAACGACTAGTTCAAAAATTCTTGGTTATTCCTTGGACAATGTAACTATGTCTTCTACAAACTCTACTGTCGCAAAAGTTTGTCCAAACTATGTTTACGCTTTAAACACTTTGGTTGTTTATCCAGCTGACGAAGCTGTAGCTCAAACAGGAGTAGGAGCTTATACAGTATTTGCTTCTGCAACTGCTGGTGCTCAAACTCTTGATGGCACTGTATCTGATACTGTTGGTCAATTTCAAATTATGGGATTTGACCCAGCTAAAGATGGCACTACAACTGATATAGTTGTAAGAGCTTCTTTAATTCAAGGAGTAACGGCTGCTGCTTCTTAATCCTAATTAACAATAAATTAACAACTATATGAGTTTAATGACTACAAAAGGTTTTGGACAGGATATAGTCTCGGCTGCAGTTCGTGCTTTGTACAACCGTGCATTACAAGAACAATCCAGCCAACTATACTACCAAGAACTTGGTTTAACACAATATTCTCCAGATGTTCCTAGTGAACAATTATCTGGTGTAACAGGTCCAGGTAAAGGTATTTTGACTATTGAAGGTCAACAATTTGGTTCTAACGCAAAAACCAACGAATACCCAGTAACTTTAACAATGCGTAAATATACTTCAGAACTTAGTTGGACTGAAGAAGATATCCACTGGCTACAAAAAGCTAATGAATCAAGCAAAAGAGCAATTGATTTTCGCTCTATGCCTTCACAAGCTGTTCAAGCTTTGAATCAAAACATCAATGAAGATGCTTGTAAAGTATTCTATCTAGGTTTTGGTACAACTTTCTTGACAGTAGGTAACAGTGAAGCTTTGTTTGCTTCTCATACTTTGAGAACAGGTGATACTCAAAAAAATACCTTCCCTACAGCTTCTGGTCATCTAGCTTTGTCTAGTGCTGCAGTTACTCAAGCTATTTCTATAATGAATCGCTTTAAAGCACAAAATGGTATTCAGATGTTAAAATGTCGCAATTTTAAATTGATTGTATCTGTTGAAAATGAACCAGTTGCACATCAAATTAAAATGTCCGATTATGGTCCATTGAACAACAACTTGGGTATTCAGACTTCTTCTGATACTGCTTTGTCTGCTCGTGGTATTACTATGGATGTAGTAGTTGCTAGAGATATTCCTTCTACAACTTACAGCACATATTGGTTCTTGACTGAAACTAATCGTGCTTCTACTCGTGCTTTCTTAGCAGCTGCTTGGATGCCTAGAATGAACGATGTAAATGACTATCGCAAAGGTGTTTACTTTAACGAAGCTTCTACTGTTTTTGGACCAGTTGTTCAAGGATGGCAATGGGCTTTCGGTTCTAAAGGCGATGCTTCTGCATCATAATGCTAACTAACTATTTAACCCTATGAAAACATACGAAAAAATAATGTTGGGAACAATGGCAATTTTAGTGATTGCTGTGATAGGGTTGGCATTGTCTCTCAAAAAAGCTGGTGTTTTGGGTTCAACTCAAACCACCGCAACATACGCCACTGCTGCATCTGTAACTAATCAAGGAGGTTTATATCTCTACGATACAGAATCTAATAGTGGTTTAGAAGTTGCTGGATACGCTCGTTTGCGTGGTGCAGTAAGTTTAGAAGGCGGTAATGCAACTATCACAACTCCAGTAACTACTGGTGCTGTAGGTGCTATTTCTACCACTTCTGCTACTTATTCATTGGCTGCTACTAATGTTTGTGATAATACTTTATTGGCTTTCACTTCATTGGCTGCTGCTACTACTGTAACTTTACCAGCTAGTTCAACCTTATTTGCTGATTGTTTACCTTCTGTAGGTGCTACTTATAATTTAAACTATATTTCAGCAACCACAGGAACTGTTTTAGCTGCAGGTGCAGGCGGAACTTTAAAGTATAGTTCTTCGTCTACTATCGCTGCAGGTAAAGCTGCTGAAGTTAGATTTATTAGAAATACTACTTTGACCTATTTGGTTTATGTAGTAAATATTTTAAACTAACCTTTCTTTCTCCCTTATTTATTTAGGGGAGAAGATAAGTTTAATTTAATTCAGTCCGAGAGGACGCAAATCATCTTATATGCTGGAAAATATTAACTGGTCCGTGTTTACCGAAGAAGAACACAACACAATTCAAACTTTATTGGATATGCGTATGCCTGAACATATCGCAGCTTCAATAGAAAATATGGATGGCTTCAAAGAGTTGGAGATTCAAAAAATTGTATCTCAATTAAGACCTTTAAATGATGTCAATGAAGAATCTTTAAGAAATAAAATAATTGAAGATTATTACAAAGAACACTCTAATGGTCCACAAACTCCAGAAGAAGAAATGATATTACAAAAACAACTTGATGACGAAATAGCTAAATTTCATCAAGAACAAATAGAAAAAGCTAATTTACAAATAGAAAATTTAACAAAATAATTTTAATTTTATGCCGACACACGTGTCAACACAAGATTTTAGCACGGTAAATGTAGTTCGTGCTTCTCTTATCCCTACTACTGATTATGTAGCAGGTGCAATTATAGATGGTCCTACTGGTGTAGGAGCTCATTTATACAACCAATTAGTAATTTTAGTGAATTTTACTAAAGGCTCTTTAGATTCTGCTCAAATAAAAGTAGAATTTAGTAACGATAAAACAACTTGGTATCAAGAAACATTTGAAGCTGTAAATAAATCTACTGCAACAGCTTCTTTAGGTGAACACAGTTTTGATGCTACTGGTAATTATCGTCTTTTAATCAACATTAAAGACAAATACATTAAAATCAGTGCAAAAGGAACTGGAACAACTACTAATTCCTTAATTGCTATTTCAGCTAATTACGGAGTAATCTAATTTATATGGGATTTTCAACTACCAGAGAAACTACTTCTTATACTCCACTTGAAAAAGAGAAAAAGCGAGATGCTTTAAAGTTTGAAGTGGATACTTTGGGTAGTATTTTAGCTAAATACAAAAAAGAAAAAGAAGAATTAGAGTTAGAAAAACAAAATAGACAGCTTTTAGGTGCGTCTAGTTCTTCTATTAAGAGTGAAATAGATATTAAGATAGGTGAATTAGCTATTTTAAATAAAGAAATATCTAAAAGTGTAAAACAATTGAATGAATTAAAAGGAATAGAGGATAAGATAGATAAAGTTCGGGAAGATTTACTAGTTTTAGAATTTAAAGCAAAAGATTTTGAAGGATTAGAGGAAAAAATAGAGAATAAAAAGAAAGAATTGTCTATTTTGGAAGAAATGATTAAAAAAGATGCTGAATTAGTTGAAAAATACAATAAAAGATTTGCTGAAAATGAAGCAGAAGAAAAAAAACAAATCGCAGAAAAGTTAGAAAAGATTAAAAATCTTGAAAAAGATATTAAAAAACTTGAAACTTCTAAAGCAGAACTAGAAAAAGAAGAAAAAGAACGAAAATTAGATGTAGAATCTCTTAAAAAAGAAACTATTGACCTTGAAAAATCTCTTGTAGATAAAGAAAAAGTGGCTAAAGACAAATTAAAAGAAGGTTTATTAAAAATGAAAGCAGATTTTGACGAAGAATGTGTTAAAAAAGAGTCTTTATTGCAAGAAAGAGAAGGTAAATGCTCATCTTGGGATGATAGATTAAAAGGAAAAGAAAATGAATTAAGAAGCTTAAAAATAGAATTAGAAAAATTTTATAACAGACCAATTAACCATATAAAAATTTAGTATGAATAAATACTTATTAGCTTTATTATTTGTAGGACTTCTAGTAATTTCGGGATGTAATTTAAACACAAAACAAGGTGCTTCTACTGTTGTGAATAATGCTTCTGTAATAACAACCACTTTTACTGGATTAGTCTCTAGTCAAGTAGTTTATGGTAGTGCTACTGGGAATGCAGGTCAGACAACTGATTTAACTTGGCGTATTGCTAGTTCTAGTTTAGGTATTGGAAATAATTATCCATCATCTACTCTCCATATAGTAAACGGCACATTAACTACTACTGTTATTTTAGGTTCTCCTGCTTCAGGTACTAATAATTCTGCACAATGTTTTTGGAATGGAACTAATTTTACAAAAATAAGTTTTCCAGCAAATTCAACTACTCCAACTTATTCAACAAGTACTTCTTGTTAGTATGGCATCAACTGTTTTAGAACAAGGTAGAAATGTAGCAATAAAAGACGAAGGGCTAACCTTAACAGCGTCTGCTTCTTCTATAAATTTTGTTGGTAATGGTGTAGCAGGAACAGCAATTGGTTCTGAAGTAACTGAAACTATAAATGGCTATGCAGGAACAGCCGCCAATAACGAAGTTCCAACAGGTGATATAGACGGAGTAAATAAAGTTTTTACTCTTGCTCATACTCCACTTGCTGGTCAATTATTCTTAGTAGTTGTTGGCGTAGGTACTTTAACTGAAGGTATTGACTTTACTAGAACTGGAGCAGTTATTACTTTCACTTTAGCTCCTCAAGCAGAAAGCACAATTACAGTAACATACTATTATTGATATGAATTTTATAAAACAATACAAAACTCAATTCTTCGTTTTATTACCGATATTAGTAATGACTTTTATTGGAATTTATTACTTTAACGAAAGAAATATCTCCAGAGCTGAAGAAAGAATGGGTGCTACTTCTGTTTTAATGCCTGTTCAAGGTGGCACTGGAACTTCTACTATTCCTACTTTTGGTCAAGTGTTAGTTGGTCAAGCTAATGGTAAATATGCTCCAGTAGCTACTTCTTCGCTTGGTATTATTACTACTGAAACTGACCCGATATGGACATCAGTATCAACAACAGTTCCTTATTTAGCTACAAATAATATTTTTACAGCAACTAATACTTTTAATGCAATAGTAGGAACAGACGGTGCTACTTTTGCGGGTAATATTGGTATTGGA
>Ga0116171_10005003_pt1 | contig 11742 bp, 7 predicted proteins | sample AD_JPNHW2_MetaG_FD_89798 | JGI IMG/M metagenome (GOLD analysis project Ga0116171, IMG submission 89798) | Active sludge microbial communities of municipal wastewater-treating anaerobic digesters from Japan - AD_JPNHW2_MetaG | ecosystem: Engineered > Bioreactor > Anaerobic > Digestate | place...
CGTTACGTTAACAATGCATTTTCCAATCCTTTTAAAATGCATCCGGAGGATATTATCGGGAAAAGAATCTGGGATATATTCTCACCGGATGAGGCTGAAAAGCGGATGACAGTGGTCAGGAAAGCCTTCGCCACCGGGGAGACGATTGTTTTCGATGTCCGTGTCCCGCTCGAATCAGGTGATATTTTTTTCATTACGTCAGTAAAGCCGATTAAAGATGATAATGGCGCAGTTAAATCTGTAGTGTGCATATCGAAAAATATAACCGGAAGAAAAAAAGAGGAGGAGCTGCGGGAGAAACTCATATCAGATCTTCAGAATGCAATGTCGAAAATCCGGGCTCTCTCCGGCATGCTCCCTATATGCTCAAGCTGCAAGAAGATAAGGAATGACAAGGGATACTGGACACAGATTGAGTTGTATATCCGCGACCATTCCGAGGCTGAGTTCAGTCATGGTATCTGTCCCGATTGTTATAAGAGGCTGTATCCCGGACTGAACAGTCCGGTAATAAAATAATTAATTTACTGCACTTGACCGGCTTATATCATCTATTAACTGAATCTTCCGGATCAGATTCCTGAATCACTGCCCTGTAAGCTGATGCAGTCATCCCGGCCCGCTGCATGTTATTAAAAATATAATATAATAAAATAAAATATTAAAAATATTTATTTGTTGGTTTTTAAAAGGGACATAACATAAAAGTTTTTAATAATCCGGTAAATATTTTGTGGTAATTTATTTCTTATTTTATAATATTAGTATCAGTATATTATATGCACCTATATGGAAGTTTTGATGGATAGTGCCGTTAAAAAGAAAATTGTTCTTGTTGAAGATGATAATATTATAGCTTTTTCACAGGCGAAGTTTTTAAGAGAAAAAGGATTTGATGTAGTTACCTGCTCTTCAGGGGAGGAGTGCATCGAAATTATCACTTCAGATTCCGGTGTTGATCTCATCCTTATGGACATAGATTTAGGGAAAGGGATCGACGGGATCACTACTGCGGAAAAGGTCGCGGAGCATCGTGATATACCTGTTGTTTTCCTTACTGCATTCAGCGATGATGATACAATAAACAGGGTAAATGGCGCTGCCCGTTACGGATATGTAGTCAAGAGTTCCGGCAATGCAATGATTCTTTCCGCAATGAATATGGCATTCCGCCTGTTTGATTCATCTGAAGTTCTCCGGGAGAGCGAGGAGAAGTACAGATTCATCGCTGATAACTCCACAGATATTATCTCTAAAATGGACTCTAACGGCAATGTGCTTTATATGTCCTCTCTATGTAAAATAATAACCGGTTATGATCCTGAAGAGTTTATAGGAAAGAATATTATCCACTATTATCACAAAGATGACCGGCATATTATTATTGATACATATAACAGGCTCATGGCTCAATCTGACATTATAACTTTCAGTTACAGATTCAAACTGAAAAATGGAGGATACACATGGCTTGAGACTACCAGCAGAAGAATTACAGGAACTGATGGTTCTATTACCGGTATAATATCATCTTCAAGGGATATCACAGCGCGTGTTGAGGCTGAAAAAGCTCTGCGCAATAGTGAGGAAAAACTGCACCTTGTAATGGATGGAGTTCCGGCTCTTCTGGCTTATGTTGATAGAGATGAACGGTTTGTGTACGTTAATAACGCTTATGAGAGATGGTATGGTATTCCAAAAGAAAATATAATCGGGAAAAATGTGAAAGAAATAATGTTTCCCGATGTTTATGAAAGAGCATCTCAGAATTATAAGAAAGTATTAAATGGTGAAACGGTTGTATCTGAAGCTCTGACAAGCAACAGGAATGGAGAAGAGAGATATGTAAGGGCTCACTATGTTCCCCATGTGAGTGATGGCGTAGTTCACGGCTGTTTTTCATTAATTTTTGACATATCTGAAAATAAAAGAGCGGAGGAGAAGATACTTTCACTGCTCAATGAAAAGGATCTGCTTCTTAAAGAGGTGCATCACAGGGTGAAGAATAACATGGGATCGATCGCCGCGCTTCTTTATCTGCAGATGGATTCTATGGCTAATCCCGATGCGGTCAATGCTATCCAGGACGCGAGAGGGAGAGTCATCAGCATGATGGGCATATATGACATACTGTACAGGTCGGGCGAGTACAGGTCAGTTGCAGCCAGGGCTTACTTTTCAGATCTTATAGAAAAAATCTCTTCCACATATATTACTTCATCCAGGATAAAAATTGAAAGTGAAATTGATGAGATGATTCTGGATTCAAGCACTCTATTCCCCGTCGGGATGATCGTTAATGAACTCCTGACAAATGCCCTAAAGTATGCATTCCCCGGCGGTAAAGCGGGTATGATAAATGTCAGAATAATGAAAAAAGATGAAAATCATATTGAGATAAGCATAAGAGATAACGGAACCGGCCTTCCTGACGCTCTGGAGATTTCAAGCAGCCGCGGTTTCGGGCTCACACTTGTCAGGATGATGATCCAGCAGATCAAAGGCTCAATTAAAATAAACAGAATCAACGGCACCGAATTCCGCATTAATTTTCCGGTTGAGAGAAGCAGTTAAACTATACCGTCCCTTCCGGCCGCCGGCCTTCTCTCCCATGTATGTGAGGAGAGTTAGCAGTAACTGTCTCAATTCCCGGTTTAATATAAACTGCATATGCAGATGCCGAAAGACCTCTCAATGCGTTTGCTGCATCAGAAAAGTTTTGCATTTATTTCATCCCCTAATTTTTTTAATAAGAGAAAAAATTGACATGTTGAACCGTTCTTTTATAATTGGTTGCGGAGAGGTTATCTATACCTCTTTTTTAAAATGAAAACAGACGAATGAAGCAATAAAGGGTGCCAGAAAATGAAGACATTTAAAAAAGTGCTGATTGCAAACAGGGGGGAGATTGCCATAAGGATAATCCGTGCATGCCATGAACTCGGCATACGTACAGTGGCAATTTACTCAAGAGAGGATAGATACGCTTTATTCAGGACAAAATCGGATGAGTCTTACCTGATCGGAGCAAACAGCGGACCGATTGAGGCATATCTCGGGATTGAAGAGATTATCGGCCTTGCGCTGAAGAAAGGGGTTGACGCTATTCACCCCGGTTACGGATTTCTCGCGGAGAATCCCGATTTTTCATCAAAATGCGCTGAACATGGAATAGAATTTATCGGACCAACCGCACACATGCTTGACAGCCTTGGAGACAAGATCAAGTCAAAACTCGTCGCCCGGGAAGCCGGTGTTCCGGTTATTCCAGGCGTTGAAAAACCGATTAAGAGCGATACTGAAGCTTTAGAATTCGCAAAATCCTGCGGTTACCCGATAATGCTGAAAGCTTCTGCAGGGGGAGGCGGACGGGGGATGCGTATTATCCGCAACGAAAACGATCTTATTGCCGGGCTCCACAGCGCGGGGAATGAGGCGAGAAAGGCTTTCGGAAATGATGACATATTTATGGAAAAATATCTCGAAAACCCGAAGCATATTGAGGTTCAGATTCTTGGAGACAATTACGGGAATATAGTCCATCTTTTTGAGAGAGACTGTTCAATACAGCGCAGACATCAGAAGGTTATTGAATTTACTCCTGCTTTATCAATCACTGATAAGCAGAGAGAGGCTATATGTTCAGATGCGGTTAAAATTGCAAAGGCTGTTGATTATAAAAGTGCGGGAACAGTTGAGTTCCTTGTTGATGGAAACGGCAGACACTACTTTATAGAAATGAATCCGAGAATACAGGTGGAGCATACTGTAACAGAAGCGGTTACAGGTATAGATCTTGTGCAGAGCCAGATACTGATTGCTGAGGGGTACAGGCTCGATTCGGAACAGGTCGGTATTAAATCACAGGATTCCATAAAGACCAGGGGATACTCGATTCAGTGCAGGGTGACTACAGAGGACCCGGCAAACGGATTTGCGCCTGATACCGGGAGGATTGATGTTTACCGTACAGGTTCAGGCTGCGGGATCAGGCTTGACGGAGGGAACGGATACACCGGTTCAGTCATCAGCCCATACTACGATTCCCTTCTTGTAAAAATTATATCCCATTCAAGAACATTTCAGGATGCGATAAATAAGGCTAAACGTTCAATCAAAGAACTTGTTATTGCAGGCGTAAAGACTAATGAAGGATTTCTTCTTAACGTGCTGTCTCATCCGGTTTTTCTTAATGGCGACTGCACTACAGGTTTTATAGAAAATACTCCGGAACTGTTTAATATCTCTCCGCGGGATGACAGCGAGGTTAGAATTCTCACATACCTTGGTGAGAAAGCGGTTAATGAAACCAAGGGTGTAACCATGGAGCATGATGTACCCAGGGTTCCTGTTATCCCGGAGAATCTTAAGCTGCACGGGACAAAACAGATTCTTGACGAAAAAGGCCCGTCCGGAGTAGTGGAGTGGATTAAATCCCATAAAAAACTTCTTCTTACAGACACATCATTCCGTGACGCGCACCAGTCGCTTATGGCTACAAGGCTCCGTACTCACGATATGCTGAAGATAGCTGAGCCCACTGCGTTCCTTGCCGGTGATCTGTTTTCTCTGGAAATGTGGGGAGGCGCGACATTTGATGTGGCATACAGATTCCTCAAAGAGGATCCGTGGAAGAGACTTGATGAGCTGAGAAAGAAAGTTCCGAATATACTTTTCCAGATGCTTCTCAGGGGTGCGAATGCCGTGGGATACACTAACTACCCGGATAATCTTATCAGGGAGTTCATAAAGGAGTCCGCAGATTCAGGGATAGATGTATTCAGGGTTTTCGATTCACTCAACTGGCTTAAAGGGATGGAGGTTGCAGTTGATGAAGTTCTCAAAACAGGGAAGATCGCCGAGGCGTGCGTATGCTATACAGGGGATATTCTCGATGAGAAAAGGGATAAATACAATCTTGATTACTATGTGCGAACGGCTAAAGAGATTGAAAAGATGGGTGCTCATATTCTCGGTATTAAGGATATGGCGGGTCTCCTTAAACCTTATGCTGCAGAGAAGCTTATTAAAGCGCTTAAGAATGAGATCGGCATTCCTATACATCTTCATACTCACGATACAAGCGGCAACGGGGTAGCTACTGTACTCCTTGCTGCAGAGATGGGAGTTGATATAGTAGATGCCTCTTTTAATAATATGTCAGGAGTGACAAGCCAGCCTGCACTTAATTCAATTGTTGCGGCTCTTGAATATACAGATAGGGATACAGGCCTCAACCGTGAAAGCATTCAGGAAATTTCAGATTACTGGAATGATATACGTCCGATATACAACAAGTTTGAGTCTGATTTACAGTCCGGAACAGCTGAAGTTTACAAGTATGAGATTCCGGGCGGACAGTATTCAAATTTCAAATCCCAGGTGGACAGTTTCGGTTTAGGGCATAAGTTTGTTGAAGTCAAGGAGATGTACCTTGCGGTAAATCTTATGGTGGGCGATATAGTTAAAGTAACGCCTTCATCAAAAATGGTGGGCGACCTCGCAATTTTTATGGTGAAGAATGATCTGACACCGCAGAATATTCTCGAGAAAGGGAAGGATATGGCATTTCCTGATTCGGTAGTTTCATATTATGAAGGTATGATGGGACAGCCGATCGGAGGATTCTCCAAAGAGATCCAGAATATTGTTCTTAAAGGGAAAGCGCCTATTACATGCAGGCCGGGAGAACTGCTCCCGGCAGTTGATTTTGAAAAACTTAAAATAGAACTTGGTCATAAAACAAGCGCGCCTCAGGCGATGAGAGATGTCATAAGTTATGCTCTCTATCCGAAAGTTTATGAGGAATATCTTACGTTTATAAAAAAATACGGTGATCTCAGCAGAATGGATTCCCCTCTGTTTTTTGACGGACTGAGAACGGGAACCCCGTTTGATGTTGAACTTGATGAGGGTAAGATCTTTATTATAGAACTTATCCAGATAGGAAAAATTGACAGTGACGGATATAGAAGAGTTGTCTTTGAAGTAAACGGCAACAGGCGCGAGATGACAATAATTGATAAAACATACAGATCTGAAAAAACTGTAGCCACTACCCAGATGGCTGATCCGGATAATCCGAAAGAGATAGGCGCGGGAATACCCGGCTCCGTTTCAAAGATTCTTGTTAAACCGGGAGATGAAGTCAGTGAGGGGCAGAGCCTTCTCATCCTCGAAGCAATGAAAATGGAGACAAATATTACAGCGTCATCATCGGGCGTTATTGCTGTAATAGCTGTTAAAGAGGGTCAGAAAGTCAAGAACGGCGAGCTGCTTATAAAAATAGAGTAATCCTGTATGCGTGATTTGAAAAATGTTTCAGCTCTGAGGGCTTTAAAGAACAGGGATTACCGTCTTTTTTTCTTCGGTCAGGGCGTATCCCTTATCGGTACATGGATGCAGAGTATCGCGGCCAGCTGGCTGATCTACAGGCTTACAGGTTCGGCGTTTATGCTTGGACTTGCGGGATTTATCGGGCAGATGCCGGTATTTTTCCTTTCACCGTTTGCCGGGGTTCTCGGAGACCGGCTGAGCAGGCGCAGGATACTTCTGGTGGTTCAGGCCATGGCGATGATACAGGCCTTCACTTATGCGGCTGTTACATTGACAGGTGTTGTGCAGGTATGGCACATCCTGACGCTAAGCTGTATCCTCGGGATAATCAATGCGTTCGAAATGCCTGTAAGGCAGGCATTTGTTATCGAAATGATAAAAGATAAATCCGACCTTCCTAATGCGATTGCTCTTAACTCTTCGATTTTTAATGCTTCAAGGCTTGTCGGTCCTGCTGTTGCGGGAATCATCGTAGCTGCTGCAGGCGAAGGGATCTGTTTTCTTATCAATGCAGTGAGCTATATAGCGGTTATCGCGGCTTTTGTTTCAATGAATGTTTCTTCTTCTAAAACAGAATCATCAGGGCAAAACGTTTTTGCTGATCTGAAGGATGGTTTTTTCTACGCGATAGGGTTTATCCCTATCAGGGATCTGCTTATTCTTATTGCCTGCATAAGTTTATTCGGGATGACATTTCCTGTACTTCTCCCGGTTTTTGCAGCTAAGGTTTTCGGAGGGGGATCACATACATTCGGGATGCTTGTTTCGTCTTCCGGCGCCGGTGCATTTCTTGCTACTGTTTTCCTCGCAATGAGGAAATCGATTCACGGGCAGGGGAGAGTAATGAGTATTGCAATATATACTTTATCTTCAGGCCTAATGGCTTTTTCATTTTCAGAAAATATTTACCTCTCAGTGCCTCTCCTTGTCATTATCGGATTCAGCATGATTGTTATTATCGCATCATGCAACATGGTAATTCAGGCTGTAGTGGATGAGGATAAAAGGGGGAGGGTTATGAGCTTTTACGTAATGTCATTTACCGGCGCCGCACCTGTGGGCAGCCTTCTTGCCGGGGCCCTATCTTCAAAAACGGGCGCTCCTATAACCGTGTTCATATGCGGATCAGTGTGCCTGGTCATCGGTGTTATTTTTTCATTGAGGCTTCCAGTGGTAAGAGAGTTTATCAGACCGGTTCTGGCAGCAAAAAATAAATAATTAATTGAACATGGGATATTTTTATTGTTCCGCCATCACCTGATGGACTAAATAATTAAATTGCTTGAATTAAATTAAACGTATGGATATATTGATTTAAATATTAACAAGGAGAATCTTATGAAAAAAGTTTTAGCACTGTTATTTGCAGTTACTTTTGCCGGTATGGTATCATGTTCAAAAAGCCCTGAAGCAGAAGCAAAAGCATTGATGACAGATATGACAAAAGCAACAGAATCTGCAGCTGAAAAAATCGAGAAATCAGCCAGCGCAAAAGAGGCAGGAGATGCACTTGTTGCTTATGCAGAAAGCATGAAAAAGCTTGCAGACAGGGGAAAAGATCTTGAGAAAAAATTCCCTGATTTTAAACCTGAACAGAACGACAAGTTTAAAACAGAGCAGGACGCAATGATGAAATCAATGGAAAAATTTACTGCTGCAATGACAGGTGTAATGAAAAAGTATCCCGGATCACAGGAAATTATGGATGCTACAGTAAAAATGACTGAGATAATGAGAAAATAAAAACTCTTGCATATCTTTTAAACAATAAAAGGGCACTGATGACAGTACCCTTTTTTGTTTAACCATATCGATGAATAATCATACCGGCATTTTGTCTGCTGAATTTTCTGATTCATTATAATTGAATGACGATCTCTCCCTCTTATTTAATATCACATTACAGGAATAAATAATTGTCTTTATGCAATAATATATTTATATTAAATATCATCTTAATGATTTATTTCAAATGGACCTGTATAGCTTTGTTATGATACTTAAATTGCGGAGGGTGTCTGTTATGCGGTTATATTTACTTGTTACAATTTTTTCTCTATTATGTTTGACTCTGAACATTTCATCCTGCAGAAAAGATAAAGCGGATGAAAAAAGCAACATGGAGCCTGTTGGCATAGAAGAACCTGTTAAGCCTTATGATTTTGAAGCTGAAAAAGCCGGTGAATCTTCAAAAGTGAAATCCGCCAGAACAAAAGCATTAGTGCAGTTCGCTTTAAAATATCTGGAGAAAAACGGAAGGGAAAAAACTCTCGATGCGATTAATAATCCCAAAAACCGCGATCATCAGAAATTTATAGATGGAGAATCTTATATCTGGGTTTTTCAGACAGACTATAATAGCAAGGCCATAGTTGTAGCACATGCTGTCAACAATACCCTGATAGGCAAAGAATGGTATGATGTAAAGGATCCGGATGGAAAACAGTTCTTCCATGATATATTAAGAATATCTGAAAATAAAGGTGAGGGCTGGGTTCTCTACAGGTGGGCGCATCCTGAACTTAAAAAGGCAACACCGAAGGTGACATATTTTAAAAAGTCAGGGGATCTGATTTTTAATAATGGATTTTACGTGGAATAAATAAAATATTTTATGTCAGTATTTGCGCAAACTAAATTTTATATCATCCTGAAATACAAATTTTTAAAATTATGGGTGGAATCACATATAGAGAATCTTTCCGTAAGGAAAAAAGTATTCCTGGCTCCGATTGTCAGCACAATGTTTATTTTTTTAATGGGGATGGTCTTTTTCACCGGATTGATGCAGCAGAAATATCTCATTAGTGATATTTTTGAAAAACGGTTCCGTCTCTATCAGCAGAGTTCAGATATAGTAAAAAAAATAAATATCATCCATTCAAATATGTACAAAGGCTTTGTCTGGGCATTAACAGGATATGATCTTAAACAGGTGGACCAGCTTCTGGCTCAGCAGATGCCGATGGTAGATGAGGTAACTTCCCAGATAAAAAAAATTCTTGAATCAGAATCCCTGGAACCGAATGAAAGAAAAACCTTTGTTTCGGTCCTGTATAATATTGAAGAATATAAGAAAAGAGCCGCATACGCCAGAGAATCTGCACTTGCAGGCGGAGATATAACTACTGCATCAACTATACTCCAGATGGGTGATGACCAGTTCTGGATTCTTTACGAAAGACTCAATCTGCTTATGAAGATACAGGATGAGCTCAGTAAGGAGAGCTTTGATTCATCACAAAAAAGTTTCCATAACTTCACAATATTCACAGTTCTTTTTTTCCTGTTCGCGCTGCTCGTTTCCGTTGCCATAAGCATCAGTGTCTCGTCGCTAATTATTAATCCTGTTAAACATATAATAAATGTCCTCCGCGAAAATCCCGGCTGGGATGTTAATCCTGAAGAATTGAAAAATGTTAATTCAAAAGATGAGATAGGCGAGTTCGCTCAATATTTTACGAAATATATTAATGAGATAAAGACAACTACTACTGCACTTGTCGAAGCAAGGGATGAACTCTGGGGAGAGATGCAGCTTGCCAAAAAAATTCAGACAATCCTTCTTCCTGTTGATCCTGTATTGCCGGGATATGAAGTAACAGTTCACATGACGCCTGCTGATGAAGTCGGAGGTGATTATTATGATATTATAAACATATCCGGGATTAACTGGATTGTCATCGGAGATGTTTCCGGGCATGGTGTACCTGCCGGGCTTGTCATGATGATGCTGCAGACATCAATAAAAACAGTATTGTATAAAAATCCCCATATTGCACCATCTGAACTGATTTCCGGAATAAACAGGGTTTTAACTGACAATATCAGAATACTTGGGGAAGATAAATTTATTACAATAAACATTTTCGCATGCTTCCCTGATGGAAAATTTATTTTTTCGGGCCTTCATGAAGATATAATGGTTTACAGGGCTAATACAGGTACAGTTGATCTCATTAAAACAAAAGGTCTCTGGCTTGGGATAAGGGACGAGATTGGTACATTTATGGAGGACGAAGAACTGGTGCTTAACAAAAATGATGTATTATTATTATATACTGATGGTATAACTGAGGCTTTCGATAAAGATAATAATATTTTTTCAAAAAACAGGCTGAAGCGTCTGCTTGAGGAATCAGGAGATAAATCTACAGATGAAATCAAAATCTCTATTCTGGATAAGCTTAAAGAGTTTAGAACACACGATGATGTTACCATGATTGTTCTAAAGCGTATAGATTAAACAGTTTTATTAACTTTATTTCCAGAGGTTTAAATCGGGAGAGTACACTGTCTGTTGTAAATATTCAGCTCTTTATTACTTTACTGATTGCCCCGGATAAATCATAAATAGTATAAGGTTTCTGAATAAAACCCTTTACTCCAGATTTGATAATTTCCTCCGACCTTTCATCATGCTTGTATCCTGTAGCAAGCAGTACTTTAACATCGGGGTCAATTTTTTTTATTTCATAAAATACATCGCGTCCGCTTTTTTTCGGCATGGACATGTCCAGGATCACCGCAGCTATTTCATTATGCCTGTTTCTGAAAATTTCCACTCCCTCTTCGCCGCTTTCAGCCAATATAACATTATAGCCGGAAGTCTGGAGTATTTTTTTTGTAGTCATCCGGATCAGTTCCTCATCATCAATAACCAGTATATTCCCCTCTCCGCAGATTATTTCTTTTTCTTTATTAACGGCCTTTTTGTCTAACTCCTGCTCAAGAACCGGGATGTAAACATTAAATACCGATCCCTTTTTAGGTTCTGAATATACATCGATGAACCCGCCATGGTCGTGAATTATATTATAAACCATGGTGAGCCCGAGTCCCGAGCCTCTTACCCTGGAATTTTTTTTAGTAGTAAAAAAAGGTTCGAATACTCTTTCTATAGTCTTTTTATTCATACCGACGCCGGTGTCTTCAATTGAAATAATCCAGTAATCGGCTTCATGGGCTTCGGGATGAGTCTGCAGGGTATGTTCATCCGCATGGAATTTTCTTATATCAATTGTAAGTGTTCCGCCCGGCTGTTCATCTTCATCGCGCATCACAGTCATGGCATGATATCCATTGATGCAAAGATTCAGGAGTACCTGCTCAATCTGTATGGGGTCAGCGTTGATTACGGCAGGTCTTTCGTAATAATGATAATTTATTCCCACCGATTTATCGAATGTGTTCTTCGAGATTTTGACTATATGATTTATTGCCAGGTTAATATCAACAGGCACCATTGCCAGGTCCTGTTTGCTTGCAACTGCAAGAAGCTGTTTGACAAGGTCTGTCGCACGGCTCGATGCGTTTTCCATGATATCCAGATATTTTAACAATTCATTTTCTTTAATATTTCTGGAATTATATCTTAACAGTGATACTGATCCGACAATTCCGCCA
>Ga0116171_10005004_pt1 | contig 11740 bp, 10 predicted proteins | sample AD_JPNHW2_MetaG_FD_89798 | JGI IMG/M metagenome (GOLD analysis project Ga0116171, IMG submission 89798) | Active sludge microbial communities of municipal wastewater-treating anaerobic digesters from Japan - AD_JPNHW2_MetaG | ecosystem: Engineered > Bioreactor > Anaerobic > Digestate | place...
CAAAACCGTAACAGGTATGTTATAGTATTACACGTCGTTCAAACGATTATGGGATTATAGCTCAGTTGGTTAGAGCGCCACGTTGACATCGTGGAGGTCATAGGTTCGAGCCCTACTAATCCCACCAGAACGAAACCCCTTGAACCGTATAGGTTTGAGGGGTTTTCTTTTACTACTTATCACGCCTCAAACCAACCGGATCACTCAAAACCAACCCATTTATCACAACCCTCATCACAAAACGATTACTTCTACACCTTCAAACCCTTACAAATTGGTCATCTGCTGCCGCTACCGTAAATCACAAACATATCACAGAAAACTGTCACCGGTGTCCTGTTATTTCTATTCTAGGTTAAAAATTGGCAGGTGCAAACGGTCAGTTAGTGCCTGTTCCCGTTGTTTGGGCGGTTTTAATGCCGGCGGCAATTTGTTGTATGTCCAACGTTTCCCATGCCGCTTTCAGTGCGGCAATCACTTCATCACTGTTCACGTCAAACCCTTTGGTATGTAATGCCGACGGATCATGAGATTACGGAAACACAGGCGAAAGAAATTGCACAAGGTTGCCTGACGGAGATACTAGGACTGGTTGCAGCCTATATTCAATCGCTTACCGTAAACATCTACTTTCAGGAAGGGGAGGATGCGGAGAACGGCAACAGCAGGATTTGGTATCTCAATTATTATGGCAGGGGTAGCAATGATCTGTTGTACAATGTATAGCAAGGCTTGCCCTCAGAGAATGGAGCACATCGCCAATAACGATTCCCTACAACGGGCTGCACGGGTTGCGCGCCGGGGAACGCCGCGCTCGCGTTCCCCGGCAGTGTTTTTTAGGGTTCATTCTGTAGTCATGAGCGTGTGCCATCCATGATCACTGCGCATATGACGTGGGCGTATGCGTGTCAGTTTCCGAACCGCGCAGTGTAGATGGCCTCTTTTGTCTGATTACCGCAGATTCCATCTGCAGTCAGATTGTGAGCCGTCTGGAAACTGTAAACCGCGCCTTCGGTCGTTGCGCCATAATAACCATCGTCATAGTAGGGGGTCAAGTTGTAGCCGAGCGCCATAAGGTCTTGCTGAAGCAGTTTTACGTATTGTGTGGCGCCGCTGCCGGTACTGAGGGTCTGCGTTCCATAGCGTACCAACCACGGCGTGCTGCCGGTCAGAGGCGTGGAGGACAGAAACGAAGACATCATGTAGCCGGTATTCCCGTTGTATATCACCTTGTGCCAGGCGCGCTTATGCCTTCGGAGTCCCTGCAACCAGGGCACACGCTTTGCACGTAATGCCGAAGCGATTTCGGAAAGCCCGAGCATAGCGTAGCATCGGCAAAATTTTCTCCCCATGCTATTAAAAGCAGCCCACCGCAACCGCGTCGGTGGACTGCTTTTATGGATTCCGACCCTACCGGAATCTTAGTTTTGATCCTTTGGCTTTAAAGATATCCCCTCTTCGGACGCCTTGGCGCGGATCGCTTCAACCGTCCGGCCCAACCGGGCAGCGATCAACGGCGTTGGGGTATTTGCCTCTGCAAGGGTTTTCAGTTTACTGATCTCCGCGTCCGTCCATGAGTTCCCGCCGTGTTTTGGTTTCATCAATATCTGCCTCTTCCCAATCCACTGATTAAAAAAGTTCTTGTGACTGTTATAGGATACCTTATCTGTACAGTACGCGCAACCCAAACAAAGCCCGACAGCAGTTTTTAGCAGATGTTAATCATAGGCTGGGTAGGTGCTCGGCAGGCTTAAAACACCCGTATGCACATAGTCCAGCTTGCCGATGTGGTCGTAACGCACCATCTCATAGGCTGGCAGCAATTCATTGCCGTCCCTCGCCATCAGCGCATAGCACGTTCCATTTTGGAATACGACAACCTGATCGCCGTAGTCCCTGGCAACAAAGTAATCCTCCCGGTCAAGCTGGACAGTTGCGGCGTGTTCCATCACCGCGCCGGACAGCACCGACAACACCGCGATCATTACAGCCAAGTAGCCAAGGCCCGAAGCCATGCGCTCATTGATCTCCTTCGCGGAGGCTGCCTTTTGTCGATAGCTCTCCCATTTGGCGCGCAAACCATGATCGGCCCGGCCATACAGCAGCGTTTTAACAAGCGCTTCGCCCCATGCAAACCCAATAATGCCAAGCAGAATCCAATTTTTTGCCTCAAACCGGTTCAGCAGCGATACGGAGAACACAACCGAGGTTACCATCACGATGGAAAACCGCCAAAGCCGGATGATTTCCGCATCCTTGAACAGTTTGCCAAGCATCAGCCCGATTACCGGAATAATGAGCACCCTCCAGAATTTGTAAACAAGGTCAATCATTGTCGCAATGATATCCGGCGCGTCAATTTCGATCAGCTCATCCGGCAGGGCATACGCGGCGAGCGATCCATCCAACCGTAAATAGGTAAGATAGTACGCCGTCCCTGTAAGGAGCGCCAATATGATACCGTTTTCCAGCAGTTTGGGCCAGTATGCCTTCACGGGCGATCACTCCTTGTCCGCATCCGAATGCTATCCGGTTGGGTCGTCCTTGATGTTAAGCCAACCAAAGTATGTTAACCCTTATGACTGTTTTCCAAGCAGGTTTCCAAGAACATCGGTAATCATGTCCGAAACCGAGTTTTGCGTCTGCCCGGACGAGGCTGCGCTGCTGCTGACCAATGTGGGCACCAGGTCGCTGCATTTCCCTCTGAGCACGTTGACGGCAGCCTTTTTCGTGTCGCTGTCCGCTTTGCGGTAATAGCCAATCAGTTGCTTTTCCGCGGTTGTAACCCGCAGGCTCAATTTTGCGCCGGCCGGAGCGGCCGTTGCAGCGGTGGTCGTCGGTTTCGCCGCGCCTTTTGCGGCTGTAACCAAGGACACCTGCGTAACGCCCGTTACTTTGGCAATGCGTTTCAGCACCGTAAGCGAAGGCGTTGCGTCGCCCCGTTCCGCCTTGCCGATATCAGAGGCGGTAACCCCGCCGCCAACTTTTTTTGCCAGACTTTCCTGCGTTAACCCGGCATTTTTCCGGGCTTCTTTGATGAGGTTCCCTAATTTTGATGCCATTATGTGTTCCCTCCTGCCGATGTACTTAAAATTGGCTCGATTTTTTCTTTTGATTCCTGCAATTTAAAACCCTGAGCAACCGTTGGTTGCCGGCGGATATCGATCCATGCGGATAAAACAGCCTCCCCGTTGGCATTCTCCGCCAGTTATACAGCCCCTGCGACAGTAACCGCGCCAACCAAGCCCATCCGCTTGGTTATGTACAGGCCCGAAACAATTTCCCAGACCCAAACGCCATGCCAGCCGTCAACACCGATTCGGGTTCGCCAATTTTCAGCAGCTATGGTTGGATTTCCATTCATTTTTACGAAAGTTTCTGCCCCCAGCGAGTCAGCCCGTTGACCCCCGTGTTGCGCCACAGCTGTTTTACCGACATAGGAAGGGATTTTTCACGCGTTAACAGGAAATCCGATCTGGCTCTGGATGCAACCATTATACCATACATACGCTCTGTTCGCCTATTGGAACATGTTTTTGAAGGGTTTAAAAAACCTGTTTACCGCTTCGGTTTACAGGATTATCCGTATCGTTGCCCATACCAAGGGGAAAAATAGCTTGCGTTTTACCCGCAAACAATGGCCTTTACAACTCTGTTACATCGCCCCAGTCACATCTATGTTACAATCATGGTAAAAGTATGCAAGGTGGTGATAGGGTGACCAGCGTATTGATCGTGGATGATGAACCGTCCATCATTTCGATGCTTTGCCTGCACCTGAAGCTGGCCGGATACGCTTGCCTGCCTGCGGCGGACGCGACGGAGGCTCGGGCGGCGCTTAATATGCACGCGCCGGATATTGCGCTTTTGGACGTTATGCTCCCCGGAGAGGACGGCTTTGCCTTGTGTTCCGCTTTCACGCAGCGCGGCATACCCGTGATCTTCCTCACGGCCAAAACAGCTGTGCAGGATCGAGTTTACGGGCTGCGGCTAGGCGCTGAGGACTATATCCTAAAGCCGTTTGAGCCGGCCGAGCTGATCGCGCGCATCGAAGTGATCCTGCGCAGAACGATGAAGCCGCGCTACCAGGATGCGCTGCTAAGCATGGATTTTCAGGGGCGCACAGTGTGCAGCAAGGGGCAGTTTGTCACCCTGACGGTGTTGGAGTTTGATTTGCTATCCCAGTTGGTGCAAAACGTTGGGCAGGCGCTCACCCGCGAAGCGCTGCTCGCCCGCGTATGGGGTTACCATTACATTGGCGAAACCCGCACCGTGGACGTGCATGTGCAGCGGCTCCGTAAAAAACTGGGTGCGGATTGCATCCAAACCGTATACAAATATGGGTACCGCTATCGGGGTAACGATGTATGAAAAAGCGCCTGACCGCTTGGATGATCGTGCTCTTTGTGCCCCTGCTGGCAGGCGTATTCCTGCTGTTTTTGCAGCAGAGCTTCTCGCAAACCCTGCAAAGGGAGCAGGAACGGGCGCAGATGACCGAAGGGATGATCTATCTACAGGTTCACGACATGTTTGACGATCTAACCTATGCGCAGGGCGTAGAGGTCGCGCGCAGTTACCGCAACCTGTATGCTACGCAAGGTGTGGAACTCATCTTTTTGTATAACGGTCAGCCGGTGGCGGGCGCTGTGCTGCCGGGGGATTACTACCAAACGCTGCTCATCGGTAGCCGCGCAGCGCTACTGGATACCCAAGGCGCCCCGCAGCGCTATGCGATTGCCGACCCGCTGCGGGATAACTGGACATTGCTCACCTTGCGCGACGTCAGTGATTTATACATTCTTCGGGATCATCTGCGCAATACCGCGCTGTGGTTTGTGCTGGGCGCGGGGTTGTTGGCGGCGCTGCTATCCTACCGGCTGGCATCGTGGTTCACAGCGCCCATCAAACGGTTGACGAAAGCCGTGCACGCCATGCAGCGCGGCGATTTTATGCCGGCACTGCTGCCAAAAGCATCGCGTGATGAAGTCGGCACGCTGTCGCTGGCGTTTTTAGAGATGCACACCGTCGTGTTGGAGCGTGAGCACTATCTGGAGCAAGAGTCGCAAAACCGCCAGCGCCTGTTGGATGCGCTCGCCCACGAAATGCGCACGCCGCTGTGCGCGTTGCTGGGCAACACTCGACTGCTGCAAAACCCTGCCGTGGCCGGAGCGGTGCGGCATCAGCTGGCGGAGGAGATGGCGCGCGATATCAAGCGCCTGTCCGATATGGATACGCAGCTTATGAAGCTGACAGAGCTTGCGCATGAACAACCGCATTTTTCACCGGTAGCCGTACTGCCGCTATTGCGGGATACGGTCCAGCGCGTTGAGCATCAGGCGCATGGCGTGACGCTTGCGGTTGCGGGGCAAGAAAGCGTCGTTCCCGGTGACGGTGAGCTGTTATCCATGTTGGCGGATAACCTTACCCTCAATGCCGTGCGCGCATCGAAACCTGGCGATACGGTAACGCTGCAAAGCCTGCAAAACGGCTTTACCATTATGGACAGCGGCATCGGTATGACTGCCGAACAGCTTGCCCATGCGCAGGAGCCTTTTTACAAGGCAGACCCTGCACGCACGCGCAAGGCGGGCGGCGTAGGGCTTGGCCTTACGCTATGCAGGCAAATTGCTGCGCTGCATCGCGGAACGCTTACCATCATCTCCGCACCCGGCGTTGGTACCACGGTAACCTTTACAACTACGTTACAACCTGATGCGGACTTAGCAACAACGCAGGATGTATCCTTTACACAGGAGGTGAGCCCAACATGAAAAAATGGTTTCTGATTCTGTTGGCACTGACGCTGCCTGTTACAGGCGCGATCGCTCAGGAAAATCAGGTGGTTGCGCTGCCAACCGTAGCGCCCGTTTCGCAGGTCGCCGTTACCCAAACAGCCGACTATTCGCTCGGTTCGATGGCAGAGTATTACGCATCGACCGCCGTAGAAGGCGACGATTATCAATCCCCGCAGATGACCGCCGATGAAAAGAGTCGCGCCAAAACATTGCTGACTGCCTACCAGGCGGGCGAACGCCCGGCAAGCAGCGTGCTCAACAAGCTGGACAACGTGGTGGTTGGAGTATATGCGCTCAAACCTGAGGATTACGAAGGTGTAACGCTGTATGTGTTGCTGCCCGTTAATCCGCTGACCGATGAGCAGATCCTGGAAGTGATCGACGCTTTTGCAGCTTGCGGGCAGACCTTTGACCCGGATGCGCTTTCCTTTCAAAACTGTATGCGTGGCGGCGGCAGTTCATCCTCGCGCTATATGCAGGAGGAGGAACGGGATCGAAGCAACGTGCTCCGGGACTTATACATTCGGGAGGGGTTTACCAGCAAAGCGGCTTTTACGCCGCTGGTATCGGATGATGGGTTGGGGCTGGTAACCCTCGATGCCGACGCGTACTGCGGGTTGGACAAATTCCCCTTCTTCCCTGCCCGCGCGATGACCGACGACGAACTACTGAGTTATATTATCTATACCGAAGAGGGTGACCCAACGGAGTACGGCCATTACGCCGCCTATGAAAAGCAGTTGCGGCTGGAGCTTACCCGGCTTGTCGGCGCGCCCATGGTACTGACACGGCAGGACGAAAACATGGGGGTCATGGGCGATTTCGACACCAGCTATGATGACGAAAAAGTGTATTGCGCCTCCTTCATGAGTATGGATGGCACTAACTACTGGGGCTGCCTGGATGTGGATACGAATCAAATGCTTTCCGGTAATGTCTCCAAAAAGAATAATCTGCTGTACAGCGACCTGCACCTGAACCCGTTTGACCCAAAATGGCTGGACATTGCCAAAGCAACCGTTGCCAAGGCCCGTGGCGACAACATGGCCATCCGCACCGCAGAAAGCTGCGGCGAAGTTTGGCTTTCGGAGGCTGGGTTCGGCGTGTTGGTGAACGTAATCATGGCGGACGGCAGTTATTACGCAATCCAGCTTGCTTACCAGGACGAGTCCGTTTACGATGTGTTCACCTATGATTCTCACACGCCCAATCTGGAGAAGATGTATCCGGACGGATCTTTCGACTGAAGGAGGGAACGATCATGAAACGATGGTTAACGATACTGCTGCTCGGGCTTTTCATTACCGGTTCGGCAAGCACCGCCACCATGAGTGAATATCAACTTTCTCCGTATGTTGTGGACACGCAGGCGCTTTTATCGCTCACCTTTGGCAATCAGGTGGATCAAGCGAAGCTCAACGATCGGGAATACGTTTTCTATGATTTGCCCGGCAGCGACGGCGCGCCTTTCTGCGGTTTGGATGATACCGCCGGGTTTGGACAGATGCGCCTGACCTGCTACACAGCGTTGGTCGCAACGGAAACGCACGAGCCTGATATTTATGAAAACATTGAACCTTCCGGAATCGCCAAGTGCGCGCTGAGCGCGCAGGAGGCGCAGCAGCAGGCCGAAACAGCCATACAATCGCTTGGCATAACCGATTACAGTTTCCAAAGCATTACTGCATACGGCAAACTGGAACATGTGACAAGCGGCTACCGCGTTGCCTACGGCCAATTGCTAAACGGTGTTCCCGTATACTGGGCGGCGTCTTTGCACTTGGATGAAATGGCCGCCTGCCCGGAATCCAACCGCATCGAGGTAACGCTGGGCGACAGCGGGCTGGTGACCATCTCCGGTTTCTGGAGCCTCTTTACCCCCATTGGACACGATATAACCGTCCTCTCCGAGCAGGACGCCCTCGCCGCCTTTACGGCTGTTGGCGTGCAGGCGAACGCCGCCGAGCTTTGTTACCTGCTCGCGGGCAACCAGAAGGCAACCGCCGCGACCGCTGCCTACCGCTATCAAAACCGCTTTATCAACGCGGCGGATGGTAGTCTGTTGCAATAAAGGCATTGCCCATCGGTTAAAACCCCTTGGTGCAAGTAAGGCATCAAGGGGTTATTGTATAGAAAACCACTGGCTAGGCCGGTAGGTTCCAGCCTGTTGAAATTGTGGGATTCTAAAGGGCCGAAGGTCCTTTAGCAGGGTTTGGGGCGGAACCCCAACGGCTCAAGTGGCAAAGCCTTAAGCGCCTTGGCAATGCCGACGAAGGCGGCGAGCAAAACTGCTAAAGATACGAACAGGGGCTTTGACAGTCTGAACCACCAGCTACGCCAGTGGTTGGTTTTTCCGTCGGTAAATCCGCCAGACGGAACGAGCGGCCAAACGGTTATCCATTGCCGCACACAGGCTTTACTGTGCCCTGCCCTTTCTATGTTTGCCCGCCACCACGGTCTGCCAATTGGCATAGTCAATCCTGTTCGCGCCCTGATAAAACCGCGCCGCATCATCATGCTGTTGGCGCAAAATGGCCACACATGACGCGCTGGCTTCATTTTGCATATGCCACTTTTAGACCCGTTGTTATCAGGCTTTGCTAAAAATGCCCGATGTGCCGAAAGCATTGTTGACAGCTATTTTAAACAAGGTTATAGTATCATTAGTCATTTGCCGGAGGCTGCCAACATGAAGCGTTTGAAACCCTTCCCATCCTCCAAAGCGTTGCTGTATCTGTCGGCTTTTGGGATACCGATCTTGCTGTATATGATGGTGATGGTCGCATGTAAAATAACGCCCTTTGGTACCCGCACCTTGCTGGTATGGGATGCCAACGGGCAGTATGCGGCTTTTTTAACCGAATTGCGCCGGATCATGCTTGGGCAGGCGGACCCTTTCTACACCTTTCACACAGCACTTGGCAGCGGCCTCGCCGGCTTGCTATCCTATTATCTGGCCAGCCCATGGAATGTAATTTTTACCTTATTCAAAGAAACCGATCTACCGCTGGCTTACAGCCTACTCGTGCTTATGAAAATCGGCTTAGCCGGCCTGTGCATGATGGTATACCTGCATAACACATACCGTCTCAACCAAAAAGGGCTGCTATTTGCGGTAACGTACGCGTTAATGGGGTATGTCGCCGTTTATAGCTGGTCTGTGATGTGGATGGATGGCGTCGCCATCTTCCCATTGGTTGTGCTTGGCCTGCGGAAAATCAGCAAACGGGAAAAACCGATAACCTATATTGTCGCTTTGGCCTATGCCCTATTTTGCAACTATTATATTGGCTTTATGATTTGCCTGTTCTCGGTGCTGTTTTTTGCCTATCTGGCGCTTGAAGATCGCAAAGCGCTTCGCACGGCGTTTGTCTTTATGGGCGCATCCCTTTTGGCGGGAGGGCTGGCCGCGGTGATGTTAATCCCCGCGTATGCGGAAATCTCCAGTAGTTATCAAATGCTCAATTTTACCGGCGAATCGCTTGCGCGCATCAACTCGCTGTTTAGCATTATGACTAAGTCCTTCACGGGCGCTGTGAGTTATGATCAGTTGCGCTATGGGCAACCGAATGATTACATCGGTATCCCTGTGCTGGTTTTGGCTTTCAGCTACTTTCTGAATCCGGCAATCCCTTTGCGCAAACGGATGCTGAGCACTATCTTGCCCGGGATCCTGCTGGTAAGCTTCATCCTGAAGCCACTCTACCTGTTATGGCATGGCAATGATTTCCCCAGTTGTTTTCCGGCCCGGTTTTCCTTTCTATTCTGCTTTGTGCTGATCGAATTGGCCGTTCAGGGCTATTTGGCAATGCCGCGCCCTGCCTCGCTGCCATTTCGTCGGCGTTTGCTATGGCTAAGCATTGGGATGGTAGCGTTTACGGCGATCGCGTTCAGAACCGATTTGGAAAACTACCTTACCTACGAAACCGTCATCCTTGATGTTTTTACTTTCATAGCCACCTGCCTGCTGTTGATTCGCCCTTCACCGGTACGCTACAGGCGTATTGCCTGCGTTTTGTTGTGCGCGATGCAGGTTGCGGGTTTAAGTATCAATGCCTATATGGGTTACCACCGCATGGATATCGTCAATGATATGACGACGGATCAATATGCCAAGAACATCACCGAAAACAGCGGGTATGTGCGGCGCATCCTTTCTTCTGATCCGGAAACGGACGGTCTGTACCGGCTGGAGAAGAATTACCGTATCAGCGAAAACGATGCCATGTCGCTGGATTATCCGGGGTTAAGCCATTACAGCTCCGCAACAAACCCCACGGTTGCGCGTTTTGCAGACCAGATTGGCCTGTACCACAGTTATCTGCGCGTTTTATACGGGAATGGTACCACGCCAGTCCTTGATAGCCTGTTGGGTGTTAAATACATTTTATACAACACGGAAGCCTCGCTTGAAAGCCTCCCATCCGACTATACGGCGCTTTGGACCGATGGTATGATTACTGCATACCAGAACCCGTACGCCCTCCCCCTGGCGATGATGACTCCCCGGCAAAGCAAAGCAACGCTGGATTCGGGGAACCCGTTCCTTTCACAAAATTCGATCTTATCCGATTTGACAGGCGAGGATATTCAAGCATTTATCCCGTTGGACGCTAAAATTACATCCGATGGCGATGGCTTCGTCTATGCCGAAATACCCATTGCGGCCGGCGCTAAAGTGTATATGCTCTCCTACGGCAGTTATTACTATCTGAATGAGCTGCCCGGGCAGGACGAGCATCTGTTTCAGGGTTGCGTGCTATTGCCGATTTCCAAGGTTGATACCACCTATCACCTCAAAATGTGGTCGAGCACTGGCATCGCGCCGCAGTTTGCAACCTTCTCGATGGATGCGTTGGCGAGCAGCTACAAGCAGCTTGCAAAGTATGGTTACGAGGTGCAAAGCGATACGGCGTCGCACCTGAGCATCAACGTAACCGCCGACGACCAGCATACCCAGCTGATGCTGACAATCCCTTACCATCAAGGTTGGACCGCCTGGGTTGATGGCAAAAAGCAAAGCACTCTTAGCAAGTACGGCGCGCTGCTATCTGTTGAGCTAACACCGGGCAACCATCATGTGGAACTCCGATTTATGCCTTCGGGATTGCTGGCTGGGGCTATCATCAGCGGCGTCAGTTTGTTCCTATTGGCATTGCGGCTGATACTGCTTCGCCGAAAGGCTCTGCGCCGATAAACGCCCCAAAGAGGCGGCACGCAGGATGCGCACAGCTCCTTTTGAACGCGTTTGTAACGGGTAGCGCTTTGTCTGCCCTAAGCCCTGCGTTGATTTACGGGCGTATGCGCCAACCGATTGTGCTGGCGCAACCCCATACAGGAACCCCCTTGAACCGTAACGGTTTGAGGGGCTTCAATATTTCGTTAAATTCTTCCATCATATCACCTCAATGCCGCACCCCACAAAAACCTATCGCTCAATCAGCGCACGCTTTCGCTCCCCAGCCTAAAACCTTGTGTTTGCGTATCGGTTTCAGCAAAGGCTCAGCTTTCTCCAAGCGTAACCATTCGGTCTCCGTCCAGCTTTATAGCCGTGCTCCCATACGGTTCGATACGCGCCTATCGGAAGCCGATTGCACAGTCCATACGCACCCACCGCTCATTTATGGGGTTTGGATATTGGCCCAGCCGCCTACCTTGCACTGCTTCTGTTTGTTGTATCCTACGGCCACCACGGTGCCGTCCTTTTTTAAGCCAAGGGTAAACAGCTCCCCGGCCGATATCGCGACGATATTGTGCCAGCTGCCTACGTTGCACTGATTTTGGGAATTACGACCGACGGCAACCACAGTGCCGTCGGCTTTCAAGCCTACGGTGTGGTAACCGCCGGCGGATATGGCGACGATATCCTTCCAACTGGATACATCGCACTGATGTTTTGCGTTGCTCCCGACTGCCACTACCGTCCCATCTGCTCTAAGGCCAAC
>Ga0116171_10005005_pt1 | contig 11738 bp, 9 predicted proteins | sample AD_JPNHW2_MetaG_FD_89798 | JGI IMG/M metagenome (GOLD analysis project Ga0116171, IMG submission 89798) | Active sludge microbial communities of municipal wastewater-treating anaerobic digesters from Japan - AD_JPNHW2_MetaG | ecosystem: Engineered > Bioreactor > Anaerobic > Digestate | place...
AAAAACTATTTTAATTTTGCGTCCGGTTTATCACCCATGGCAATGTCCGGAAGGTGAATAAAGCGGGGTGTAGCGCAGCCCGGTTAGCGCATCTGGTTTGGGACCAGAGGGTCGCAGGTTCGAATCCTGCCACCCCGACAAAAGAAAAAGCCTGACACGTAAGTGTTGGGCTTTTATTTTTCCGTTGCGTTGAAAGCTTGCATTCATAAGCATAAGGAAAAATAAAGGATCAAGTCGGAAACAGGGTTGATAGCAGAAAAACAGGCAGCGATTGCTATGCTATTCAGATATTTCGCTTAAAATATCATCAATGGATGAATTCTTTTGCCCGATAAAGATATTATGGTGGTAATCACACAGGTTTGAAAGCGAACGGTTGAGACTCTCTTTTTCACCGTCAGGGAGTGGTCCCGAAAGGATTATTGCTGCCTTGTTCAACCCGGGAAATATTTTTTTTATCTCAGTTTTTCCCTGCCCTGTGATAGAGACACGCATACTTCGCTTGTCTGACTGATCCCGTTGCTGTTTTATCAGGTTAGCTTTCAGTAAACGCCTGATCACCTCATTACCTGATGTCTTTTCCATGGCATTCATGTTGTTCAGCTCGGTCTTGGTAAGACTCTCATTATAGAACAGACTTATCAGGTAAGAATATTCGTCAATAGTCTGCAACATAGAATCCTTCAGCACTTTTTTCAGGTAGAATTTTGAATATCGGTGGAGCAGGCTTACGTTCTTTGAGATATTTATGATCGTTTTGTTGTCTTTTGACTGAACGGGAAGCTTGTTCAGAAAAGAAATGAAATCATCCAGATTAATGGATTCACCTTCAGGCACTGAGGTATCGAATGCCTCCACCAGACCTATTAGTTCCTGCAGCAATTCTTTGGTTCGCATTATCAGCTGAATAATAAATTAGAACATAAATGTATTAATAATTGTTATTATATGAAAATAACAGATAAATAATTATTGATAATAGAACAATATTGTATTATATTTACGTTATAAAAAAAGTAAGATGACCATCTCAGCACGACTTTCAGCAGCAGGGAAAACATATGTGACAGGAGACAGCTCTGTTATTGCTTTACAGCCTACAACTGTTGAGTTTCGTAAAAATGAGCTCACTCTTATTGTCGGACCTTCGGGTTCGGGAAAGACAACACTGCTCTCTCTGCTTGGATGTGTTATTTATCCTACCACGGGAGACGTATGGATCGAAGATGAGTGCGTGAATAATCTGTCCGAGAATGAGCTGGCTGAAATAAGGCTTAATAAAATAGGTTTTGTGTTTCAGGGATTTAATCTGTTGGCGCCTCTCAGCGGACTTGAGAATGTCATGCAACCGCTCCTGATGCAGGGAGTTTCTCATAAGGAGGCCAGGAGTAAAGCGCTGGCTCTGCTTAATGAGTTTGGGCTGGGCGACAGGATAAAGAATTTACCCAGGAATCTAAGTGGCGGACAGCAACAGCGGATTGCAATAGCAAGGGCATTGATAACAAATCCAGGGTTGATTTTGTGTGATGAGCCCACTGCCTCACTCGATCACAAAAGCACCCTTCAGGTAATGGACAACCTGTGTGCCCTGAAGCAGAAGGAGTGTGCTGTAATCATTGTTACACATGATATGCGACTCAGAAAATATGCCGACCGTACTATTTATGTGACGGATGGCAGCATATGTGAATCATCCGCTGGTGAAAATCCCGATAATTAAGAAAAAAACTGCTATGAACAAAGCTATTATTCTTACCCTCATCATCGTAACCATGACCGGCTGTGCCAGAAAACAGGTAAAACAGCCTGCGACGGAAGACCTGCCAGTTACTCAGATAACTGGTATAGGCAAAATAATACCCGAAGGGGGAATCAGTGAACTGGCATCTCCGATTTCGGGCATAGTCACCGCAGTCCCTGTAGCCGGGGGCAGCAGGGTAAAAAAAGGTGATATCCTGCTTCAGCTCGATAAAACGGACGCTGAGCTGGCCTTCCAGGAGTTCAGGAACAAAGTCACATCTCAACAGAATGCTGTTGAATCGCAAAGATGGCTCATAGAACAAAAGAAAACAGCCCTTTCCGATAAGCTGAGGAAGCTGACCGACGCGCAGGACCTTTTGAAATCGGGAGCGACGACCGGTGAAAATGTTCGCACTCTTCAGAACGATTATGACCAGGCATGTATGGAGATGAAAAAGCTGGGAAACGATCTGTCCATGCAGAAGTCACAGCTTGACGAAATACTTGTACAACAGGCTGCAAAAATGAATAACCTTAAACAGACTGCTTTCAGAGCTCCTGCAGATGGAATTGTCCTGGAAATACTTCCGAAACCAGGAGAAGCGGTAAACCAATATCAGACCTATGCCCGGCTGGCCCCGGCTACTCCGCTGATGGTACAGGCTGAAATTGATGAGATGTTTGCATCGAAGGTGGTCCCCGGCCAGAAATGCACGGTCAACCTTTCAGGCATAGATGAAGCTGTGGCACATGGCAGGGTTATCCGCATCTCTGCCGATCTGAAGAAGAAGTCGTTGTTCTCCGACAGCCGTGACGACCTCGAAGACCGCAGGGTAAGAGAAGTGGACATCTTCCTCGATACGGTTTATCATTCACTTTTGATCAGTACCAAGGTGGAATGCACTATACAAACCAAATAAAACAGCATGTTTTCAACCGCTTATAAATTCATCCGTTTTGAGAAAGCCAAGAGTCTGGGAATACTGTTGGCTATTATAATCAGTATTTACCTGATCGGACTGGAGTTGGGCATCTTTTTTTATCTCTCATCTCTCATCGGTGGAATTGTAAATAATGCCAACCCGGAGTACGCCCAGGTTTTTGTGGTCAATAAACGAACGAACAATGCCAATCAACTGGCCCCTTTCGATATACGGTGGGTAAATCAGCTGCGAAGCGTTCCTGATGTTGATGGCGCTTATGGCATTATCATGACTAACGTAAGTGTCAAATTTCCCAACGGGTATAATTCTCCTGCCATGGTGATCGGAAGCGATTATCCCGAGATGGCGGCAGGACCTTCGGCTAAATTGCTGAACTCCGGGTCAATGCAGGACCTGGTGGACCCTTATACCGTTTCGGCTGATTTTTACGACAACAGGGCTTTTCATTACGATGTTAAAAAAGGAACAACCTTTGAAATTAACGGAAAGAGAGCCACTGTGGGCGTTACTACAAAAAATGCGAAAGGATTTTCCGCACCACTCTTATACACCACGGCATCCAAGGCACGCTTTTTTTCAGGATTTTCAGAAAGCCTTGTAAACGGGGTAATCATTACCGTTCATGATCCCCTGAAGATTGACCGGGTTGTAGAACGGATAAATAGTATTGCCCCTGATCTTCAAGCCTGGCGGACGGAAGATCTTGGAAGGGCAACAGTTATTAATGTGATGACAGCTAATAATATGGGTATGAGTTTTGGAACCCTGGTAATATTTGCCATAATCAGCGGGTTCTTTATTATCGGGCTGACTATGTACTCTGCCACCTACGACCGCATAAAAGACTATGGCACCCTGAAAGCCATCGGCGCTACAAGGACCTATATTACCCGTCTGGTTATTACCCAGTCGTTTTTATACTCTATAGTGGGATTTACCATATCGCTGATAATGCTGACCGGTACAAAATACGGCATGGCAAAGGCTGGATTAATTATCAGACTGACTCCATTTTTCCTTCTGTTTCTGTTCCTGGTAACCCTGTTCATTGCCGTCGGCAGCTCCTTCTTCTCAACCAGCAAACTGAAAAACGTAGAACCTTCATCGGTGTTCAGATAAAACATTGTCTGTTATGAAAAACTATATGATTTATGCCGTATTGCTTGATGTTTTCCTGGGAATGCAGACTCTTGCAGCCCAGGAGCATGCAGGCACCATCCCTCTGGATCAACTGACCCTCGACAGGGCTATTTCATATGCGCTGAATAATTCACCTGAACTAAATGTACAAAGGCTGAAACAACAAAAGGATGAGCAGGAACTTTCGAAGATTCAGAGAGACAAGATCCCGGATGTTTATCTGTCGGGTGATGTCAGGCGCAATCTTATTATTCCGTCTACACCAATCCCCGCATCAATGATAAACCCTGCTGCAGCTCCTGATCAGATGCTGTACATGAAGTTTAACACCGACTGGAACTCAGGAGCGGGAATTAACTTTTCATACGATATTTTTAATCCGGCCACCTTTAGGCAGGCATCAGAGCAAAAGATACAGAATAAGATCAGTAATTTTGACACAAAGATTTCCGAAACCGATATACAGGCGGATATTGCACAAGCCTATGCTGAATGTGTTATTTCACAAGATCAGCTTGAATCACTGAAATATGATACTGTTTTTTATTATCATTCATGGAAAGAGGCCATAATTCTTTATCAACAGGCAAAAATATCCCTGCCTGATAAGAACAATGCCGTTATTGCCTACAATACATCCATCATGCAGTATTTGAATGCGGAAAGGGTTCTGAATGCAGCAAAAGCAAAATTGTTATATAAGATGGGAGTGGAGGTGTCTGTCAAAAACACGGAGGCTTTGCATCTTTCGGAAGACATTCCCGCTTTACATGCAAAAATGGATCATGCGGAATACGGTGTTACAGCCGGTAACCGGGTTACAGATTCTGTACTCCACGGACCTGTTCTGGCCCGTCAGGCTGAAGTGATAGCTTTATCTGAAAGCCGCATAAAGTCGGCCCAATTGAAATATGCCCCATTGTTTTCGATGACCTGTTTTTATGGCAACAACTACTACGGTAATGCCTTTAACCCGGGCGATGGAAGCCTCTGGCACGGAAACAGCTACATTGCTGTCTCTCTTAAAGTTCCGCTCACACAAGCCTTTACCACATCAAAAGAAGTAGCACAGCTTAAACTACAGCAGCAGATAGAACGGGAGAATATGCGCAGAATGCAAAACCAGAAAAGCCAGGAATGGCTGGACGCCAGAAACCAGCTGATGACTTCTGAAAAAGAGTACGAGATGTACAGGCAGAATTACGAAATGAGTGCCGAAAATCTTAAAGCCTCAATGGCTCAGGTTGACAAAGCCTATATACAGGATAAAGATTATCTTGCAGAACAGGTCAGATGTCGCAATTCTTACCAGAGCTTTTTACAGGCGGCTTACAATGTCTTTATTAACAAAATAAACCTGCAGAAACTGGGAGCAGAATAAACTAATTCGAATTGACTAAAGATGCAATTTTACACCCTGGAAGTGTGAAATTGTGAATTCATGAAAACAGGAGTTTCGTCAGATGTTGGATTTTATCAACCAAAAAGAATATAAAGATTCAGCAATGAGGATATCGTTTCTGATGTTATAATATGTCTGACAATCAATGTTTCTTATGTTCAAATTTTTTTCTGATTGTTTTTAGCCACTCCCTTACATGCCATTGTCTATGTCGCATTTTCCTGTATTTCTTGGAAAAGCGTATACCTACAAAAATCATTAAGAGTACTATAATTATAGCCGTAATCATAAAATTCAAATTTTAATGTTGTGTAATGATTCATCCGGAACAAGAAAGAATTACTTATTAAATGTTCTGGTCCAACACTTACCACTCTGTGCGCTGCGTTTCCTCAGAATGTAATTAAGACTGATTATCTTTCCAGTTACTTACCTGGAATATAAACCATATGCAAATGCATCACATATTTTAGGCCTTAATGCAAAGATACGATTTATTGACTTAACATTAGTTCTCCTTTGACATATTAGAAGAATCTGTCTGCTTTTACTAGATACCACAACAGGTGCAGGTGGATTTTTCTCCTGACACCCTTCAGGGATGGGGTAAAACTGAAAAAATCATGGATTAGCTTAACCTGTCAAAGCAGAATTAAGTTTGTAATATTTAATAAATTTGCCGGATCATCTGATTAGCGAATGTATATTATGTTATTTGCCATTTAATCGGAGATTTGTATAGAGGACCCGGATGTATTAAATATTTAATTTCAATGAAACGTGCATTTCTGATTATCGTTCTGTTGGCAATAGGCTTCCGGATCTGCAGCTCTCAGCCCTCAGACCGGCCAAAGGTAGCTGTTGTTCTTAGCGGGGGAGGAGCAAAAGGATTTTCACATATCGGGGTTTTAAAAGTATTGGAAGAGGAAGGAATTCCGATAGATATTATTGTGGGAACCAGCATGGGAAGCCTTATAGGTGGACTATATTCCATCGGCTATAGCGCTGATGAGATACGCGATTTATCGCATAACGCCAATTGGTCAGAACTTTTGTCTGACAGAATTCCGCGTAAAGAACTGGATCAATACTCCAGGATTGAGCGTCAACGTTATATGTTATCGATACCCCTGACAAAAGGAATCAAGTATGTCATGCCCAAAGGAATAATAAGGGGGCAGAATGTTATCAACCTGTTTTGCGGACTTACAGCTAATGTTCCAGCGAATGCAAATTTTAATGATTTTCCGGTCTCATTCGCCTGCGTAAGTACTGATCTGGAAACTGGAGAAGAAGTTTTACTGAATTCCGGATTTTTACCGACTGCCTTATTTTCAAGCATGGCTATCCCCGGAGTGTTTGAACCAAGTGAATATAAAGGTCGTTTGCTTGTTGACGGAGGAATAGTAAATAACTTTCCAACCGATGTTGCCAGGAAAATGGGAGCCGACATCATCATAGGTGTGGACATCAGTGCCAAATTGCATGAAGCTGAAGAGATTAAATCAATAAGTGAAGTTGTGGATCAACTGATTAACTATTTCACCCTCAGAAAGAATTTTGAGAACAGGAAACTATGCGACATAATTATAAAGCCCGATATTGAAGGATACGGGACATCGAGCTTTTATACCTCTGCAGTTGATACTCTGATAAATCGCGGAATGAAAGCAGCACGGGAATCTGTTGGGGAAATAAGGAGCCTTAAAGCAAAATATAACCTGCAACCAAAACAAATAACTGACTCTTTAATAACACAAAATGACTGGAAGATCAACAAAATTTCAATTACAGGAAAATACTCTATGCCGGAAAATTTCTTAAGAGAAGGACTTGAACTGGATGTTCCGGGGAAATACTCGTACAACGAAATAAAGAAAGCAATTAATAACCTTTATGGAACCGGGAGTTTTAAAAGGGCTTATTTCAACCTGGAGGATAACTACTCCGGCAAACGGCTGAATATTATGCTTGATGAGAAAAAAAAGATGGATGTCAATGTAGGTATGCGTTTAAATACGAGAAGTGCAGTTTCCATCTTACTTAATTTAACCAGGAAAGACTATACAAAGACTTTTGGATTATTATCTCTTACAGCAGATATCTCTTCTAATCCAAGATTAAATTTTCTGGTTGAACTTGACAAAAAGAACTTCCCGAAACTTGCACTTATGATTGATGGTATGTACGCCAATCCTATTGTACATTTAAACAGAGATTATTCTTATCCTGCTGAGATATTTGCGGGTTCTGCAAAACTTTATTCATATCAGAGAATATTTCAATATGCAATAATCGGAGGAGGGATAAAACAGGAATTCTACAGAGGTAAATTATATAACTCTATTAGTGACAGCAGCCTTTCTTATGCATCAAAAGAAAAATCCATTACCGACTTCATGGTTTTTTACAAATACGATAACCTCGATGATTACTATTTTCCGAAGAAAGGAACTGAATTATACTCTGAAGTATCATTATCACAGCATGGAAGTTTTAGCCATGTTGACCCTATTGTGTTTTTCAAAATGCGAAATGTGATAAAACTAAACAGTTCTTCAGCTTTATTATTAAACCTTCACGGAAGATCAGTCTTATCAGACAACATACCTGAATACCTTAATAACTTTACAGCCGGACATGATTATGAAATTGCTTTTGATCCTCATCTTCCATTTTATGGTTTGCCGGCAATATGGTCGACTGGAAAATATTCATATGTGGGACTGGCAGGAGTGCGGATAAATATCAAACGTAATTATATCACTTTATTAGGAAATTATCTGGTTCATAACAATAAATTCAATCATTTTAACGACTATGAGGCAATAATGGGCTATGGTCTGACTTATGCCTATAAATCGGCTATGGGTCCAGTAGAACTGACAGTAGGATACTCTGACAGATATAAGAAGCCAACACTGTCTGCTAATCTCGGATTCTGGTTTTGATGATTTAATAACAGATCCATTTAAAGTTGCCTGATTTGTGAATAATAATATTCAGTTAATGGAAATAAAGCATTTTAAAAAGATTTACGTTGAGATCACCAATACATGCAACCTGCATTGCAGCTTCTGCTCTCCGGGTAACAGACCCCTTGGATTTATGCCTTTGAGTGTATTTGCTGAAGTTGTAAAGAAAATCGACGGACATACCAAATATGTTTATCTTCATGTAAAAGGAGAACCTCTGCTTCATCCCCAATTAAACGAGATACTCGACATCTGCCATGAAAACAAACTCAATGTCGTCCTGGTTACGAATGGAACCCTGTTAGCCGATAAGGGTGAGATGTTATTGAAAAAACAGGCTCTGCGACAAATAAATATATCGTTACACTGCTTTTCTGAATTACATCATAATAAAGATAGAAATGATTACATTAAGGAAGTTATTGAGTTTACGAAACAAGCCAGGCAACAAACCGATAAAATGATTTCGTTACGGTTCTGGAATTTTGAAAAAGGCGACCAGAACAATAATCCGGATAATCAAATGATTCTCAAAGAAATAGAAAAAGAATTTACCCCTGGCTCAGATTTGATGAATATGTTAAAACCAGGGGAAGGGTTGAGACTGAAAGAGAGACTGTTTATTAATTCCGATTTCGAATTCTCGTGGCCAACCCTTTCCGGCAGTCATTATAATGCAAAAGGTTCCTGTCGCGGGCTGCGCGATCAGGTCGCAATATTGTACGACGGAACAATTGTTCCATGCTGTCTTGATGCTGAAGGAATCATAAACCTTGGAGACATCCTTAGTAACGACCTTCAACTTATTTTTGAGTCAGAAAGGGCACAAAAAATTTTCAATGGTTTTATTAATGCGGAACGTGTTGAACCATTATGCCGGAGATGCAGCTTTAGCAGAAAACGATAATGTCTCAGACTTTTACTAAATCAATATTTATGGATAAGCTTGTAAACCGATTTTTGCGCTATGTCACTATCAACAGCGGGTCAGATGAGATGTCGGAAACATCTCCTTCAACACAAGGGCAGACCGTTCTTGCAGGGATGCTTGCAGAAGAGATGAAAGAAATAGGTTTGCAGGATATCTCAGTTGATGATAACGGGTATGTTATGGCAACCTTGCCTTCAAATGTTGAAATGGAGTTACCTGTTATCGGTTTTTTAGCGCATCTTGATACTTCACCTGATTGTAAATCGGAAAATATCAAACCACAACTTGTTGAATTCTTAGGGGAAAATATTTTATTAAATAAGGAAGAGAATATTTTTTTGTCCCATAAAGATTTTCCGGTTCTTAATAATTATATCGGTCAGACTCTGGTTACTACTGACGGGACCACTTTACTTGGAGCTGATGATAAGGCAGGAATTGCCGAGATTATGGCAGCTATGGATTATATTGTTAATCATCCTGAGATTAAACATGGCACCATTCGGATAGCATTCACTCCCGATGAAGAGATAGGACGCGGAGCCGATAAGTTTGATGTAAAAAAGTTTAATGCCGATTTCGCTTACACAATTGATGGTGGCGAACTGGGTGAAATCGAATATGAGAATTTTAATGCTGCAAGGGCCAGATTGTCGATAAAAGGATTGAATGTTCATCCGGGAACAGCTAAAAATAAGATGAAGAACTCCATGCTGATAGCTATGGAGATAAATAATATGCTTCCCGCCTGGGAAGTTCCTGAACACACTGATGGCTATGAAGGTTTTTTTCATCTGACGGCTATGTCGGGGACAGTTGAAAGTACAACCTTAGACTATATTCTGCGTGATCATAACCTGCAGCTTTTCAATAAGAAAAAAGAGCTTCTGATCAGTATCGTGGAGTTCATGAATATGAAATATGGTCAGCAGACGGTGTCAATTAATATGTCCGATCAGTATTATAATATGAAAGAAAAGATAGAACCGGTTTTTCATATTGTTGAGCTGGCAAAAAAAGCAATTACTGAAACAGGTATTGACTCCAGAATAATACCTGTCCGCGGAGGAACTGATGGTTCAAGACTTTCTTATATGGGATTGCCATGCCCAAACCTATTTACAGGAGGTCACAATTTCCACAGCCGTTTTGAATTTATCCCTGTGAAGTCGATGGAAAAAGCAGTGGAAGTAATTGTAAAGATCATAGAAATGAATACTGCAACCAGGCTCTGAATGAAAGGCTATTAAAACCTGTCGAAGAAAGCGGGTGTTCGTTGTAAATTGCTTTCAAATTGTATTTTTGACTTTCAACTCCCTGATAAATAGTTGCTTTGTACCTGTTTTTAAAGTAACTTTGATGTTGATTTTCGGGCTTAGTCGCCACCTCAAAAAACGAGCCTGCAAAAAAATAAATGGAGGACATTGTCATGAGAACAAAAGGAGCCTTTGCAACATTTATCTTTTTTATCGTAATAATAATCGGCGCAATACTGGTATGGACCATTTATAACAACGGCAATAAAGGCGGAGCAGTATGGACAGGAATAATCTCATTTATCCTGGCAATCTTTATTGCTTCATCAATAAAGATTGCTGATCAATGGGAAAAAGCATTGGTATTAAGACTTGGGCGTTTCTACTCTCTCAGGGGACCAGGGTTATTCTTTATCATCCCAATAATTGATTCAGTTGCGTATTGGATCGACATAAGGGTAATCACTACATCATTCACAGCCGAAAAGACACTTACAAAAGACACGGTTCCTGTGGATGTTGATGCAGTGCTTTTCTGGAAGGTTGTTGATGCAAAAAAATCAGCTCTTGAGATAGCTGAGTATAAAGGAGCCATAAGCTGGGCCTCGCAGACGGCACTGCGTGATGTAATCGGCAAGACAATGTTGTCTGAGATGCTCGAAGGCAGGGATAAGATGAGTGCTATCCTTCAGAAGATAATTGATGAGCGCACCGAACCATGGGGAATAACCGTTATATCGGTTGAAATAAAGAATGTCAATATCCCTCCAACCCTGCAGGATGCCATGTCGATGCAGGCTCAGGCTGAAAGGGAACGTCAGGCAAGAGTAATACTGGGCGATTCTGAACGACAGATTGCAGAGAAATTCAGTGAGGCTGCAAAAACTTATGCCAACGATCCTACAGCAATGCATCTGCGCGCAATGAACATGCTTTATGAAGGCCTTAAGACCAACTCAACCATTATTCTTGTTCCAAGCACAGCTGTTGAAACAATGCAGTTGGGAGGAATTACCGGCCTTGCCGCTATGTCAATGGAAATCGAAAAGAGTAAAAAAGAACGTGAGGAAAAGGGAAACTCTAGCAATCAAAAATAACAACAGACTACATTCCACCATTCCACCATTCCACCATTCCATCATTCCATTATTCCATCATTCCATCATTCCATCATTTCATCATTTCACCATTCCACCATTCCACCATTCCACCATTCCATCATTCCACCATTCCACCATTCCATCATTCCATCATTCCATCATTCCACCATTCCATCATTCCATCATTCCATCATTCCATCATTCCATCATTCCATCATTCCATCATTCCATCATTCCATCATTCCATCAT